>Ga0051981_10000870_pt1 | contig 14911 bp, 16 predicted proteins | sample CryGey13umfilter_3_FD_59644 | JGI IMG/M metagenome (GOLD analysis project Ga0051981, IMG submission 59644) | Groundwater microbial communities from aquifer in Utah, USA - Crystal Geyser 4/10/14 3 um filter | ecosystem: Environmental > Aquatic > Deep subsurface > Groundwater | place: USA: Utah... | reverse complement strand
GAGTTATCCCACGCGCCTCCGGCATTGGCCATCATAATGGCAAGCATCATCCCACTGGCAATGGCACCCCCGAGCATACCCATCAGGGCACGCGGTCCAATCAAAAATCCGACCGTAATGGGAGCCAAGATTGCGTAAAGACCAGGTAGGATCATTTCTTCTACGGATGATTGCGTCGAAATCGCAACGCACTTGTCGGAATCGGCTTCAGCTGTGCCTTCGCGCAAGCCAGGGATCTCGGCAAACTGACGACGAACTTCAATGATAATAGCACCAGCGGCTTTTTGAACAGACAGCATGGTGAGAGCAGCAAACAAGAAAGGAAGCATGGCTCCAATCAAGACACCCGAGAGGACAGTGGGTTCGCCAATACCCACATCGACACCCGAGTTTTTGATGCCGGCCTTTTCTGCAAAAGCAGAAAGGAGCGACAACGCAGTCAACACAGCGGATCCAATAGCAAAACCCTTGCCGGTAGCCGCGGTGGTGTTACCCAGGGCATCCAAGGCATCGGTAGTATCACGGACGCTTTCTTCGAGTTCTGCCATTTCCGCAATGCCTCCAGCATTATCCGCCACAGGACCGTAGGCATCCGTAGCAAGTGTGATACCAAGAGTACTGAGCATACCCACGGCAGCCATTGCGATACCGTATTCACCCGTAAGACCATTGCAACCGAGGATAGTAGCGACAATGATGATCGTAGGGAAGAGTGTCGATATCATACCAACTCCAAGACCTTGGATAATCACCGTGGCTGGGCCTGTGACACCAGCGTCGGTTATGGACTGGGTAGGCCAGTAAGAATAACTTGTGAAGTACTCGGTAACCTGCCAATCGCAACAAAATTAAACATTAGAAGTCAGTTTGTGCCATTTACGTTCGAATTGCCGTCATAGACGTTAAGCTCACCTGCCCGATGAGCACACCGGCGAAGAGACCAATGCAGATGCACGAAAAAACACGCCATCCGTAGTCTTCACGGTCTTGGAATAAAAAGTTCGTAATGACCGAAGCAAAAGCTACGACCAAAACAGAAGCAACTATAGTTCCCTTGTGGAGCGCAAACATGAGTTCTTTCTGGTTGGCACCATCTTTGGTTCCGACAAAGAAAAATGCTATAATGGAAGCAATAATACCTGCGCCAGCAACCCAGAAGGGGAGCATGACTAGAGCAACATCGCCATTGGCTAGGGTGATCGCGGCAATTATGGACCCGACCTGTGTTTAGTGACGAGTGTGAATTAAAATCGGCAAGTCTTAGAATGGGAAGCGAAGGTTTACCAGTAAGATCGCAAGATCTCTAATAATTCGGAGTACGTACAAATGACTCAAAGAGATCGGCACCCATACCGGCGACATCGCCAACATTGTCACCGACGTTATCAGCAATCACAGCAGGATTACGAGGGTCGTCTTCAGGGATATCCATTTCGACTTTTCCAACGAGATCAGCTCCGACGTCAGCGGCCTTGGTATAGATTCCCCCCTGTGGAAAAGAGTCATGCGCCAATTGAGTGGGTATTCAACTAGAGAGAGGAAGGGAGGGAGGGAGGGAGAACGCGAAGAATACAGTCCACACTTACTGCCACACGCGCAAAGAGTGCAATAGAACTGGCACCAAAACCAAAGCCAGAAATGGCGTCTGATGCCCATTCAAGACGTTGCTGGAGATCGTTGGCGTCGTCATAGCCGTATGTGATGAAAAGGTACATGAGGGAAAGGCCAGCTAGACCCAAACCGACGACGGTAAAGCCCATGACGGCTCCACCGGTGAATGCCACGCGAAGTGCGACGGCGAGTCCCTTTTCCGAGGCGGCTTGCGTTGTACGGACATTGGCGTCCGTTGCTACCACCATACCACACCATCCTGCGGCGGCACTAAGACATGCGCCACACAAGAATGAGGCAGCGTAGCGAATACCATCGGTTTTATCATCGGAAGGAGGGTCCACGGTATATAGAACAAGGAGAGCGCCAAAGACGACAAAGACAAACCCGGCGAGATACTTGTATTCCGTCGTGAGGAATGCGTACGCGCCAGACTTGATCTTGTCAGAGATAGTGTTCATCTTATCATTACCGCGAGGGGATTGCTTGAGCTATGATGCAACAAAGTGGAACAACAAGACACGAGAGTGAGGAGTGAGTAGACCATTACAGCAGAGTCCTAGAAATATGACAGGTCCTCCTTTTCAGTTCGCTCATAACTTTTCCTCTGACGTCGTACTGTAGGAAATTTCTAGCCAAGAAATACGAGTCTCTCTCTGAGGAAGAAAGGTGAGACTATAAAAGGACTTACTGAATAGGTCAGGTATATGACAAAGAGCAATGCGAGACCACCTGCGCCGATGGCGACCGATACAGCAATTGGGGCGCTCACATCGCAAGGGAAGCTGATGACACCACCAGATGCATCGACACAACTCATGTTGATGTCTTCATCGTTCTCGAGAGCGCGGATCTCAACTGTAAGATCTTCAAGACCGAGGTCCGACATGGCTGTAAACAGCAGTAAGCAAGGGAAAGAGAAACGATTCGGGATTCTTGTTGCAAGAGAAGCTTGGCTTTTTTTTTATGCGGACGTGCCACGCAGGTGTGCACGTTCACCGAGCAAATTTTGTGGTAGGCGAGCGAGGAGTTTGGGTTGTTCGCAAAACACAATGCGATCTCACTGTCAACATCTTTGATGGTTGTCAAAAAGAACAATTGATTGGATGAATCAAAATCGGGGGCTTCTCAAATCGTGAGACGAACTTTAATTCGCTGCATTGATTTCAATATGGGCCTGCGTGCCCCCTAAACAACCGCGCGGTCTATTGTCAACCCGCCGACCAAAAGAAACTATCGGGATAACACTGCATTTAAATTCTCGGATATAATAATATGTACTGTAATGCCTGGGACTCGGAATAAAAAAATAGTTTCCCAAAATGAATCTTCCCACCGGGGTGTAGATTGGTTGTCCGACACCCAATTTCTTGACGTCAAGAGTGCTTTTTGATTGGTCAATCGAGGTTGACCGATTGAACGTGCAATATGTCCTGTGACATCGACTTTCAATTTGACTAGGTGATGTGAGTATGTAGTGATCGAATTATCGGCCGTAAAAATAAATAGGAGTACCTACTACATCCATTCTGTTTTCCCCATGATGATTCTTGGTTTTGATCATTATTACGAACAGTAATCACTCTCGGGAATTGTAAGGCGACAACAATGATCACGAGAACATCGTTTTTCTTGATATTCGCACTAACAGGAAGTTTATTTCGAGACTCCGGATATGCCTTCTCTTTCACGGACCCGGTACCTCAAGGGAGGATGACTGCGACTACATCATCCTGTAATACCGCCAAGTGGAAGGTCCTAACAACCATGACGAGGTTGGCCGCTGGAGCGGCAGGATCGGCCGAGAATAATAACTTTTCGGATGTCGAAATATCCAAAATGAACGATTTGATCATAGACTTATCCATGGAACGGGATGATACACAGCGTCGTAACATGGTAGCCCAAGTATTGGGTGAAAAATTACTCCAACCCTATGGTCTCGGAAGCAGCGATAGATTTGTACAGTTGTTTGACGAACAGCTCAATAAAGTGGGTAATGACATTCGTACTCAAGCTGCAGCCGATGCCGAGCAAGGTGGAGACAGAAATGAACGGCCATCGGAAGAGATGGGGAAACAGTTGTGGGCGCTAGTGGATATGATGGTTCAATCCAAAATCATTTTCAGACAAGCCCGGGAAGATGGATTGCTGGAATGATTTTAATACCAGTCACGAGGATAAAAGAATTTTTCTGTAAGGGCAGATGGATGCATGTTGATAGAGCAATATAGGAAACCTCGCAGCATTCCGGCTAAAGGTCTCGGACGTTGAGCGTGCTGGATCGCAAGCTAGCACGGCTATAACTGAGGACCAATAGACAACTACCAAAGTATTTTATTACGGTAGAGGAGGTAAAGTAAACTATTATTGTACATGTACGAATAGGAAGGGTAGAGTAGTACGTCACCATCCATATATCGATGGATCTAAGGGTGTAAGTCGAGTAAAGCAGCCTATCTAGTGAGGGCTGAAAAATATCTACGTTATTATGCTCACATGGTATCTATTCCCATCATCGGTCAACAAGGGTTGCACCAAGCATAGGTGCCGCCTTTCCTGTAGTCCACACAATATGGCACCATACCTCGTGAACACTAGCATTCGAAGAACCAGTGTCAGAGAAATGCTTCCGGCATCCAGTAGACCGTATCGTGTATACCGTCTGATTTCTCACACCCTGTCGCGCGTGGACCATTGCGACCGTTGACGAGTAGAAGATCGTATCCATAACAGTGTAAATCACCGATTCATGATTGTGAATTGACGATTCTTGAAGAATCGGTCGGTATGCAGAGATGTAAGTTTCAACCCCAAATCTGTGAACTGTGAGGAGAGATCCGCGATCCAGATTCTCCACAAAAGTAGTTGATTGTGTTATTCCTTGGCTTCCTTCACCTTTTTGACAAAGGCCGCCAATCTCGTCATAAGTTCCTCAACACCTTCGCGCTCTTTGGCACTCATCCACATGAGTCTAGTGTGTGGCATGACTTCACGTATCCGCGACTCCAATTCTTCCCGCGATGACCATTTGACACTCAGTCCTTCTTCCCAGTCTGCACCCGCGCGTCCCTCGAGAGCGTCAATTTTATTGACGACGACAACTTGGGGCATTTGAGCTAGCTGACCCGTCCCATAGCGCATGATTTCTCGGTTTAGCATAGTGTAATCGGCAATAGGATCGTTACTGGTGGCGTCGATGAGATGCAAAATTACGTGACACCGTTCCACGTGCCGCAAAAACGCGTGCCCCAGTCCCACGCCGTCAGCGGCACCTGCTATCAATCCGGGAACATCACACAATACCAATCCTTCCTTACCGGATCCTTTAGTCCAGTGAGATGCGAGATCGTCGTCTTCAGCTTCGATACTGCTCCCTGGAATCCAAACACCAAGATTTGGGATTACTGTCGTGAATGGGTAGTTCGCAATCTTTGGTTTTGCTCGCGTGACAGACGCAAGAAAGGTGGACTTTCCTGATTGGGAAAAAAATAAAAATAAATAAATGCAAACATTGATCAGTCAAGCCAAAGACCATACTCGAAAGCATGAATCTTCTTGTATCACTCACCAGCGTTGGGGACTCCGACAAGGGCGACATCTGCTACAATTTTTAGGGTTAATTTCAAGACTTTCCGCTCACCTCCCTTGGCAGGAAGTCGAGGACGGCGTATGCCTCGCTGTCGTTGTACTCCAGTTCCTTCCCCTCCCACTCCCCCTGTAGCGACGGTGAATTGGTCATCCTCGGCAGATAAACTTCTCACTGGTATCCATAGTTCCCCTTCGTCGCCGTCGTCGTCACCTCCCACCTGTTCTTCCACAACCGTCCCCGGTGGCACCCGAATGATGACATCTTTTCCCGTTCGACCGTTCCAATTACTGTATCCACCGTCGGCCCCATGTTCCGCACGAAAACTTTTTCGCCTCGTTGTCGACGCCGACGTTGCGGCGGCGCCCGATCCCCCGTATGAATTCGGCCTCCACGCCGTGGTGAGACCCGCCAAGGTGTTCAGGGCCGGATCCACCATCAATATCACGTTCCCGCCATTCCCGCCATTGCCTCCGTCGGGCGGACCTTGCTGTCCATTGATGCGTTTATATGTATTGGAACCTTGTCCCCCGCTGCCGGCGCGAACGTAAATGATGGCCTCGTCAAAAAAGGAATATTCGTTCGCGGCCGAGGCGGTGACTGACGAGGCGTCAGATTCTTCGCCATCATCATTGCGTTCCGATAATGGTACGTTCGGGGAGTAGTAATATGTATCATCCTTTGCAGTCGTTGCTTCTTCCTTTGGTTCGGACGATGCTCGACAAGACATCCAATACGTGTCGCGGGGAGTCCGCGACGGAGCAACGATAAATCCATCCACGCTGAGGGCTTGCCACAAGAGAAAGATGTAGAAGCCAACCATTAACAGTAAGGTGTTTGATTTCATTTTTTTTATGTGTGGAAGCTTGTTTTTTCGTGAAAGGAACAAGAACCAGAGAGCCGACAACAACCATCAACTACTACTCCTGATTCTTCATGACAACGGACGATCATTTCTCATATCTGATCTGCGATCGATTGTTTCGATTTTGATGGCTGCCAGAGAAGGTTCGATGAAGCACGGATCGCCATATTGTTGTAACAGTAAATACACCACATCACATACATGTCAATCTTATTTACACTTCAGCGTTTTGAAGTGGGAGTAATTTTTAATCCCGCAAATGTTTTGCGGGGGTTACTGCTAATCTCAAAGTCAATCAGCCCCAATTACCGTATTTTATTGATGACAAGGAGCTCGAATAAAAAATAGGTAAAAATTATACGTATTTGTGCTGAACACAGGACATCAAACCCGGATGTATATGTCGGCGGCTCCGCCAGAACCCCTTCCGAGGCGGTCCAACCGTACAATCGCATTGCAGTCCTTGTCCGCACAAGCCGCACAACAGTCAAGACTCTGTACAAACTACAAACACCACCACTCACCACTGCGACTCATATCAATCTCGTCCACTCGATCATGTCGACAAGAAGTAGTATGAGTGCCAACGCCACGACGGCTTTGGTGGCTGCTGGAGCATTTGGTCTCGGCAGTCTCTTGACGGCAATGGTCATGCGTCCGAAAACATCCGCGGCATCCTTCCCGGCCACCGAAGGCACGAAAAAGCCGCCGGCTCCCATTGTGTACCCCGTATATGATTACGAAAAGGACCCCAGAGGATCGTTCTTGAGCATCTGCAATCTTCTCATGAAGGATATTTTGGAAGAACTCCCGGTTCGTTACGATCTGCCAACCAGTGAAACGAAATGGATTGCTGAAATGTTGGAATACAACGTCAAGGGAGGCAAAATGAATCGAGGACTCATGGTCGTCGAATCTGGTGTGGCCATATTGAAGGCCCAAGGGAAACAACCAACGAACGATGAACTTTGTCAATTGGCTGTCCTTGGTTGGGTCATCGAATGGTTACAGGCGTGGTTGTTGGTCGCCGATGACATTATGGATTCCTCGGTGACGCGACGGGGACAACCCTGTTGGTACAAGAAACTCGGAGATTCCATTTGGTACATTGCCATTAACGATGCTGTCACGTTGGAAGCCCTGACGTTCAAAATTATCAAGCGGCACCTGAGCAATCATCCTGGATACGTGCAACTGGTCGATTTGTTGCAGGAAACGACATTTCAAACCGAATTGGGACAGTTGAGTGACACGTTGTGCGACATTTTGGATCTGCCGGATCTGACACCAGAACGTTGGGAGCTTATCGTCACGTACAAGACAAGCTTCTATTCATTCTACCTCAGTGTTGCGTTTGCGATGGTGTATTGTGGCATCCAACGCAAGGAGGCCTTCGATGCCGCACGCGAAATTCTCATCACCATGGGTGTCTACTTCCAAGCCCAAGATGATTATTTGGATTGTTTTGCCACGCCAGAACAGTTGGGCAAAATTGGAACCGATATCCAAGACAAGAAGTGTGGTTGGCTATTTACGAAAGCGTATCATCAACTTGCCAACGCCGAACAAAAAGCGTACCTCGACAAGCACTACGGAAAGTGCAAAGTAGGCAGCCCCGAAGAAGCTCAAATCAAGCAAATTTACAAGGATCTCGGATTGCCGAAATTATACGAGGAATACGAACAGGCCTCGTTTGAAAAAATCATGAAAATGAAAGAATCGCAACAAGGTGACAGGTTGGCCCAAGCGGGCGTTCCCTGGATTGTTTTCGAAACTTTTCTTCAAAAGGTTTACAAACGATCCAAGTAGACGGGCAATATTAGTAATAAAAAGACAGTGTCATAATCGGGAGCGTCAAATGCTTTCGCGCCATTTATTTTCTGTGATCTTCCACTACCCTCTCTTAAGCTCTTCCAAAGACACGACCGCATCTGCACCCAAATGAGCTCGTGTCCAGGACAATCCTTGGCGATGGCCTGCCGTACCTGAAACACTCCATACGCCTTCTTCCACGACATGGGTTCGGAACTTCCCCCTTGCAAAGCTATCCATGGCTGTATTGAATATACAATAATCCGTATTGATTCCGGTAATGAAAAGATCGGTAATTTCGTGTTTCCGTAGCATGTCGAGCAATGGGCTGTCCACGAAACTAGAATAATGTTTCTTTTCGATAAATTGCAGGCCACAATTTCGCAATTCCGGGATAAGATCAGCCCCCTCGGACCCTGGAACCCCCATCGAAACACCCCATTCCGGATAGACTCGTGATAATGTTGATTCTTGATTATCTACCAGCCAAAGTCGTGAATCCAATTTGAGTGCCCAGTGTTGCGAAGGCGAGGCGGTTAATTGTTGGATCGTAGCAACGATCGTTTGGGTACGCGCGGCCGGTATCGAAGCGACCTGCTCAACACTCATGTCGACGACCAATAGGGCTGCCTTCATTTTTCATGTCCCGTTATGGCACCTCATCTTCCATGGGTTGTACCACACTCTTATAATATATCATAGGCTTTCTCTTACGATTCGAACTTCCTGTCGACACCAATTTTTCAACCATACTCCAGTTTTTGCGAAGCTCCGAAATTGTTTCCCGTTAAAGTTAAAGTTATTGGCTGATTCATTCGCGCTCGCCAATCATTCATGTCAGTCAAGAGAAGCAGGAGTACACCGGTAGTTGTTGCTGGCGATAGGTGTTGTCCATGTTTTTGTATTGTTGCGTGTTGCGAGTATTTTGTATCATTGTTGCGAAAGTAATCCCTTCCGCCTCATTCCTGCTGCCTGCACTGACACTTACATCACCCGATAGATGGACCAATATCGTCAACTATGATGACCGAAGATACCATGGAACTTGAAGAGACCCGTTACTTCAACGACCGACGCGTCCGAAAGGCTCCTTCACCTACTGGAACGGAAATACCCGCGGTGATGCCGGATGCGAAGAGGCAAATGGTTACGGCGAGCCCTTCGAGTACCATCATGGAAGTATCGACTTTACTACCTTCTTCTATCCCTTCCGCCGACGATGTTCTTGTCCACGTAAGTTCATATAGATTCTGTTGCCGATGTATGGTGTACAAACTCGGAAGCAGCGTGGTGCGTCGGCATTAAAGACAGTCTTGGATCCAGGCTCCTCCTGTCGGTTGATTAACTGTCAATGGCTGTTCCTTTATCCCTTTTCGTATCTAATTATGATTGGCCGCCTTGCCCTTTCAACTAACTCATGCGTTGGTGGTACATTACATTTATTCTCTCGGACAGATGATCCAACAAAGCGGTGCCAAAACATCGGCAGAGATTGTGGAATTCTGTCTAGCGACGGGGATCCCACTTTCTCGCTGTTTTAAACTTGATCTGATGCGGCAATTGCATCAAAACGAAAGGTAATTGCAGTTGTCATATCACGCTGCTAATAGACGACAGCGAGCCAACCGTCCTCTCTCTCTTCGAATGCAAACACGCACAGCTAACGAGTAGCAAAGGTGGCACATTCGTATCCTTCAAATAACCTCTTCTTTTCATTCAATAACTGTGCTGATGTAATCGTTGACATCCCGATCACCGCGTCGAGTGAAAAAGGATAGCATCGAAACCGTTTTTGGGGATGATTGATTTTGCATACTCATCCTAGTTAGGTTTAGGATAAGTTACTAGTCTACAGTACCGCCATGGAGGCGTTTGCGTTCAATCGAATGTTTGAAAGTTACGGATGGACCTGATGTTGAACATGTTCCTGGATTCCGTACAGGCTTGCAGCATCGGAACAAATAATTAATGTAAGAAGTAATGATACTTTTACAGCCGCGAAAGCACGTCAACACCGTTTCGCAAACCAAAAGTAATATTTTGCCCGAGGAAGAGCAATCTCAAACGAAAGAGGTGTGATTGCTACGAACCACCACGGAAGACAAGTCTCGGGAAATTGGATGCAATCAACCCCTTATCGCATATCTTTAAAACGTTAGGTTCAAGAAAGAAAGGTCGCAAGGGTTACCTAGATAGTATGGATCATTATTCGTCTTCCTCACTGTAATATGGAACCGGGGGAACGTGCTGTAAACTTGATTTGTGAGAATAGTACTCCTAGCTACTAGGAGTAGTAGGTAGGACTGTCTTGGCGGTTTAGGTTGATTTTTAAAATTACGCGCGAAGCACGCCGGTCGGCTCATTTGTTTGGAGGGAAATTTGATTGACTGTGAAAGAGAGCAACAACGTTGCTTTTGTCCACATGGTACATGGTACCCACAACCTACAAACACGCCACAATAAAACATAAAACCCTCGCCCACTTTCACTGCTTCACTTCTTGTTCTTTGTAAATACTGACCAACTCGAATAACCGTATTTCGTCATGTCAGCCGCTGTTGCAAAAATTCCCATGGACGTGGACGAGTCTCGTGTCGAAAGTGAAGCCGAGGAACAAGAATTTGAACCGGCAGAAAACGGGGCTGTCATACCCACGACAACCGTTTCTTCTCCGTCTCATCAAGATCAGTCTGTTCTATACAGTCCGGAATTGTTGCAAATGTATTATTCGCGCCTATTTCCTTATTCATTTCTACACAGGTGGTTGTCCTACGGCGAATCGGACGCCTCAGTTTTTTCTCGTCGAGAATTTTCCATGACGTTGGAACCTGTGCCAGGGGAAGAAATCTACATTCGTTACCAAAGCTTCTCCAGTCAGGAAGAATTGCAACAAGCTGTGCTGAAGCGACGTCCGACAAAGATTGATCTTGGGGCCGTCTTTTCGCATCCACCCAAGGATCACAAGACCTTGGCTGACGGTGTCCTGAAACCCGTCCAGCGCGAGTTGGTCTTTGATATTGACTTGACCGACTACGACGATATTCGTCGTTGCGGGTGTACGGGTGCCAAAATCTGTGGGACCTGTTGGAGCTTCATGAAAATGGCTGTCAAGGTGATGGACGAAGGGTTGAAACAAGACTTTGGGTTCTCTCATGTTGCTTGGTTTTATTCCGGACGTCGTGGAATCCACGCTTGGGTCTGCGACGAGGCTGCTCGAGCCTTGACCGACCAAGGACGCTCTGCCGTGGCGCAATACTTTGAGGTGAGATGCTTTATCGGTGTTCGTGAAATCCCATTGAATTTGCTATACTTACTCATATCTTTTATCTAGGTCAATTTGGGCACGGACAAAAATAAAGATGTTCATTTGTCTTATCCGTTGCATCCCATGCTGCAACGTGCCTATGATGTTTTGGAACCCCTCTTTATTGAGCAAGTCCTCCCAAGCAAGGGTCATGGACTGTTGGCGTCGCCAGAGCAGTGGAATCCTCTCCTCGAAACATTACCCGAAGCGGTGCGCGAAAAAGTAACCAAGGAATGGTCCAACCCCAAATGCAATTCCACGCCAGCCGAAAAGTGGGAAGGCATTCTCACGCACATTAGTGCCTATCTGAATGGAACCAAAAAGGCTACCGGGAAAACGGCCAAAATTGGCGAGAACAAGGAACGTGAAAAGATTGAACAATGGAAATACCAAACCGTCTTCCGTTACACATATCCCCGACTTGATATCAACGTGTCAAAAATGCGTAATCACTTGCTCAAGTCTCCGTTTTGCGTGCACCCAAAAACAGGACGTGTCTGTGTTCCCATTCAAGCGGAAGATATTGATTCCTTTGACCCCTTTGTCGTTCCAACTTTGGGGCAATTGATGCAAGAGTTGGACGACTTTGAAAGGAAACACCAAGGAGATCATGAATCTGAAAAACAGATTCGTTCGTCTTTGCCTAACTGGAAAAAGACATCGCTCAAGGGATACTTTGAACCTTTTGTGAAGAAATTTTTGGATCCGTTGCAAAAGGGTATTCGATCTCAAGAGCGTGATGCGGTTGAACGTGAGGCGGCCATGACGGGTGATTTCTAAACAAATGTTGTAACGTGCTGGTTTGTATAGTTTATGACCTACTATCATATTATTACTTGCTTTAGTTTATCAAGACTTCATCTTGGTCTGTAATGAGGGAGAGCAATTGAATCTACTCCCGTTCTTTTTTTTTTTGTTGGCTTAGGTAATCGGCTCTTTCTCTTTAACGTTATGACAGAGACGACCATTTCCTGACTTCTTCAAACGTCAATCTGGCAAGTAGGATTTGGTAGGAGTAGATGGATTGATCCCTAAATTCGATCCCCCGAACGGGGTACGAGGATCTTGGCTTGATCTAACAGACGTTGTTTGGTCGCATTTGATCGCGTCATTCCGAAACGAGTCCCGTGAGCATGGGACAAACCCAGGTTGAACATGTTGAAAAAGATCGCGGTACGCTAAGGACGTCACCTGGGCGGCTTGGAACGCAGTCTGAAGCTCTTTCTCGCCTATTCAGCGTATTTTGTCCATCTCCAACCATGAAGTTCGCCCTCTTTTCCGCTGCTCTCCTTGCTGGTTCGGCCTCTGCCTTTGCCCCTGCCCAACAGGGCGGCCGCGTCGCCACCACCTTGAACGCTGAAATGTCCAAGTCCCTTCCTTTCATGAAGAAGCCCGCTCTTGTAAGTCGGCAATTGGTCCATGTTGCAGTGAAGGATACCTTTTGTTTGCATATTTGTGAAATACTGAGCATCGAGGTATTCTTTTCATGGTATTTTAATGAAACGATACACTCACTGATTTTTTTCGTTTGTGCTGCTCTCGTAATAGCTTGACGGATCCATGGCAGGAGATGTTGGTTTCGACCCTCTTGGACTGTCGGAGTCTGATGGAGTTGGCGTTGATCTTTATTGGCTCCGCGAAGCTGAAATCAAGCATTGCCGCCTTGCTATGATGGCTGCCGCCGGTAACATCTGGGTGGAAATTTTTGGCCCTGCCCCTGGTTGCGAAGCCGCCACGGCCAAGAACCAGATGGAAGCCTTCTGGCAGCTTTATGCTGTTCACCCACAGTACCCGGTTGCTGGCTTGGTCATCATCATGATCATTGAAGCCATCTCGGGTATTGCCACCACCACAGGCCGAGAATCTGGAGAACGTGCCCCCGGCGACTTTGGCTTGAACCCCTTCAAGCTTGCTGATGACTCCCCCGCTATGATGAAGTACAAGGAGCAAGAAATCGCCAACGGACGTCTTGCTATGTGGGCTGCTGCCGGTCAAATCTTGCAAGGAGTGACCACTGGCGAAGGTGCTGTCGAAAACCTTGTATCCACTCTTTCGTAAGCGTTGAGGTTTTCTACGCTCAGGTGGACTCGTGTAGATCTATGATGTGCTAGAGCAACTCATCAGAGATCACAAACCAACGTGGTGTGATGATTTAAAGGGATTTCACTACCTTCTTGTTAGATTATTTGCCACCGTTCTGTTTGTATTTTGCTTGCGAGATTATGGATTGTATGTAGCATCGCGTTCTCTCCGGTGTTTCTCTACGCGCTCATTACATTAGTAGCGGTTTCATTAGTTCCACCTTGATGTGCTACCAAACCTAAACTAGAGTATGCTGTGGCGATAATGTCGCTAACAGCCAAGGCACAACGGTGTCTTGGTCATACATTCGTTTTGTGACAGGTTGTTTTACCTCATATGCACTTCGTTTGTGCCTATCCTTCGCGACACCTGTCGTAGTGACTGGATGTCTATTTTCGTTGTGTTGTTTGCTCATGACACATAACGTAGCTTCATCCTGAGACACTTGATCCATTGCAGTGGCCAGGTGAGCAATTCTACGATGCTCGGTTACATTGGATTGAAACAATAAACTAATCTCGTCTTCAAGAACGAGTTACGTGCTATTTACCTACCTTCACAAGGCAGGATCCAAACGTTTGTCTCCATCCCATTTGTAAAAACCTTGACCAGTTTTACGTCCAAGGTGCCCGGCTTTTACCAATTCGCTCAGGCACTTTGGGATGACAAAAGACGGTTCGTTTGGATACTTTACTACCCATCCCTCAACAATAAAAATCATTGTGTCGAGTCCAATGTAATCTGCCAAATGAAGAGGTCCCATGGGATGTCCGGCTCCCAGTTGAAGCGAAAGGTCAATGTCACGAACCGTAGCATCTTTGCGGTCCAACATGAGCATGGCTTGCAGCAAACTTGGGACCAAGAGTCGATTGACAATAAAGCCCTGAATATAGGGAATGAATATGAGGTATTGGCATAGATAGATGAAGCATTCGCTCGCTACAACTCACCGGTGTATCACCACATGATACGGCAACTTTCCCAATCTCACCAACCCATGCATACGCCTTGTCAAAGACTTCGGGCTCTGTTTGCTCGGTGCGGATAACTTCGACCAGTTTCATAATCTTTCGACAAAATAATGAGAAAGAGTGCATCTTAGTTGTCCCGAAATGCTCATCACGGCGTACTTACCTGAACTGGATTGAAGAAATGTACTCCTACAAACTTCTCTGGCCGACCGGAGAACTGTGCCATTTCACCGATCGACAAGCTCGACGTGTTGGATGCAAAGATTGTCTGAGGTTTGCAAATTGCTCCCAGCTCGGAATATAATTTTTCCTTGAGGTCCAAGTTTTCGATGACTGAATATTCGAACGTTGAAAATGAGATATTAGTGAAATCCCTCGACATTTTCTACATACAGAAAGTCGATAGTCTTACCGGCTTCGACAATGAAATCGGTATCTTTCAATGCTTGAATGTCTGTGGTGAAGTTGATGGATGCCAAAGTTTTATCCGCATCTTCTTTTGTCATTTTCCCCTTTGAAACCAGTTTTCCGATAGAGCCTTCGATACGTTCCCTTCCGCGATCCAAAAATGTTTGCTCGGGTTCAAACGCAACGATCGATTTGTGGATGCCCGAGGTGGCTGCCTGTGAAACATATAGGAGCATCACGCAACCCATAACCATCCCAGAGTGAGGTTT
>Ga0051981_10000867_pt1 | contig 14933 bp, 8 predicted proteins | sample CryGey13umfilter_3_FD_59644 | JGI IMG/M metagenome (GOLD analysis project Ga0051981, IMG submission 59644) | Groundwater microbial communities from aquifer in Utah, USA - Crystal Geyser 4/10/14 3 um filter | ecosystem: Environmental > Aquatic > Deep subsurface > Groundwater | place: USA: Utah... | reverse complement strand
ACACAGGCCGCAAAAACGACACCTCCGATGACACGATGGATTTGAGAAACGTAATGTTGACTGGCAATCCACGGGTAAACATAAGCGAAAATGACGCTCCAGCTTCCATGTACAACAACAATATAAAGCAGAATTAAGGCTCGGTCCGTGATCCATTCTACCACTGCCATCCCCCGTCTCCCACAGGCGCTCCCGAGAGTTGACCATATTTTGTCAGGAAGTGTATATCCCAAGAAACGAGCAATGGAGGACGTCTCGGGGTCGGCCATGACACAGTAATACATGAAGAACAGTAGTCCGCCCGAGTACAGGAAAATCATGGCAATCACCATAAGAGAATCCATCCTGACTGTGATTTTTTAAAAAAGGGTGAAACTTCAAGTGCAGAGTAGCTTGGTTGCTTGAAAACAGCGAAACTGATTCACCTTCGCAAGGAAGAATCTACTAAATTCGTTGTAACGACGAATAGAGGGATAATGTTGGCGGGGTCGATTTTATGTGTATGTGTGTGTGTGTGTGTGTGTTTGGGTGATTGCAGGGTGGTTCTTCGTTTGAATGTATACCAGTAAGGAAAAGGCTCATATTGGATCCAAACCGTAATAGAACGCGCGTCATTACAACGTGTCTACCTACCCTATTTGCAGGTCAACTGTAGCATAGTTTGGTTATCGAACCCGATTTGAGGGTCGAGAAGAGAAGAAGTACATAGTTTCTGATACCATCCGGTTGTACGCAGAACATGCCATAGGCTTTACAGGTAGTAGAGACCGTGATGCCTACATGCACTACAATTGCTCTCTTTCACTTATCTAGTTCCCAAGCATCCGCCTTTGATCGTCCTTCTTCAAATCCCGGTAGCTCGTATGTTCAAATATATCCGCTATTCTCTGTGTTGGATTCTCCACCAAATCTGTCGCCAATGCGCAAATCACCCCCCTTCATCCATTGGTGTATGTACGACAGGATGTGCTAGACCGGGCAAATGCGGCCGTGCCACTATTCCACATTCTTTATGATATATGTATCTGCCATCGCATCCATCGTCGTGCGTAAAGCACAAGAGGGACGAGAACAAAAGAGATTGAAAACAGAAATGACCCTACTAAATGTCAGCCTCATTGTCCATTCTTGTTCATGTGTGTATGCTCTCGTTCGCTTCTAAGAATGAGGAAGCGAAACAGGAAACAACACTTTTCTTTTCAAACTCACCCAGGAAACAAGTTCAACGGATTCGCAGAATTTTTAAATACTCTTTTTAATATGGCGTGGAAGCATCAGCTGGCTTTCATGTCTCGTGAATCACTCAAAACAAAGATAGACAACCAGGAACTTGATCGTCCATACGGCTAGATTTTCATAATATTATCACACCATAGAAGCAGAGGGTCGTCGGTCATCTTTTGATTTCTTTTATTACTATTACTTATAAAATGATCTGTTCGAAATATCCGGTGATCGGAACGTTTGCCATTAACATGTGGACTATGCGCGGAACCTCGTCCGGATTGAAATGCAATTAATCAGAAAATATCATGATTTGGGTCCTGCCCAAACTGTTGATCACCAGAAAAATCAAAATCAACCTCGTTTTCAACCCCTTGCCAAGATTGTTTTTGGTCTCGTTCTCCGACTGTTTCATCAAAAGGAAAAGGTACGGGGACATAGGGAGACAATGATTGTTGCATCGGTAGCGAGACACCCATGTCGAGTGGGACTTGTTCCGGTAGCACGATTGGGGGAGGTTCAAACACCATCATTTGATGTTGCAAAGAATGAAACTGATGGCCTCCCGGGAGGGAGGGGAGTTGGGCCTGAGGATTCCCGAAATATGCCTCTGATTGCATAGAAGGATGAAATCTGTTGTCGTGAGTTACCACATGTGACACCCCGTCCAATCCTTGAGGTACATTGGATATGTATTGAGACTGCACAGCGATTTCACTGCGAAAGGCAGACGAATCGTTAGGCATATTTGATATGTTTGATTCTAAATTCTGCGGAAAGGCCATGACAGGCATCGAGTCGCTGCCCCCTACGAGTTGCGGGTGCGACGATCTTTCTCGATCAAAATTTGCATTTTGTTGAGGGAAGCTGCTTCGTCGTGGGAAAGCAAGGTGTTCCATTGCCATGTTGTGTAAGTGCTGAGTGCCTAAGCCCATACCAGGAAGAGGGGAATGCCCAGTCAGATTGGATCGATCTTTGTGTAAGTATACATCAGCGAGCGGTTTACTCCCAGAATCTTGCACAGCTCCGCCGGCGGACTTCACCACAGCAGCGGAACATGCTGCTTCCGCCTTAGCATACAAACTATCTGAAATGTTTAGTGACCTTTTCTCCTCTTTAAGAAATTCTTTCTTAGCTAGTTTCGATTGATACTGTTCCATCTCTTTTTGGTATCGAAGCATTTCAACTGAGGCCTGGTCTTGATAAATTTGCATTTCTTCCGGACACAACTGCTTCCATAGGGCCCCGATTTTTTTTCCAAGTTCCTCGAACCCGAACTTTGACTTCTTCCTCGCTTGTGGCTCTCCTTGGAGCCGTCCTTTTTGTTCCTTGAAGAAAATGTTGTACGCACTCAGAGGGCGACGAGGCATGTCTTTTGGCTTCTTAGATCGCACGCGCTTCCTCTTTTTCGCCCCGTCGCTTTGAGTAAAGAGATACGAAACATTAGATTCTGCATCTTTCGGTTGATCCTCAGCTTTGGGAATCGTTTCTTTGGGCACGTCTTCTGCAACTTCAATAAAAGACGACGGACGACCAGAAGGATCCATAGTCAGTTTTCAAAAAGGGTGAGGATTGTTGACTATTCGTTGCGATCAATGAACCTGAGCGGTTAAATGGTTTGTGTTTGAGTTTGGATGTTATTTTCGGGCCTCAACCCGTGTCTAATATGAATCGCGGGGAACTATTATACAGAACAATGCAGGATTCGTCACTTCTCTGTCTCGCAGTCACATCGCATCATCCTTCCCATCTAATGATGTGGTCCTCGCGTAACGATTTTTTGCATTTAAAAAAAGTCGACAAAAATAACACCTGATACTGTCTGAATCATGTGAAATAGGAATAAGAATTACGGTCATCCACACCAACCAATGAATTCTTCTACTAAACAAACCACATCATATCAATACCAATCCATGAATTTAATATAATGCGGATAAAAATTGCTACTGACAAGTAGGAAAAGATCTCTTGCAAGGTACGTGTGTGGATAGTGAAGTACTCGGAAGAACTACCACCTGACGATCAAGATAGGAACTTACAGTTACTGTTATCGTCATCTTGGTTCCGTGGACGCAATTGGCCTTTACTTTTATTGTACTCAGGTTGTGCGATGAAATCCCTAACAAAATCATTTTTCTTGGAGTGGTATTGATTGGTCAGAGTGAATGATGATTTTGAATACCACTCAAGGAGTTGGGAAGCGGCATCCAGTTCAATCGCAAACCCAAACTTTGTACTCCTATTCGTACTCGAGGATCGGAATAAATACGCATTTCTGCACCGAAAGAGTTTAAGACGCGGACAGAGAGTGTAGTACCACTAAGTCCTAACAGTAAAAATAATCTATCTAGTCACGGTGTACATTTACATAACTTGTAACTCGCGTTGTACCGACACGACGAAGTTCCATGCAGGAACCTTGTTTAAGCCCTATTGAAAGCTCAAGTTCTGCACAGAGTTTGGGTGTGATCTGCTTTTCTGATCTGCTTCTGAGAAGTGAAGAACAGCATGTTCCTGTTAGTTTTGGTAGTTCAGGTAACGGCAAAAAATACGTATTGGAAATTCCTATTTGTAAACTCTCGACGACTAGTCGGGGTTGCATGGTACTCCTACGTCTTCTAACACTTCTATCATAAATCGTTTTCTCTCAAAGAGCTTCCGCAGCAGGACTCCGTCGCAGTGAAATAGGCTTACTGGAGTAATTTGGATCTTTGGTTCCACAAAATGAGTCTTCACCCACAAATACTTTATGCATATGACGTCTTTCCCAATCGGCTCGGAGATGCATAGACTGCACTCTTGGTTGCTATCGTAAGTAGCTGAGCTAGTAGGTTCCCAATTCATAGAGCGCTTTTTTATTTCCAGGGAGAGAATCTTTAAGCCGTATCATGTACAGTTGTGAAGTTGGTCCTATTTTGATTAGTCCACTGTCACTCGGCAACATTATCATAGATCAAACAATATATCTACAATACCGCCACAGGACCGTTCGTACGTCGTACGTTTCTGGCAATGGCCAATCGTCAGCTCAGAACGGAAGATTCACTATTTCAGGGTGGGCGACGACCGAACCACAGACACTTCCTAATCGATGAGGGTTTCGTTTACATCTTCATTGTCATTAACATCATCGTTCTCCGTGTTCATACTCCTTGCTACATTCTCTTTTCATTGCATCATGTCGGAAGGAGTATCTGGGTCTCTACCCGTTTCAGGTGTTAAGTAAGTCTTCTTCCGTGATCGATACAATCCTTCTGATGAATGTCGACACTCGACACGGTGTCCCTGTGATGCGAGACTAACCGTACGATACTTATAACGATCCCCTGCTCGTATTAACAACTCAGTTCGAAAGATTTGCTCATCGACGGATGGTTCCATGAACGGGGCGAGTTGTGGCCCGGCCAAGCCATGTCGTTGAAGGTGGAGGAAGTTTTGTATCATGGCAAATCGGAATACCAAGACGTTTTAGTCTTCAAGTCGACCAATTACGGTGTAGTCTTGGTTTTGGATGGCGTTATCCAGGTCACTGAACGTGATGAATTCGCTTATCAAGAAATGATTGCGCACATCCCGTTGTTTGCGCACGCTGATCCGAAGCGCGTTTTAGTAATCGGCGGGGGCGACGGTGGAGTCCTTCGCGAGATCTCCCGCCACCCTTCAGTCGAAGAAATTGTTATCTGTGAATTGGATAAAGATGTAATCGATGTATCGAAGAAGTATTTACCGTCTTTGGCTTGCGGATATGATGACCCTCGCGTCCAGGTGAAAATTATGGACGGAGCTAAATTCATGGAAGCCAACAAGGACTCATTCGACGTCATCATCACGGACTCGAGTGACCCAGTCGGACCCGCAGCTGTCTTGTTCGAAACACCTTTCTACAAAGCGATGTTTGCTTCGTTGCGTGAAGGTGGCATTATTTGCACGCAGGGAGAATGCATGTGGCTTCATCTGGACTTGGTCAAACCTCTCATCACGTCCATTTCGTCGTTTTGCACCTCGGTTGAATACGCGTACACCACCATTCCGACGTAAGTTTCCTTGTTCTTGGTTGCTGAATGGTTGAAGCGGGGTAAAAATATACATTGTACTTATCATTTTCTTCGCGTTTTGTCCATTATTTCAGTTACCCCTCTGGTCAGATTGGTTTCATCATTGCAACGAAGGGGCGAGGTAGCTGCAAGAAGCCTGTGCGAAAGCCCACGGATGAGAGTGTGCTCAAATACTATACTAGTGAAATGCACGAGGCAGCCTTCGTCCTCCCAGCCTTTGCGAAACGCGCAATTGAAGCGTAGAACGACGAGGAGTGCATGGACACGAACGAGAAAAGGGAGGAGTACAGGTAATCTTGGTCGGATGTATCTACATCTAGCTTCAGGCTAATCTGCGTCTATGAAATTGTCACTGGAGAGTAAAGCCTATAGTTTCCATTATTTGATGCAGTACGATAGATACTTTTTCGTTTGCTTTTGGAGCTTCTTCGCGGTAGTTTTTTTTGGCGGCATCCCTCGGTCCTGGATCGCTATGCGGCGGGAAAGGCGCGGCGAAAAGTTTTCACATCGGCATGTGTTTCTTTTAAAAATTCAAAAGCTCGATAGTTTCTCGATGAAACGATCGCCGGCAGAGCCGTAAATTTTGGAGCGGTTCATTCGTGTAAACTATGCATCAACGCCGAAAAAAAGCCATCCTGCCATCCAGGAATTCCGATATTGGGATGCCATACCATGGACGTTGTTGATCACAAACATTATATTTTAGTGCCAGTTGCAGCGTCTGCAGCCCGAAAGAAAGGAAAGAGAAACCAACCCAGAAGGTATGGGAGTCGACAATGCCTGGAATCCCATCTCGGTAGCAATTGTTGCTTCGATTGCAATGGGTTTGCACGTCTTCACTGGCTTTGTGGGTTGTGACTTTGTAGAAGTGACAGCAAAGGAGGGTGAAGTCTTGGCGATTACGGAAACAAGTGCACAAGAAGTAGCGAACGAAACATCAATGGGGTTGATTTGTGACGGAGATTTTTATGACTTGAATGGTGATGACATGCGTTTGTACAGTCGTCTCTTTTACTACGCTGCCACTGGTGTCGGAGGTCTTTGTGTCATGCTAGCTTGGGCCATCAGCACATGCTGCACACCTACCATCGTTGCCTGGCGATTAGTTGCTTTCCTATCCTCTCTCAGTGCTCTAGCAAGTCTACCAATCTTTTTAGTTCTCGAAACCTATCCTTGTGAAGACTTTGAAGAACAATCGTGTTCGTTATCATGGGATTCCTATTGCTTGATGGGAGCAGTTGGATTGCACGTATTGGTAACGACTTTGACACAGTTTCTTGATCCACCCGATTGGGTCAGTCAGCTGCATCACTGGCGAGTGCCTAAGGGAAGATCAATGGACACTGATCGTTGGTCATCGGGAGAAGATGAAGAGGGTAGTACAAGTCCTATTTTGACACCTCGTCTGGAAGCCCCAAAGAATCGCCTCTCTTGGTGTGGAAGTCGTAAAAAATCTTCAAGTAAAGATAGAAGAGAGCGGACAGCTTCTCGACCGATGTTGCCTTATGCATTACCTCCAACCGATATTGAACAAGGCGACAGCTTGGTGGAAGAGGAAGTTGTGTCAACACAGGAAAGCGACCAGCCTCCAGAAAAATCCGAAAATTGGACACCCTTTGAGCCTAATACAAATTTGTTCAGAGAAAAGCAATCCATGAACGTTACATCAGATGCAGATGAGAATATGACGATGAACCAGGCACCGTCCCATCCCACTCACACACCCCAGGACGATGTACTGGAGCCACCATCGCTTTCGCCGTGGCACGTTGGAGAACCAGGATCAGATGTACTCGGATTCAACCCAGAGCCTCCGTCAACCCCACCCATCCCCCACTATCGAGTTGAGCAAGTCCCGGTTTCACCCTTGACACATCACACCAACGGTTCAGCACCGACAAGTCCTTCTATTGACAGATCAATGGTCCAGGATCCTATTGTGAAACACAGCAGCCGTGTATCAACTCCCAATCGTAGCGTAGGAGAAGAACTTCCTGCACGTTTCAATGAGAGCGAAATGACCACTCCCATCAAACGTATGCAATGGTCGAATGAAGAATCGATTCTAGATGGAATCGTGAATGGAGACGATTCACTATTGGACCGATCTGTTGATCGAAACGCACGAAGTGGCGTTCCGTTCATTCCAACGGTCGACGAATCGAGAAAAATGGCGACTCAAGGTTACTCAGTTTATGCTGATTTGGAAAAAGGAGGAAAGATACGTGCATCTGAAGAAAACCCTCCACGTCAGTATGATATAGACAAATTGGTGAATCGCAGTGAAATGGATTCGTCCCTGGAAGATTCACAATTGGCATCAGAAGCTGTGTACGCGGACTTGGAAAAAGAAACAGAGCAACCTGCATTCGAAGAGAACGAACCTGCACAGTATAACATTGATGAATTAGTGAGTCGCCGTGTAAACCAAACTTCAGTGGACGACTCTCTCTTGGATTCAGAAGATATTCGAGCTATCGCTGTCAAAGGGGCGCCAATTTACGCATCTCTTCTACTGGACTACGGGGACTCAATTACGAAGAAGATCAGCAGTTCCCGAGAATCACTTCAACCAGTAATGAACATCAAGAGAAGCCTTTCTGCTGAGGAATATTTGCTTCAAACGTCTTTGTCTGGAGATCGAAAGCAGGATGATTCGAAGCGTGAAGAAAACCGAGATGCAAAGGTTGATAAATCAGCTCGGAACAACATTGTTCCGTCGTTACGACAAAGTAACAGAGGATACGACAAACTTGCCGACTTATCTGGCAGCGACGAAGAGCTGGAAGGTCCTCCTATGACGGAAGTCTCGTTTGACCCCAGGGAAATTCAGGAGGTCTCTCTGGATAAGGATGAAGTCCACCAACCGAAAAGCAAAATGGAGAAAGATTTATTAGACGAATGGAACAAGATATTCGACACACACGGTCCTATTCCAGTCAAGATACCGGGAAATGACAGCGACGATAATGATGAAGAAGAAGATCGTAGAGACGAAGAAGAATTACTTCGGCTTATATCAAGCGAAGACTTTTCAGACGACTCTCCAAAATCTGGTGGGGATGAAAATGATCAGAACGAACGAGCGCAAAGTCAATCTCTATCATCGTCGCCGAATAAGCCGCCACGTAGCGGCGGAAAGAGTACATTGCGACCGAAACGCCGGTTGCGTCGTAGTCGCAGCAGAGCTTCTGGGTCGGTTGGTTCCGCACCGTCACTACTTGATGTGACCATCGAAGAAGAGACTCAGTCAGACTTGGAGGAATTTAACAAAGACGAAGAGCGTGGTAGGCGATTGCAGAAGTCTGGTACAAAAGATTATGGCCTCGATGAAGTCCAACGAGTCACAGCTGGCGTACAGGAAATCCTCAAACGTTCACGTAGTCGTTCTATCGACTTCCATACTAAATCGGCAGGAAACTTGGCAGTTACACCTTCGTCTAGTACGAATCGGATGTCTACATGGCGGTCTGAACGTGAAAATCGTGCCAGCATCCATGATCCAGTAGTTGTCAGCGATGAGGAGAAAGATGCGGGCGATAATATTGCCAAAGATCTTCGGCAGTCTCGCATCCAACGTTTACAGACTCCTGAAATAAGTGCCATAGCCAGGGCAAGAATGCGGCGCGACAGATTCTTCGGCGAAATGAACCATCCTCATTCAACCAACTACAAGATTAATCGTACCGAACACTCCGAGAAGCAGAAAGATAAGGATCCAAAAACATGGGCAAACGTGAGCCACCGAACAAAGGATCCTCTGGCACACACAAGTTCTGTCAATCAACCGGTTCAATTGTCGCATGTTGCGGCTGGCGACGATGGGTCACAAACAACTACACCCGATGAAGGCATCGGGGAGGTGGGTAGTTTTCTGTTAGGATCTCTAAATGTGGACATTGGTGACTTGGATGTCTCGTTAGCTGCGTTGAGTCGACCCGATGGAAGTGAATACGGTCCTGATGAACATAGTATCTAGTCGTCTTTTTTGTCAGAAAATGCCAGCCTCCTTCCAGGATTATGGCGGCTGTTGACCCAAAGTCTTGTCGCGCTATTCAGAATCTGCATTTGCCTCAAGCACATCTTGCCATGGACGATTAAGAAATATAAAAGCTATCTAATGTTTACGGCCGACACTGTGTGACACGTTTTTGTTAAGTGACTTTTCGGAGGAAGAAAGTTATTCACGGATCTGTGCGTGCTCTATGACGATATGACTCTGTCATTAAGTTCTATGGAATCGCCACGAACAAACGCAATCGACAGCGCGACATATCTTACTGGTGATTGAATCTTGAAAGAGTTAAGCAACGTAAAACTAAAAATAACTCTAGCTTCGTCGTTCCTCCAAATGGACCAAATCCAGGACTTGTCGTAGATTACCACTTGTTACCAACCACTCTCGAAATCCCCGGTTCAATTCGTCTTCGAATTGCTGTTGTTGTTCAGGCGTCAAGTCATTGCGAACCGTTTGTTGGATTGTCCGGATACGGTCTGCCTTGCACAGAACACTCCTTTCATATTCCATGGGCAGCGAAAACGGAGAACAGTGTAGGGCTTCGGACAATATGCGACAGTATTGAGATTCCGATTCTTTCGTTTCGTCGGTTTCTTCCAAGCGACGTTGACGCGCCGCGTCGCTCTCGACCGGTACAAACAGCATGTGAAACTCTGAAGCTGGAACCAAAACGGGTGCATGCTGTAGAGTTGCTTCTCCTTGTCCGTTGGCTGCTCCCTTCATGGCCTTATCATCGGCTCCTGGAGATGCGGTGTTCGCCGTCGCTGTTGCGGCATTGGGACTCGAAGGGGGCGAAGGTACAATTGTCGTTGCTGCCGAATGTGCGGGACCCTCCGGCAATTCCAACTTGGACATTTCGATAGGGACCTTCCACTTATTGCTGGCGCATTGCAAGGGTGGCCACGCCGGCACCGAGGTCGTCTGCGTGGCATCGTCGGCACCGCCATTACCAGCACCGCGCCCATGGTAGGGGGATGAAAGACTATCCGATACCACCGCCGCTGCCAAACCCGTCACGAGTAAATCTTCTCGTAAACCGTCGTAATAGGTGTTGTAGGGAGCGAATTGGCAGGTCCGGTTGTCTCCCACCAGCAAGGGAGGACTGGGGGTGAAAACATATACCGTCACGTCAGATGAGTTGCTCACTAACAAGCGGCGGCTGGCGGATGTAATGGTAGTTTTTTCACAGTCCACTACGTGCAACAGTCCAGCGACGGCGCCTACCACAATAGTGCATCCCGTACAGGCTGAAATGGTGGCATGCTCGAATGGCTGTAATAGATAGAAGTGAGCGTCGGAACATTCGGAAATGTCCAAATCATGCAATCGTTGAGAATTCATCAAATTGCCAACAAAGTTGGGTTCACCGGAAGCAGCCGAAGCACCAGACGATGTTTCCGTTGGATTTGGCTTGAGTAAAATCGTCGTTCCTCGTAGATGCGTGTAACTAAGCTCTTTCACGTATTGATTGTCCGGTTGCTTGGCACGAGGATCATCAGATGACGTGGCCGAGCTTTTGAGCGACAATTTGGCCAGGGCTGCTCTGGTTTCCTCTTCGGCGGTCGTCTTACTGGCGCCTTCCCTTTTGATAGTCGAAATTTCCAATTCTAAATGACGACGCAATTCACGTTCCACATCCGCCAGACGCAGCGTTGCGACGGGAGGAGGTCCTCCACGATGGGATTTTAACAAACTCCACATGAAATCCCCTAATCTCAGTGGCGGATCGTCGATGCCTCCGCCCTGTGGAGGTTGCAAAACCAGATGCAAGCGCTCCAAGTCTTCCAAACTAAGATGAACGTTCAAACCAACTTGACCATGTTCATCATCGTGTTGACGACGAATCTCATCCACGCGGTAATTTCGGTTCCTGTTTTCGGCGGGTGGCAACCACGGTGGTGAAGGCAGGGCCGCCAAATGCATACACGCATTGACCGCTTCTTGATTGTGTGGCACCGCCACGAGCAACAATACCTTGCGTAAATGACGTAATAAATAGGAGGCACAATGTGCGTGGTCACTACTCCATCCCGCGTGCAATTGTGTTCTGTAGTACAGAATCATCGGTGAGGAATTTTAAAAACAAAAAAATTGAGTAAGAAAAAAGAAATCAAAGAATACACACATCAAGATTGCATGTCGGAATTTGTAATGAAACATGCCACAAAGCTGCATACATACTAACTGTAAAACGGATTTTCAGATACATACCTGGGTGATAACGATGATGATGTACTCATGGCGGACATGAGCATACTGCTACTACTCTTGGAGGGAAAGACTTTCATTTCGGTTCGTCCTCCTGCATCTTCGGTGGTGGAATCATAAAAGCGTCGTTCATCCTTGCCGGACAAATTTCTGCAAAAGGCAAATTCTTCGCAGTGTAATAGTAAAAATGTCCCCACCAACCACACAGGCAATTCCTTGGCCGAAGCGGCGGTGGAAAATTTCTTCTTATCAAATGTCACGGGCGTGTGTGTCGTGGTACCACTTCCCACTGAACTGGCACTGCCACAACTCAGAATGGGTGGGATGCCGGACATGCCAGCACCGCCACCTACGCCGCCGCCGCCACCACCACCACCTTCTATATTATTTTCATAATCAGCGGCGTATGCTCGTCCTGCCAGATACAAGGTATGGTACATGGTGGCCATCTCCCAAAACAGTGCGGCACTAGGTTCGGCCCACCCCAAGACCCGCCAGGCTTCGGTAATCCACAAGGTGTACGGGACAACCGTCCTGCGTTGGGACTGCTCCGCCAGGGCGCTGGCAATTTGTAAGCAAGCCGAAGGTGTCAAATCGCGCGCGTGTTTGGGACTTAACACTGCACCAGAAAAGGCATGTGGTTTGGCCGTCAAGTGCGTCGTGGGGTTCTGATCATGATGATGAGACGGAGCGACATCCGCGTCATGGAGAGGATTGTGCCTGTCATTACCGTAGGGTGTCGTCGACATATCGACTGATGTATTGACAGAACGAAACAAACTGCTGCGATCTTCCATAATGGTGACGGTTATGGATATGATTACGATGGAGGTTGGCAATAAGAAAACAGAAGCAGTAGTAACAGCAGAACGCGAGGATATTTTCGTACGGTCGTGCGCTTCCAATGCGGATGAGTACCCTTTGTGAAACAGTTCTGGATGGGTGGCAAAAAATAGGTGACAAGCACACGGAGGCGACAAAAAGCATATATTGGTTAACCCGAAACATGATCTTTTGTGACATCTGCAGGATTTGAACCTGCGCTCTCGAAAGAATTGCGGCCTAAACGCAACGCCTTAGACCACTCGGCCAAGATGTCTGATTGTAATTCGTCGAAATTTCAAACTATAGATTGTGATATTACACACATTATTTCACTTTCACTAAAGGAGAAAGACTACCTCACAGTCAGTATGACTGTTTCATTTTTGTCAAAAATGATGGCCGGAAAGGATGCTACACTGCCGTGTCTGCGGAGACGTGCATCGAAAATGTCTTTGCTAATGTAAAGTGCAGGAGATGTCTGGACCCTTTACAGGACACCACATGCACGGTCGGACGACGATTTTTATTAAATTATGAGTAATAATATTGGTAAGTCAACAATCTAAATGCTATTGACCGTCTCAACCAGTTGGCACTTTTTCCGACCCCGTCCGAGTCCGTGTCGAATGGATATAGCATGTACTACTGGATCAATCTAAGGAGAGGACAACGGTATGAAGACAGGCAAACAATTACCTCACACGAACGTTTCTTTCCAGATTCAGTGTGATTTCAAAAATATTGAATAACAGCTGTCATGTGATCTAGCATCCCTTGAATTAGCCTTGTGCCTTTGATTACTGTTAGGTTCCGTAAACGTACGACATCGAAAATCGCTTAGATCCTGTTGCCGTGCTTTTGGTAGTGTGTTTCTCGTCGAATCAAGAGGCAGTGTCAAAATAACCACCCAAGCTATACTGTTGCAAGCGATCGTTGACGCCCACGCTCTGAATCGAAAGACCGTGGCCAACGAAACAAAAGATGAGATTCCATTTTTATTCTTCCGGTCGGAGACATGTTCTGTTCTTCGTACAGCCACAACCATCGAATTTCGATACTTACATACGCGTGCCATAGCTCTTGCCGTATCGCATCAGCCTCGACATATTTTGATTCTTCTCGTTTGTGGATCCGTTCCTGAACCAACGAGCATACTCGATGCGCGACAGCAACATCTATGTCACCGGATAACGCACTTTTGGCGTATGCTGGACTGTCATAGATACTTGTATTTTGATAAAACACGAGAGGAGGGAAGCAAATACCAGAAATGTCAATTTGTGGAGAAGAAAGTCCTCGAAGGAATTGATAGTCCTCGGGACTACTACAATCTTTCTTTACTCTCTCTTCTGCAAACCATGTCTGATTTTCGTCGTCTAGCTTTACCCCATAACAACGTTTCAGTTCCCATTGTATGAAAATCTCTTCGCTTAGTCTCCCTGTCGTGCGAGCTTCGAGCCGTCGACGAATAAGGTGCTCGATTCGTTGTCTCGTTTTGGTGTCTTTCCCTGTTCTGGATGATCCCAGTTTGGACAAACCTTTCTGTTCTCGATACATTGGCAAAGATTGATTGTGGAAATCTCTATTCTTGTCTGAATTTGTTTCACCAAAGACATGGTTTGGATCAGTCGTCCACTGAAGATAGGTCATGTTAACACGAACTCCATGAAGTGATAATTCGAAACGGATGGCATCGGCGCGTTCTCGCTGGGTTTCATTTCTTGTTTCATAATCGATACACTGTGCGAGAAGGTCGTGTATCACGGGCTCGGTCAAGGAGCAATCGAGAAATGAATCATTGCCAGTAATGCAGTGTCCCACGCGGTGAAAGGGATGCCCCCTTGGACCGTATTTTTCCTTGCGCCTGATGCTTCGCGACTCGGCTAGTTTCCGCCACCTTGCCAAGGGAGGTTCGGTTTGTCGGGTCCAGATGGGTGGCTGATCGTACACGTAAATCCCATGTCTAGATCGAAGGTCTTTATCTAGAGCCCGTACCTCATCGACATTTTTATTTTGTTTGGCTTGCCACCGTGCCTCCAACAATGGACTTAAGATGTGTGGAGAAGGTATCGGTAATGTTGAATTATCATACCGATCACGTCGATAGTACGGTGAAATTTCCCGTGTCGATGATGTTCGACCTTGTTCCGCATTCGCTTCGATCGAAACTTCTGTTTTTCCCTCTGTCTTAAGCCCTGATATTATTCGATCATCGTCCAACATCATTGAGCAAGATACCGGTGGCCTTCGGAATGACACGACGGCCGTATAATGCCGTCGCCACTTGGACAACACGTCCGACAAGAAGAATGAAGTGGACAACTGTAAGAGCAGAGGCCAGAATAGGAGCTGCAGAAGTCTCATGATCGAAATTCGATTATTGGTTCCCTCGATTTATACCGGCATCGGAAGATACGATCCTTTCTTCTTCCTGCTTGTTGTTGGAGTTTGTCGTCGGGGGTTACGACACCGGAATCACACGCCATCATGCTGGTTCTCGTGTGAAGTGATTTTTTTTATATTTTTATCCTTCTTCATATTGTTGAAGGGAAGATCGCGTGCAGATTGCAGTCGAGTTCTGATCGTGAGCTGTGTGAGCG
>Ga0051981_10000863_pt1 | contig 14975 bp, 10 predicted proteins | sample CryGey13umfilter_3_FD_59644 | JGI IMG/M metagenome (GOLD analysis project Ga0051981, IMG submission 59644) | Groundwater microbial communities from aquifer in Utah, USA - Crystal Geyser 4/10/14 3 um filter | ecosystem: Environmental > Aquatic > Deep subsurface > Groundwater | place: USA: Utah... | reverse complement strand
AGAATAGTTTCACAATCGAGATTGAATAGTTTCACAACCGAGATTGAATAGTTTCACAATCGAGATTGAATAGTTTCACAATCGAGATTTGTCAAGATGCATCTAAACGGACAAATAATGGGAAGATGGAAGAAAGATGCACGATACCTTCCTACAGTATTTTCTCTTAGGTCGTTTGATCCCGCCTATTGCCACGGGAGTTTTCCTAGTCGGTCTTTCCCTTCCTGGTTTCGTTCTCGTAATTGGTCATGCGTGTGTGTGGACGGGACGACGTCAGGAGGTTCAAGTTCAACATGACGTCACATGTTACTCGCGTCGTAATCTTTTTTTTTTCTCTGTCAACAAGAAATCAATCTCTTTGTTTGTTCTTCCCAACCCTAAGAGATCTTGTGTCTACCAGTCGAATCACCGGTGCAGAATCTTCTTAAATGTATGGTGAGGGTAAAGGAGAGAACAATAGCAATAGGACGACAAACAATGAGAGGAACGCTGCCATTCAAGGTTGTCATGTACCTTCTTGCGTCCATCCATCCAGCTACGTCTTGGTGTCAGATCGCTGGGACAAAAGGCGGCCACGATAGATCAGGCACGAGTCGGACAACCTTGACCGTGCTGGCATGGTCTTCTGCGACCGGCGACGAATACAACGACAACGAATGCAAATCTAAAACTATCGCCGATTACACCTTGGGTTTACACGGTGGGAAATATCAGTTCGGTGACTATTCGAGCGTTTCGATGGTTGGACAAGAGTTTGCGGCTACCTTGTACTCGGGCGGGACCAGCGAGGCGGAACAAGATGACTATGCGTCCGAACGTTGGCCCGCTTGGGCCGTGCGTCTGTCGGAATGGACAGCGACGGATTCTTCAGCGTTGTCATCCGTGCAACCGTTACCTGTGGACGGTATTGTAAAAATTGTCAACGAGGAAATGACGTGGGAACGTTACTATGCCTTTATCGTCCCTCGTCATGGCGACAAGGTCCATTTTTCTGTGGATCCTTGGGTGGGAGTCTTGGCACCTCGAGGAGGCCAAGTCATCTTAAAAGTTACCGCGTTGTCATCAGCGGAAGGATCAGCACCAAGTCCTTCATGGTTGGTGGTGGGAACAGAGACGGAGCGATGGGTCTACTCGGTACACAACTGATAAACACGGGCACATACACACCTTTTGGAATTCATGCTGTACACAAAGGTACCATATCCTTATTGTCTGAGTGAGATGGAACGCGTGCGAGGATCTGGATTGACATGTGACTTTTGGTGTTGTGTTTCACGTCACTTTATACGGATTTTTTTCAAAACACGTGTGGAAACATCACGATAGACTTAACCATCATGCCACCCGATTCTGTGGGTGTGCCTTCGATCAGCAACAAAAGCTCTCACATTGCTTGATGTGGGGATACGCATGCAGCGGATAGATAATGACCTATTCATTGCTTTCAATCGACCCGCATGCGAATTGTCGGATAAGAATTATCGGATATGAACAAACATTCAAGTAAGTAGCTGTGAGTAGCAGCGCGGATGCCTCCCTGTATAGGATGATATCATATGACTATGGCTTCTCGGGAAGAGAAATTAGTATTCGATACACCGGAAAAAATATTTGAATTCATTGATTATTCCCAAAAAGTTTATTAGGTTTTGTGCAACCATAATGTGATCCCTATAAATCGTCCAAACGACAAACAAAAGGTGGGTGATTGTAGGTAGTTGCATCAACTTATTCCGGCATATCTTCCTGCTACAACGACATACTACCATAATATTATCGTCATTCCGTCTTGTATTTGTTGGGGTGTTTGTGTTTCCGTCATCATATCATCACAGATAATACCTGATGAAAACCAAAATATTTTTTTTAGCGATGATTGGTCGCGATAACGGGCAGCAGTCTTGTGGCGGGAGTCGTGCGAGCAAGACAAAGATGATGAGCGAACAAAAAATAAAAAAACAATGATGCGAAGAGGGGAACCTCGGCGCGGTCTCCAACACGTACCGTCGTCGATTGATTCCTCCTGTTGTTTGATGTGTTGTGAGTCAACAGCGCCTACGAGGAATGTTCGTACCGTACTAGGAGATAAAGAGGCCCTAATAACACCCAGACAAAGTCACCGTAATAAAATACTACAACAATTCACACAATCCTGTAAAAAAAATGGCAACCGACGACGAAGCAGAAGTATCAGATGCTGCTGCTACATACGAGACGGAATCTCCGCAGCCAATGCAAGAAGTTCCACCACCGGCGGCGGCGCCGTCACTGGAGGAAGGAGGAGGCGTCGAAGCTAGCGTCGAAGTCAATGAAGATGAAGAAGATAAAGACGAAATTATTCCTATTGTAGAAGATGAACGACTGAGTGAAAAGAGAAGCAGTTTGGGAGGAGTGGAGGCATCGTCTTTGCTAGGAGGAAGAGCCCGTCAGGGTCCCTTGTTGGCCAAACTTTCGTCATGGAGTAAACAGGCGGGTGGGAATGCCAAAGATTTACTATCCAAAGCACGGACGACACAATGGAAGACTCCTACTGTACCTGCGGGAGGAATTCTCGGGAGTGCCTTTCTCGCACAACCAACAACAACACAACAACAACAAAAACAACCCATGGCGTCGGCCAAATTGGAAGAACCCTCTCCTCCCAAGGCTCCACGACCGGATACAGAAGCAGTAGACGAGGAAGACCATAACAACAACAATGAGGACGAGGACGAGGACGAAGCAGCTGTCGGGACTGAAACGGTAGCCCGCGATTTGACGGCGTCGTTTCCACCTTCCGATAACCACGATTCGTCGGGGAAACAACCCCGAACGACGCAATCCTTACCAGGAGACGTCGGCCGTCAACGCATGCCATCGTCTGACTCAACTTCGTTTAATGACGACGATGATGAAGAAGAAGATGGGTCCACCCTCGGTTCGAACTATTCCAGTAGTATTTATACAGAGAGTCAAGAAGGAAATACAAGTTTCAAAGGAACATTTCGTTGGGCAGCTGCGTCGGTGGTAGATTCTGTACAAACATACCGAGGACGGTACAACAACAATAACAGCATCAATGGTGAAAATTCAACCCCTCTATCAAGTCCAGTGACTTTGATCAAGACTTTGTCGGCAACTTCGTCGATTTCACAAACGCAACGCATCCTGCAATCACGTGCTGCGGATCATGTGGCACAATTAATGGAGGGTTTGGAACATCACGAATACATCATGTTGCTAGGTCATGGGCTATTGGGAGTTAATCTCAAGGCAACTTTTCTACAAAACCGCGGTGTATATGTGGATTATTTGGTTCCCCATGGAGCGGCCGCCACCTCGCAAGTTATCCAGCCGGGGGATACCTTGATTCGTGTTGGTGACACCGACGTGCAAAGATCCACCATTTACAAAGTTCCCAAACAAATCGCAGCCGCTCCTCGTCCAGTCCATCTCGTTTTGGCGACGGGCTTGCCACCTAAACATTTATTTGAAATGGGGCACTTGGATATTGCTGTCGCGCTACTGCACCAATGGCAAGAAAAACAAAAACGTCAAGAAGACGTAACAACCCCGTCGCGATCTAATTTGAGGAATTTGCGAGAAAATTTGGGCGATTCCCCGAGCGCTGACAGTGTCGACAACGAAGATGACGATTCCCGCGAAGCTGTGACCGGGACGACTACCCCTGAGGCACCGACGGATGAAGAAGAAGACGATGAAAATGTCGTGGCATTGGTACATCCAACTAGCTTCGATTCTCGCGAGTCGGCAGTGCGCCCCAGTGTTCCCGATCTACCTAGCTTGACAGATTTGCTTGAACAAAACAAAGACCAAACTTGGTTCTGGTTGCCGCCGCCGGCAAATTCTCTTCGAGAAGTGTGTCGGGAGGACTCGGCACGTCGATGTAGTGATTTGCGAGTCACCACATCAGGTGTACAGGCCGAGCCGACCACTCTCGAACGGTCATTACAGTATGCTCTTTTGGAAGTAGTGTCAGACTACCGCAGGCGGTCTTTTTGGGAACGACACATCAAGACTCTGGCCGCTTCAAAACCCGATCAGCCCCCTCCAGCAGCCCTCTTGGTGCTTTTCCTCGAACTTTGGGACTTTAAACAGTATTATTACCTCATGGACGAGAATCAAAGGTCTACGAGTTTTCACAGAATCGCGCATACATACTTTTTGCCAACAACAGACGATGAAGTTGGCATGGTTCCACCTTTGTTGGACTTTCATTCACTTGTGGGAGATTCATCGCTACGTGAAATTGAAGCAGTCTTGAAACACCAAAAGCCCTTGACGCAGAACGTTTGGCGCGATTGTTTCGAGGCAGCGGTAGAAGAACTGGCGCGAGATGCGTTTCTGCAATTTGTTCAGTCCGAAGAATGCGCACGAATGCGTGGACACATGCGTCATGTAGCTCCTTTTTGGAATGTGCCCCTGCCGAGAGTCGTGGAACGTTTGTGTGGTGCGCCAGGCGAGACAGCAAATGCAAAGAATTTTTCTATTTATATTTTGACTTATCTGCTTTGCCAGACGGACAATGAAGGGATTGGAGAATTGATCGACCTTGACGGTTCGAAAAGTCCACGCACACGTATCGAAGGGGCTGCTGCTGGATTTTGTACCGCTCTGTTCATCAAAGGCCCGTGGCTGTCAGCTGTGCGTGCTGGCGAATCTGAAAAAATACTGAGGCTGTACCAACAGTTGTGGGACACCTATCTATCACCAAATGTTGGATCGCTTGCTATGACATCTCTATCGACAAAGGCAGCTTTGACTCTTGACGGTATTTTGGAAGATTTAGAGAAGATTCGATCACATCCCGATGCGGTAGACCCTAGTCTTGTCGTCCCTATATTAGTTGATGACGTGCTGGTGAATCGAATTCATCAATTGGCTAAAGACCTATTTTACGACTACGCACGCAATGCTCATCCAAAGTTCACTGTGCATCGATTTCACGAATGGATGTGCCAGGAAGCTGCGAAACTGCTCTCCGACGAACACCCTGAAACATTCGAAGCGATCCCGCGACTCCCAGCCGGAAGCATAAAGCGATTTTTGCGAAAGGTGGAGTTTCCATCTGGCGTCTCTTCCCACAAGCCCACCCGGCATGGGTCAGATGAAAGAAAGGCAGCCCTCTCGGCCGAATGCGCTGTTGTTTTCGGAAATAGCCTTGGTTCGGACCTAATGGGTTCAATGGAGAACGACGATGATATTCGGCGGTACGCATGTCAAGAGTTAGAATCTGACATCATGAGTCCACTGCTACCCGAAGACATTCCACCAACTTTAGAAGCATACGCCACGGTTCCCATGAGTAAGAGTCAGCCCATGATCAATTACGTCAACCGTGGCTGGATCAGCAGTGATGGCTGGGAAATTGTTCTTGTGAATTTTGTACTACCCCGTAACGACTCGAGTAGCGATGATGGTGGCGACGGGTCGCTGTATGGCGTGTCCTTACTGTTCCAACGCTCTTTTTCCGCACTCGCATTGAATTTTGACGCCGAACGGACGACTGAGGTTCCAACACAACTTGTGAATGGGACTTTGCCTTACGATGGTTCTTCACCCTTGTCGATTGAAGGAGACGGCGGCTCTAAGGTTCGAAGAGTTGTTGTAGACAGCGGCGACGTCTCAACATATAACTTAAGCTTGCAAGAAAGGAGTTGGCGAGATCGCATCAGACGGGAAGTTCGTTCTGATCGCACGGTTGCAAAAGTAGGTATCGCCCTCGTTAGTCAAAGCAACGCTATTATCTCGATGAGAGAAACACTATCGAATCTCTTGCACGACTTCTCTCGCAGCCAAAACGGGAGAAAGAGGTCTTCCTTTGTGTGCGGTCCGTTGGTGGATATACTTGGTAATTTCGCCAACCAAGACGTGGACTCCGGTGTGATATCGGGTCTTTTGCAATACTATGTGAAACAATCTACCAAGCCGTGGATTGAAAGACCTATCTTGGCTCAAAAGGATGAATTCGATAAGGCTGCCGGTGAGCAGGTTGTGAACAGTCTTCCTCCAATTGCACTTGCCATGATGTTTGTAACAGCACTTTTGGAACAAAAAATTGTCATCACTAGTAATCGACGGAGCCTACTCTTATCGAGCACCGTCGCATTGAAGTTGATGCTTCAGCCCCTTAATTGGTGCCACTTAACTGTACCTCGAGTTCCTGCGAATCTTGCTGCTGATTTGCTTCAATACCCTGCTCCTTTCATCATTGGTCTTCCCTCTGATGAGCCTGGAGTCATGGAGCTTGTTCGAAACCTGCCCGAGGATGTTACGCTAGTTGACCTAGATGTCGGCCGCGTGATCCTCGCTCCCTCCTTCGCCCACGCAAGTGAGCTCGGTCGTGGATCCTCTGGTGATACCGATTCATCGGCGGCATTACGGTCTCAAGTTCTTTTTCTCGCTCAATCCATTGGTACGGTGTTCGGCGCTAGTATTGACGAGCCATTGTGGGCTTGTGACCGACCATCTGAAGAAAGCCATGCGGGAGGCTCTCGATTCGGTCGCCTGAGACAAGCATGTAGGGACTTTATCGTGGAGCTTTTGGCCGGAACTACGTCATGTTGCTACTGGATCGAAGAGTCCGCAGGGCAGATCTCGGACTCTCGTAGTCAGTCTGATCCCACAGTCTTCTTTGACGAGGACCATTTTTTCCACCTTAAAAACAAACGTTCCCAAGAGCCCTATGAGCCTTTGTTTGGTCCTAGTTCCTCGTCGAGGCATCTCGCACTCGCACTTGAGGAGTTCGACCTGATTTTTGAGCTGTTCCTGAGGTGCCAATCGATGAGCATGTTCATTGGCAGTCTCGATAAGTCTTGCATGGTATATTCGGGATGAGACTGGCTTCAATTTTCATGCCGAAAACTATGTTTCGCGGAACGAATTCTAACCATGGTTTCCTTGGTTTTGGAACTGGGACAGTTGTTGTACTCAAGACACTGGCAGCTACGGCACACTTCAAAGTGGTACAACCGTTTATGATTTAAAATAAAATTACAAAGCTGTAGTCAGGTATTGTTTCTTTCAAAAACTAGAGGATGTCACGGTTCACCACTTCATAGGGTTGTTATTGAAAGCAACCGAGTTTGTGACATCGTTCAATTGCCATGATTCTCTTGTGCAGCCACCGGGAAATCGCTATTGCCGCTGACTGTGAATACGGAACCTACTCGTTTGCCTGGTGATCTGTGAATATTTGTAATCTTTGGCTGTTGAAGATCCTGGTCCGCTACCAAGACTACTGTCCAAGTAACAAGATCATCCTCTTGTGAACCTTTGTAATTGAATAATTGTTCCGATTTGAATACCATAGTAGCAACGAGACCATCAGCTAGAATTTTCAAGGATTCCACCGCCACCATTGTATCCGAGAAGTTTTTAATGTCGCCTGTTTCGAACATGGAAATGGCGCCTTTCAAATCTAACGGATTCCCTGAGGGTCGTATCAGTAAGTAGTCTTTGGTATGATTTTTGTCCCAGAAAATTGCCCAAGCTTCCTCAGATGGGTTTCGAGCGACTTCCGTGATGTCTTCCATGTACTGCCAGATGAAATCGTACGCATTCTTTCGGGTCAATCGATATGCAGTGTTTTCTTGGCGAAGCTCATCAGGACTTGACTCCTGCTCTGTTTTTGATTCAATCGTCACGAGCGAGTCTCCATATACGCCGCATTTGTCATTCACTCTGCGTGCCGAACCGTGACAGCCATCATCAATACTCTTGATTCTTTGTAAGGAGCTCTGGGGCAGAGGACCCCGACTTGCACAGGCACCCATTCTTAGTGCTCGTTTTTTGAAAAGACGATTGTTGGTACAACAGGAGCGTACGTTTCACTTCTTCTCGTAAGTGATCACGAAGACTTGGTTGCTCCTTGCCCCAATCGATTGTGGGTTGTTGCTTCTTGACTACTACACACGAATAAACAGCCCTTCAGCAATGCCAAGCAACCGTTGTGGAATGTCCCAAAAAGCGGAACAAACCACCCGACAAGAAGTTTTGGCCCAGCTGGGAGGCACAACCGTTCCCTTGGTCGCATCCCCTCTCTTGTCGTTTCTGGTGATGAGATGATTATTTTTGGTGATGCGCGGTACAATTCTACTTTTCCGTCGAGAGAATTGTGGTAGATCACTGGGACCCTGCTACACTGTGGGAAAAGAATTATGAACCTGGAATAACCCGAGAGTTAATGATGGTTTTTGTTTATTGTGAACCGGAAGATAGAACACGATGACAAGAAACTCTTGACCAAATAAAAATTGTTTCTATGGGACTGTACATTGAAATAAATAAATAAATTACAATATTTGTAAAAAGCCATCACATGGTGACGTTGTTTCAACCCAACACAAGAGTACGACAATCATGCCGGGAATATGTAAATAACGAACTGAAAATAATATATCTAATGACTTGGAAGAAAAGGCATTTCAAGAGAAGGAGCATCTGTGCAGTATTTTATTGGGCCTAATGGATTAACGACTGAGGGAAAAGGACGCTTGCGACGCAACCCTCTGAGCGGTCAAACTAAAGAAGAAGTCGAGGGATCAGAGGACGTCTCGTCCAAATTCTGTGACAGAAATATTGCTCACTGACCAACGTTGAAGCAACCTGAGACATATCGGGTTTTGTGCGCTTATTCTATATTTTGTCAAAAGTATGAGATTTTTTCGCATTTTTGCAAAAAATATTCTTATTTTGTAGCCAATAATGTCGTATTTTTTAAAAATTTCTCTAAAATTCAAGTATAAGCGCACAAAACCGGATATGATGTCCTTGGGTGTTGGCCGTTATACTGTGTGGGTGAATTTACACAGTCATCAATGGGTCGACTGGCATTTTTGACAGGGTGCATTGCCTTACTGTTCAGCCAAATAATGATGGCTAGGCTACTTGGCGGCCATTGAAACAGCGAGACACAGTTTGAGAACTCTCTGGGATGTGACCAGTTCAGGACGAATCAAAACAATACAACATGAGTAATAAGGACGAAAGGAAGTGAAGACTTGGAGGTAGAAAATAAAACTTACAGTAAGTAGTGTGTGGATACACCAGTCATCCATCATTACATCAGCAGGGTCACGTCCGCTCTATTAATTATTTGTCCTCACAGATTTCACGGGGTCACGTAATGTAAATTACCTACCGCTAGAACTCTCTATTCCATAACCCCATGATGCATGCTCACTATGCTTGATTCCGCTCACGGTCTATGTCTCTAATAACAGTAAGAAGTGTCAATGCTGGGAATTTCGAAAATGTGTGTGCCACCCCATTCTCTAGAATACTACTTACTGTTGGCCGAAACAACCCCGCGTTATCATTCGTGGTAGAGTGTGTTTCGCTTCCATTGGGTAATCAGAACACCTAACACGTACTCCTACAATAGCGCACTGATACTCACAGCCCCATGCCGACAATTTGCCGACAACCCTATGGTCGGGGTGGATTTTGTGGCAAGATGATGCCATACCACCGAGGTAGTTCAGCGTCTCATCAGCAGCAGCCACCTATCCTATTGCATCCATATTGGAATGATATCTGAAATCTACTTCGTTCTTTGCCTATTCATTTTGATTTACGTGACGCTGGCTCTACTGCCGTTGAAGCCACATCAGACAACAGCGACAACAACAACATCAAGTCGGGGAAGCACCCCATTGTCGTCGTCATCCCGACGTCACTTTTTGGACTCGTTGGCGCGTCGAGCACCGATTGCTACGGCTGGCCTTGTATCGGTTCTGCATCCAGCTGGGGAAAAAATCTTGGCCAACGCATCTCCCGATAGCGATGACTTTCGGACCAAAGCTCGTGCCGAGTACACAAATTCCATAACGGCCAGTCGGGATACCAATATATCCCCAAAAGAAGCCTATGATTCAATTCTGAACTTCTTGTCGTCCAACCAAAACGACGGTGCCGAGTCCACCAAATTGGCTTTGGACGTAGGAGCTGGTGCGGGTCTATCCACGTCTTACTTGTTTCACGAATTAGGATACAAGCATATCGATGCTGTTGACTGGTCAGGAGATGCTTGGCGATCCAATGTCGAACAGACCCCTTCGTCCGTGCGCTTTTTTGAACTTGACGATGATAGTTTCTTTGGAACTGTTGCTGACAAAGAAGAACGCAAATACGACGTAATTTGTTATAATTTTGCCATTAATCCGTCCAAGGCCGTACGGGTGGCCCGCCAATACTTGACCGAAACGGGTGTATTGTTCGCCCCTGTCAATGATCGACCGGAATACTGGTACAAGCAAACGTATTACAAATTCAATGTCAATGGACAGGTCGTCCAGAAGTCACAGGCCGACGTCGGAGCATGGTCGGTGCAATTTCAACCAGATGTCACGTCCGACACGTGTATTGGGATCTGGTGTGGAAATACCAATGGATTTTTTGCCAAGCGTCAAGCGCGCTCGGGGTTCTGATGTTGATGGTGTGAAGGTAAGATTGATTGTCCTATTGCATTTGTGATGCGCCGTGTGTTTTATATTTGGCGAGTGCGTGAATGAGCTTGCATACAAGGACACACAAAAAGTGCGCATGCATGGTATTACAGGTGCTCAAATAGATGAATAACAGCGCTACGAGAAGAGCTGATCAACAAAAGCCAGAACGAATACATGAGAAAAGTTTTTTATTAGAGTAACAGATTATGCTTCCAAATAATTGATCTTGTCCCTTTTCAATCCCCACGTAGTTTTGCCTTGCTATCTGCTTGAACATGATGGTCCGAATCAGAAATGTGTGATCTACGTGTGTGTTGGGGCATCGACATACTCTACTAATATTTAATTTTCCCGGTAGAACGATGAGAGGGACGCACATAGTTCCCCACAACGGTACCTACTAGGTAGTCTGACTGGTTGGATATTCTCTTTCGTACGAATTCGACAAGCAACAGATAATGTTACCGTCCGTGTCTGGGACCTTTCCATACACAGTTACATGGCATACAATGATATCTATAAATAGGGCAAATAGTACTTGTCTCTCGTGCTCGTGCCAGGTTTCACTCTCAGTCTTTGCCCGCGTTCTCGCACACACGTCGTAATGTAACTGTAAAATAGTAAAGATCGGGGAAGAAAATCTCACTGCGGCTGTCACTCACACGGAAACGCAAACGCATACGCAATAATAGACCACACAGATAGGAGTATCTTTTTTTCAGTCACAGCGCTGCGACGAAGAATCATCACTACCATATTCCATTGCATCCAACAAAGGAATAACAACCAACACCATACAACACCATCATGAGCGATCGAAAATCCTTGGCACCGTCCTATACGGCTACTGCTGGCGGCGCTTCCGCTGGTATTCAACGCAATGGGGAAGACCATTCACATTGGTCGGTGATTACGCTTCGCAATCTATTGCCCCGTTCGGATGTGTCGGTCGTGACCCTTCCATTGGAAAATGGCACCGCGGCAGCAGCCGCAGGTGGAGAGGCCGCAGCCGGTAACAACAATGGTAGCGACGTTGGTGTCAAGCGTCATTTACACTTTGTAATTGGAGGGGAAACCCCACCCGGGTCGACCGAAGATTCTAGTGTCGTGGAATCTATTGAATTGCCCTGTCGACGATCCTGGCGGATGACACCCTTGAATGAATCTCGTGTGGGATGTGCCGCTGTATTACTCCGGGGTGTGATTTATACGGTAGGGTGAGTGACTGTTGGTGTGTGTTGACTTGCTGTGCCGGATGCATGCTAGTGATTTGTGTAGTTATTGCGATCGTCACCCCTATTTCTCATATTTCGTCATCATCGCAACCACCAATTCAATCAATAACATAACCACAGAGGCCGGTCCAAAGATGGCAGTGTCTTGTCGACGATTGAAAAATATTCCTTTTTTCGAGAGGACAAGCAATGGGACGTCTTGGGCGAATCTTCTCGGACCAAAGTGGCCCGATGGGGGCACGCGGCCGTGACCATGCCAAGGAAGAATGCCATTTTCGCCATTGGTGGACGGAACAGTGATTGGCAAGAATTAAGTTCCGTCGAAGTGGCTCAACAAAGCCCGGCCGGTGACTTGCACTGGAATCGATTACCTTATGGAATGCGACAAAAACGTTTCGGAGCGGCAGCCGTCCCCATTGGAAGCGCCGCCTTTATGGCCATTGGCGGTTACAATGGCAGTCAATGGACTGACACGGTCGTCTTGTACGAAGTGGATGGGGACGATGTCCGTGATGGTGTGTGGACCGATTTACCCGAAATGCCCAGGGCCGTGATGGATCCCAAGGCTGTCGTGACCAAACTCAACCACAAGGAATATGTGTTTGTGGCAGGAGCCACGTTAGATGGATCGGCCTGCATTCAAGTCTTTGCCGTGGATGAACGAAAATGGTGCGTCATGGATACGGATGGTGGCGAAGAAGGATGCACGTTGGCCGTCGAAGGAGACACACTTCTCTGTATTGGCGGCGATTCTAACAAGGTACGCTGCCTTGACTTAATCGAAGAATCCCAAAAAGGGATCTTAGGCCTTTTCATCAATGGCTTTGATGAGAATGTGGTCGAGGTGGCAGCCATTCCGGTGGAACAACACCCTTCTTCAAAGGAGGAAGAAGAAGCATATGGTCCACCTGCCCAGGAACAGCAGCAGACAAACCCACCTCCTCGGTCAGTCGAGCTGGAACAGATCCCTACGCCAATCCCCACACAAATCCAGTCACCGCCGCCGCCTCCGTCGGCAATGTCGGACACAAGTCCCACCACAGACCCTGCTCATATCCATCCCCCTGAACCAGGACCACAGCGTGTGGAAAACATGGATTGTGTGGTGGACGGCGAACAGGCTCGATACTCGGGCGAAGTTAACGAGGCTGGACAGAGACACGGTCAGGGTCTCTTGATGTGGGCCGACCAAAACGGAAGTTTTTACCCCAAAGCCTTATCCAAAAACTCTTACTACGAGGGAGAGTTTTTTGAAGACAGCCGTAGAGGCAAAGGGATATTCTATGTCCACAACGAAGGACGTCTGTATGAAGGTACCTTCGAAAGAGGGGTGCTGTTTGGAGAAGGCACACTCACGGATGTGAACCGCGACTTGGTCTACCAGGGAGGCTTCCGTAAAGGTATGTCGAACGGTGAAGGTCGATGCCAGTACCATTCTACTGGACAAACTTTTGTCGGTATTTGGAAAAGAGGCAAACCTGTCTCTGGCCAATTATTTGCCATAGACAACCGCGTCATCAAAAGCGGCGATGGTCCTTGGAGCTATGAGCTTGCGGTCGATGTGTCGCGGGCTGGTCCTGATGGCAATAATGGTGCTGCCGCCCAGAATGGGAGCCGGAGAACCCTCGCGAGCACAGGAACTCGAGGGACCACAGGAACGCAAACTACCACCCAGCGCGATAACCGGAGCGGCCCTCCGCCGCCGAGCGACTCCCCTCCTGTGGTGCGTGGCGTCGGTCCCACGTCTGTATACAAAATGGAATGCGTCGTAGAGGGTGAGGTCGTTGAATACACTGGAACCCTCAACGAAGTGGGGCAACGGCACGGCAACGGAATCATGATTTGGGCGGACGAGCATGGTAAGTTCTATCCCAAAGAATTAGGAAAGAACACATACTATGAAGGGCAGTTCTTCGAAGACAGCCGATCTGGAGATGGATTAATGTATGTTAAGGACGAAAACAGGACCTATCGTGGAACTTTCGAGAGGGGGGTGCTGACCGGTGAAGGGATTCTCGAAGATGCGAGAAGAGACCTAACCTATGAAGGAACCTTCAAGAAAGGCTCTCCCAACGGGGAAGGCAAATGCATCTACAGACCTTCAAACCGAGTCTTTATTGGTAGATGGCGTAAAGGACAGCCGTTTGCAGGGAAGATGTATAACAACCAAGGCCAGCTCCTGCAACAAGGTGACAGCGGATGGGGCGTCGAGCTTTCCATTGACTAAAACAAAAAGTTTATTATTTATCGATCCAGTTAATGAGCTAGTTTATGTTTAAAGATTTCGCATCTCTATTACCTTGGGCGCCAAATGTTATGAACCGATTCACAACAGAAGAGCAATGACGGCCTTGTCTCAGACAAACTCCGTGAGAGTGTTGCAACAACAGAAAAAGCGCGAAAATTAGCAGCAAGCTCAAAGGCGTAATGCAAAGATAATGCAATAGTATGTTGTCACAAATAATTTACTTAGTTTCGGCGAGGAACACTTTTGTAAGCTCGAGGTCATGACCAATCGTTCGCGATCTGAACCAGTCGACAGCCAAAGCCTCAGTCAGGGTCGGACGATCTACAGGATTTGCTTGAATCAATTTGAGAATCAAAGCACGCGATTCGTTGGAACCAGGATAAAAATCATCAAAAACGACGGCTGCCCGTGCAATTTCCTCACGTAGTTTCGGGCCCCTGCCACGAAAAGGAAATAGACCAACCATAAACTCGTATAATAATACCCCCAAGGCCCAAGTGTCGACGGCGCTGTCGTATGCAATAGCCCGATACACTTCGGGCGCCGTCGCAACCAAAGATGTTCCACAGTTTCCGGTTATGGGATTCCCATCCACCATTACTCTCGCGTTGTGCATGCCAGCAATGACAATTCGTGGGCCCCCTCCAGATTCCTGACATACACAACAAGCAGAAAGTGAGCGTGTATGTTGTCCCCCGGATATTGAAACGACGGTCAGTCAACTTGCCTGTACGAAAATGTGTTCTCTGCGAATACTACGGTGAACAATGTTTCGGAGATGCAAAGTCTCAAATGCCTTGAAAATCTTGGAAAATAGTAGTCGACACCGACGCTCTGTGTAAGGCTCTTGGGATTTGATAACATAATCTAGTAAAGGAACGCCCAGAATATTAGTTTCCGATGCAACGAAAGCATATTGGTTAGCGCCAATTTGCTGTTGATCGATTTGTGTCAAAATGATCTTGACATTCGGGTCAACTTGTACAGCCGGAATTGTCTGCAGGCAATGAAACAGACAGACACACACACACACACACACAC
>Ga0051981_10000862_pt1 | contig 14976 bp, 8 predicted proteins | sample CryGey13umfilter_3_FD_59644 | JGI IMG/M metagenome (GOLD analysis project Ga0051981, IMG submission 59644) | Groundwater microbial communities from aquifer in Utah, USA - Crystal Geyser 4/10/14 3 um filter | ecosystem: Environmental > Aquatic > Deep subsurface > Groundwater | place: USA: Utah... | reverse complement strand
GATCCACCCTGCGAGACGACGTCGTCATCCACAGTGGAATTATTATCGTGTCCACCGTTACCATAATACGATTGTCCTATCGAAGGCGGTGGCGGTGGCGGTGGCGGCGGCGGCGGCGTTGGCAGTGATTTCGCAAAGGAGTTGCCTTCGGCACTTTGGACTCGTTCTTGTTCTTCGATTAATTTTGCCAGATGCGACCCGGGAAGCGCCCCGGCGCCCCAGGCTCCCCCCACGCCTTCGGGGACAATATCCACGGATGGCCGTTCCGCCATCGATGCCACCGTGGCGGTACCGTTGGCGGTGGTCGGTAGCTTATCGGGTAAGGAAGGCCCCAGTGGCACCGCGGGCTCTTGTGGTTGACCGAGGTCACCATCGACGCCGTCGATGATCCCGCCCCCGACCGCTGCCGCGGCGAGGTTCTCGACCCCGTCGCCCAGCGCCTTGTCCAGTACGGCAACGCGGGGTTGCTGCGATTGCGGGACCTTGGGCGTCACGGGGACGATGTTGGGGTCCGGCTGTCGCTTGGCCCGAGACGCGTCCATCAACTCTTGTCGGATGGTCATCTGCTGCTCCGCGTATTCTACCCAATCCTCCTCCGATAAACCGTAATTGAAAAAATCCGACATGTCCGTGGCGCGCGTCCACGGTTTGTCATCCATCTGATCGAAACGTATATCGAACGCCGTGCGTTTCGAAAATAAGGCCGGATCCCGTCCGGCGTTCTGTTGCGATTCCTGTAATAGAGCCTCCTGTTTTTCTAGCTGTTCTTGACGTACCTTCTCGGCCTGTAACCGTGCGGCGCGCTGTACAGGATCCAGTTGTGATAGATCTTCTTCTTCGGCTTCCTTGATGTTGTTGTTATCACCGGCCTCCGCGGCGGCGGCGGCATCATCGCGGACCCATTGACGGTGTTGCATCGGCGCGGCGGCCGCCGGCATCAACCCCCGGCGCATCAATCCGGTGCGACTGTGCGCCAGTACCACATCGACGTCGTCTTCTTCGTCTTCGGATCCATCGGAGATGTATACATCGGCATCGACAATGACTCCGGCATGACTTGTCATGGCGTACCCCGACGCCGCCGCGGGCCTCTTCTCTACCACGGCAGTGGCGGGGGCGGCCGCGTCTACCTCGGCCTTGACTTCTCTCTTCACGTGATCGGGAGCAACTTCCGTGACTTGTTCCTTCTCCGCCTCCATGGAGAGGGCTTCATCTTCCACAACCTTGCGTTTCTTACGTCCCATGATGCTGCAGTAGGTTCGATATCGTATACCGTAGGGGGAGTACGGTGGATCAGCAGGAAGGAGAAGGTGTTGTGTGTCGCGGAGGCGGACAGCGGCGGCTCCATCGATCGGGAATATCTGTGAGTGTGTGGTCGGCTTGACCGATCGTGATCTCCGTGGGGGCAGTTACAATGTGTGATAGGGTTAGTGTTAATTACCTAAAACCCTCGTAGCGTTCTAGGTAGGAGGAGTATTTGGCCATAGTAGAAATATGGAGTATGCGTGTGTACAAACCACGTGCCTACACGGATGACGAGATCTTTATTTCATTATATTGGAAACAACATCATTGTTGCATGGTGTGGGTGAAAGGTGGTATCGCATCATCTGTCTTTCGTCAAGGTACCGAGCAGATCAATATTCTTGTTTCGCAGTGTTCGATGGACAGTTTTTTCAGACACAGGAGGGGTCCGACAGTGAAGAGACCAAAAAGAAGTATTCTCGTTTTTTGTTTTTTCGAGCTTTTCTTTCTTTCGCGTCAATCATTACTTGTGACCGTGCAATAACAAACGGACGATGTCGAATTAGGTCTCCCCCCCAAAAAAAGGTATCATTGTTAGTTTTTCAAGGTAGACAAGGATGGATGGATGGATGGATTGTGCGTTATCCCAATATCGTGTGTACAATTAAGTTGGACAATCTTTCGACGCGTCGAAAGGGCGATTATTCCTCCCACGTCCGCTCCGGACGATGGCATCGAATCTGGCACAATCGCCGGGTTTTTCCCAATTGTATTCAACCGTTTGGGATCGATGGCGAATGGGGCTCTGGGATAGGTCTCGTTCGGCTTGTTCCTTATCCAACGATTCGCAATGCGGATATTCTGGTCGTTGCGATGGTTCCGTCATATTGCAACCGTTCAATCGCGCAATCTCGTATTGACTCATTTGCAATCCACAACACTGTCGTATCTGTTCAAAGGAACGCAAATAATCTTTGATGGTGGTAACTTCTCCGTCCGTGAGACCAAATATGTCGCGGTAGTGATCCACTTCGCAGAGGCTACAGGTACGCAGCGCTTCAGGATCCTGATTGTACAAGGTGTAATTGAAAATATCATCTTCATCTTCTCGCATCCCCGACGTGAACAGTACCATCCTCCCTTCTTTTTGTAAGTCTTCCAGTCTTTTCTCGCGGAAGCGATGACTCTTCACGACGAACGATTCCCCGAAATCTACGTAAGTGTCACCGATTCTCTTGTCTTGACTGATGTATTGGAAATTGATTCCATGCGTTGCGTGATACGCACCGGTCTTTACCTGTGCGATGGCATCGAGTAAATGCAATTGAAATGTCGACCCGGTGCGTCGACGACCCAATTGTACGATGCGAAAGGGCGGTTTCAACGGCAACGGGTGCGGCGTTTTCCGGTGCCAATCCACCGGCAGGATGGATGATTTGGACGGCAACGTTTGTTCCGCCGACGTTGACGGTGGTATCGTCGTCGTACGTAACATACCACGTTCCATCAACATGAACGATACCACCGGTGGGTCGTTGTTTGTTACTTGATCCGTCATGACAACGGAATGCAGTCGTACCATTTCCCAAATCGTGATCGTCCCGAGCAACAACATCTCCTTGGTTTTTAAATCGTACCTATTTGAGAGTAAAATACAAAGCGGACACGCCAGTACATCAAATATTCAGCTTGTCATGCTCTATTGATATGTGTTGATTGTATACAAATCAGGCTACAGTGGAATTACATATATTGTCAATACTAGGCCCCTTTTTTGTCAAATTTCTTACAGGATTATCACAATTCAAGGAGGAATCCGGCCGTTGAGTCACTAATAAAATCTCCAAACAAGACTGTATTTTTGGCGCGTGTACTGAAATATCATTCTCTCCACAATATTACTTTTTAATTACGCGCTCTTAGAGAGCCGGGCCAGCCTTCAATTATTACACTTATGGCGGACCTCAGGGGCACCGATTTACAGTTAGAGTGTACTCAAAGCGAAAATTAATATTTTTTTGAAGATTCCCATTCCATTCTCTCTGGTACTGAAGTTTGTGTAAAACTCTGTACAGGACTTACTGTTAGAGAAATTAGAATTTGACCTTGGTGCAACCTTACATTAACTGTAAATGCGTCCTTTCCTTCTTGGGGTGTGTATGGTTGTTGGCAACGCCCTGGGGTTGGTTACCTCTAGTCAATCCTTGTTACGTTAATATTGTTCTTTTCCTTTTTCTCATCTTCCTTCCCGATGTACCATGGCGGCTACCTCGAATCCAAGTAGAAAAGCAACAAAAACCAGAGTGAGCTTTATACGAGGAGTATTGCTCATTCCATTCTTTTTGTCTTTACGGCAGTTGTGGACATTCCTAACAGAAACAACTACTCCCACTGCTAACTTGACGATGGCATACGAACACCTTTTTGATAAACAGTACGGTGAACCAACATCGGTGGAAGAGGAGGAAGAAAGGCAGCCATCAATTCCACACGTGGCAATATTTTTGAATGCATATATTACGGTAGGCAATCTATCACTGCAAATTGTCAATGAGCAATTCGAACAAATAGGGAAATCATATGCTGCTCAGCACAATGTGACGGTACATGTAACAGCTGTCGGAAACGACATCAAACAAATAGAAAACATTTGTCAGAATGTTAGTGCTATTGATGGCGTCATTTGCTCAAATGCAACTCCTTACCATAATGGAGGGGAACTTCATACGTTGTCTTCTTTATATGATTATTGTCAACGAACGACCGCACCCAACCAAACACGAGTTGTTTACATACACAACAAGGGTTCTTTCCACCCAAGTCCGAGGAATGATAGGTGGAGGAGGGCCATGACGGATGCCGTTACTACCGAAATGTGTTTGAATCCACCCGATCCAAGGTGCGATGCATGCGGACTAACATTCGCATCCCCGCCGCGAATGTTCACGATCCTCTTTCCGGGAAATTTCTTCGCGGCATCATGCGAGTATGTAAATCAACTACTGCACCCTTTCAAGTACCAAGAGAGGATGTCAACGGTGGTAAATTACGCCAGATACAAGATGAAATTCCATTTCGCCGGGACGAAAGGAGCCGCGAATTGGATAACCGGCAGCGGCAGATACACTCCAGAGCACTGGATCGGAAGTCACCCTAACTTCCGACCCTGTGATGTTTCTGTTCCAAGAGATTACTGGCACTGGATGGACAATGATCATTCCTACGATGATTTAGTTTGGTCGATGATCCCACGCAATGAATCGGATCGCGTGTGTGCAGAGGCGATGGGAAATCCAGACCTACGACTGAGGACGTATCAGTACCTGCCAGGTATTTTATGGAGACAAAAATTCTTGTACAATCAGACCCCACCCCTGGAGACATCGTGGATGTATGACTGGTTTCCGGATGGTCACTTTTTTAGAGATAATATTGTTCAACACGGCGTGGGATTCATTGACAAAATTTTGGAACCAAGTTTTGACAGGAATGCGACTTGGAATGGTTCAGAAGCTGCGAATCGTTCTCAATCTTGTTAGTAGGTGATAATCGTGAGTGTCTCATTACGAAGTCACCAATTTCTCTCTGTCTCTTCTTTTTTCATTTTTTGTGAACTCGTAGATAGCCTTGTCGGATATCCAGCGTTGTCGCTCCATGTACTTTCATGGATGGAAAGAAAAAACTTGAATCAACAAATGTTTTCTTGTGCGCATTTCTGGACTCTCCATGGATACCGACGGATCTGATACAAGATAGGAGTAACCACGTAGCACCCTCATTACAGCTAGTAGCTTGAGGCAAGTAGGAACTTACTGTTATTCCTACGTACGAGTACCGTAAATCAAAATCGTGTGATCCATGATCGATTATGACGGTTACTTATCCTCTCACTCTCATGATTTCACACCAACCGGCGGACTTTCCATGTCCGATGTGAGAGAGAGCGGCGCGCCGTTAACAATACACGTTGGGCGCGCACGTTCGAAATAATCCGTTGAACGGGAACGCAGGTCAGTCTGAACAATTTGAGCAACGGAAACTGAGACTGTAATGTCCCGGATCGTTCGGCGCGAAGCAAATGAAGCCGGCCGATTGTAACCGAAAAGGGATGTTTCCGCTGTCCCCTACGGGAATGTGAAGATTTTCTATCGGTCTTAATGTACTTTATAACTCAGCCGTTGGAAAGATGGCGCAGCTTCAGCGCCTAAATGAGAATATAGCATTGTTTGTGATTGGTGGGAAAGCCGAGGATTCTCTGTGCGGCAGTCCCCTAAAAAGACTGCTCACCGTGTCCCGTCCGTTGGAAAGTCTTCTGTCTTGTATGTGGGGCTTATTGTTGTTTTCAAAACTCGCTTTATGAAATATTAGATTTGTTTTGTCAAATGCATACTCGTTCAGTTTATTTGTCAGCTTTCGTTCAATCCCAATTCCTTCCCGTTCTCTATTTTTCACGGATTCTTATATATTATCAATGTAGTGTGCGCCACCATGATATTCCTACAATTTGAAATTTACAACGGCCTTGACTCCCGTAGACTGCTCCCTCGCACCTCACAAATCGTCCGAGAATCCAAAATCGGGTCGTTTGGAGGGGATAACACAAAGGAGGCTCGAAGGACTCCTCTCCCGATCAGTCCATAAACAGTTGATTTGGGAAAAAAAGGAATAACTCCTAATGCCATACAATAGAAACGATCAACAAGCGCAGGAATCATCAGTCGATTCACCAAACAGAGGAAGCATGCACTTTAGTTACCATCGCCCTGTAATTACATCTGTGCCCGTTCCGAACGGTGCGCCGCCAATGATGCCGTTGCCCCTCAATGGTCTCTTGGCGGCAAATATGACTTCCACGACCGCCACTCCGGCTGGTAACAGCAACACAAGTACGGTGATTCAACTGGAGTCTCCATACAGCTCTCGTTCCAGTCTTCAGGCTGTGGAACGGGTAGAATCCAAGGACGATGGATCGCACAGCAACGCGCACCCGTCACCCAAGAATGATCATCATGATGCTGACGATGATAACACCCGCGAAGTGGCGGCTTCGGTTCTCTTGCTCGCCGCAGGAGGCCATGACAAAGTCACCAAATCGCAACAAAGAAAGCAACAGGATGATTCCAACAACAAGCGTGATGCCGACTCAACCGATTCCACTGATTCCAAGGTACCTCTCAAAAAACGAAAGATGCTTACTGAACTATGCCAAGATGATAATGCATCGATTCGAGTGAGTCCTGTATCACATGGAAGTCGTTCTATGCACGCCATGTCACCGGAAAACACACATTCTACGGCCTACGATTCGGACAAGCACACACCGGAACGGGGTCTGCCATCGCAGGTGGTGGTAGTTCATCTCCCAACGGAACTCTACCGTCTCCTCGAGGAAGATGATACCAAGGTCATTCAATGGTTACCGCACGGACGCGCATGGCGTATTGTCCGATGGGATGCCCTGCGAAAGCAAATCCTCCCTCGTTCCTTCGGTGGGACATCAGTCGATGGGTTCTTGGCCCAACTAGCTGATTGGGGATTCACAGAAATCACTGATGGGCCCGATGCCGGAGCTTATTACAGTCCGGTAAGTTTCTTAATGATTCTCGCTCGATTTGCGTGTCCTATTTGCCAAACAGAGACTCACCTAGCTCCTTCACATTTGCTCTTTTTTTCAGTTCTTTCGACGGAATTTCCCTCATTTGTGCAAAGACATGCAATACAAGCCCAGAAACAACGCTTCGCCGGTGAAGAGTCCGTCCCACACGACCAACTCGTCTCCTGTCAAGCACTCTACACCAAATACTCAGGCTTCTCACCATAGTCATGGGTCGACTGGTACTCCTTCCATCCTGCAAGTTCCTTCATTGGCATCTCCTCACGAACAGACGGGTTTTCCGACATCCCCTCCCTGTACCAAACGCACAATGGGGACAGTGCCAAGAGGATCACCGCAATCGGTTGGAACTTATGTGTCGGTCGCGGGAAGACCTCACATGCCCTTTTGGTTTGTTGATGCCAACCAGCAAGCCGTGTTGGTACAATACCGTCCTTCTCTGGATGATGGATCGCTCCGCAATACTTCTTATTCACCTGTCCGTGTGCGTTCCACTCGGGGACGGCCATCGTCGGGACCTGTCCGTCGGTCTCCTCCACCCATTGTGACTCCAGTCCGCCGTATGGATCACCACCCCGAAAGTAGTGCCAACAGTACGGCCAGTTGCAGCTCGCACAGTCATCAACAACATCGTCGGTATCCCATCAGCCAGCGAGGACGATCACGTGCGGTGGCCCGATCAGCCACTTATGTTTCCGCGAATTCGTCATCACCCATTCCGGCGACCAGTAGTCACCAAACGCACACGGTGGCCACTGTGAAGGCAGCACACGACTAATCATCATTACGCTTTCTTCGGATGTGTGTTGCTTCTTTTTCTTCTTGTCCGGGATGGGGTACAGTCATCTTATATATCTAATAGTAGCACGCCTTTCTTTAATCCAAAACGTTTTCTTTGTACTGAAGAATCGATAACATAGGATCTCATTGCGGTATAATTGCCCACACGCACAATCCAACGACTCCACGTATCCATCTTGGTTGTCGGCACAAATTATGCCAGATGCTATTTCACAAGTAGCAATAAATGCTTTACGGTCTTGACGAGACGACTCTCTGATTGACATGTGAAATCTCGATAAATTCTGGTTTTGTGTTCAATTCTCAATAAGCAGTCGGTTGCTCTCGTTCCGAAGAAGATGCGATCCAATCCAATCCCTTTGAGAAAGCGTCTCAAAAGCTGATACCCCCATGACACGACCTAAAATTACACCCCGTAGACATTTTACGTTTGAAACTACTCTCCTTCACAAATTTAAAAGCTAATCCAGATAAATTCTATCAAGAGAACTCTTCAAGATATGGGTGGAAAACACCCAAGACACGCATGCGCAACATCGTATTTTGTTGTTGTTGTTGTTGCTTTTATGCAAAGAAGATGATAAACATGAGGATGAACACCACCAGTGCCGAAAATACGCGCAATGCCAAACGTCGGTTCGTACGGAGACTCGTGAGTGTGTCCGTTAGGACATTGAGACTCAGATTGATATTCGTATTGGCATCCTCCACGTTGTCTTCCACGCGCTGCACCATTTCGCCGTGTTCCTTGACCATCAGGGCCAGTTTATTGAAGATGGTGCCCAATTCTACAATATTGGATTCCACGGTCGACATGGCATCGGCGCGCTGTTGCAGATAATCTTGATCGGGGATGAGTTGCATCGATTGCATCCCGTTCGCGGATTCCATTTGTTCGATATCAAATGGTGTTAACGGTGCCATTTCCTCGTTGTCGTTGGAGTCATTTCCAAAACTACTATACAGTCCTGCATAATGCGACGCTGGTCCTACTCCACCGCCGGCACCCTCCTGGGAATTCCCACCGCGTCGATTCCGCATACCTGGACCACTGTACGGATCCGATCCGCCACCCGCACTGGCGATCCCGTGAGGTCTGGGCAAATAACTCGGCGTTGACCCCGTCGCTTCACCGGCTGGCATCATACCACTGGTAAGATCCAACGTGGGGAATGAATTTTGACCATGATTCGAATTCGAACCAAATACCGGTGGCGGGGCGAGTGATAAATTAGGAATTGGATTATCATCGTCGTCATCGTCGTTGTCATATCCTGAATTCCCGTACACTTGCTTCTGCATCAGATCCGATTCTTTCATCGTATCGGTACGGCGTTGCAAAATGTCTTTAAAACCAGATGCAGCTTCTGCGAATTCCGTTTTCAAACCTTCCACGACGTTCATGGCCTCTTGTCCGGCTTGACTGTTCTTCCCCAATCGGCGTTTCTGTTGTGCGATGGACGTGGCGGCTCGATCCAACCGGCTGTTCAAATTTTCGATCGACGTTTTGATGCGCACCACGAGATCGTTCACGCGCGCGTTCCTTTCGCTGTCGTCGAAGACGGATTGGTGACGGACCAGGTTGGTGAGTTCCGAGAGCAGCGCACTGGTGGCGGCGATGTCCTTGCTGATCCCCGATGCCGTCTGATGAAAGGATCGGAGTTCCGCGTGGGCGGGATGGTGCCTCGCCTTGTCCGTTTTCGTCGTCGACCCCGATCCGGATGCCGGCGAGACCTGGGCGGCGACGCCGCCGCCGCCATTCCCAACCGCGGGAAGGCTCCTGGCCAAGGAAAAGAATTCACTTGTACGATCGTTCGACATGAGGTGTGAATGGAAGGATCTTTGACACTTGTTTGCTTTCTCTCTCCCCTTTCTCTCGTGTGTCTTTATATCTGAAATCAAATCCGATAAAAGATGATACTATTCAATGCCAAACCAAACCGACAACGAAATTGACAAAAAAAAAAGTAAGTCGTGGAGTTGTTCGCTGTTGACTTTTCACAGGCTTTTAAGTCTCTCCCCTTCGAAAAACAATTTATAGAGGAGGGTAGGAGAGTCATTCGAGTGCTTTTTTTTTTCGTTCATCTCGTCGTTTTGGTCAACAGCGATGAAGGGTTTTTACGTACTACGCGTATGGACTACTACCGGCACCACGTTTTCTACGTAATAATTACTCTCGAGCGTTCTATTTGTGTCAGATACTGGACTTTCTGTTTGAAATCCACTACTTTCAGGATAGTACGCTCAACACGCTAAGAATCAAATGGTTGGGGGTCGTCCGGTTTTTGTGGGGGTGTACAAAAGGGTTGGGGATGTAAAAGGGGGTGGGGGTGGGGGTCGTCGGTCGCTTTCCATCACCTTCGCGAGCCTTCGTGCCTTGGAGCGACTCTTTCACTGTAACGTGTCTCGTCGTGTTGGTGGTAGGTGGTGCAACAGGAATAAAAGTTGCAACGGTAATCTCTCATCTTTTTCTTTCAAAAGCCGAGACCGGTATTTTCATTCACAAGAATGTCAGATTTCACGATAACGGTAGTGAATCCATTGACCGGACACGCCGAAACGCTCCCCCTGGATCCCGACACATCGATCCGGGAGGTCATTGGTTTCTGCGAGGCGTTACTCGGTGTCGTCGGGAGCGATATTCGTTTGTACAAACACGGGGAGGCTTTACCAAGTACGGCCACGCTGCGGACGGCAGGGGTCGTGCACGGGGATTTACTGGCCGTGCAACAAAGGCCCGGTGATTCTACGATGACACCGGCGCCTCGACGATCGGTACCCGCGAACGTTACAACCACGAATGGCGGCAGCAGTCGCGGCGGCGGCGGGGGCTTGGATTTTTCCAATCTATTACTTGGCTCGACTACGACGGCAGCGGCTCCGCCTTCTTCAACGGCTGCTGCTACGGCCACAGCCATGCCATCTACCCACAGTCAACCGGTCTATTATCCTGGAATGTCATTGGATGATGCCATGATGCACAATCCGCATCCACGAGCATTTGTTTCGCTACTCAAATCCAAGGACCACCTCTTCAAGGAATTGCGGTACCATAATCCTCCGTTGGCATCTAAAATGGAAAAGGAGCCTTTGAACGAAGCCGTTGAAATCTGGCGCGAGGAGTTGGTGAAGGGATCCATCTCTTCGGCGCTCAAAAATACGACCGAGTATCATCGCAAGGAAGACATGACGAAGCGATTGGCCAAAAACACGGATGATAGGGAAGCGAAGGAGTACTTTGCCAAGATCCGACGGAGGAAAAATGCGGAAGAGCAATACGTGCAAATGATGAACGAATATCCGGAATCCATGGGACGGGTCCTGATGCTGTACATTGATGCCAAGATCAACGGCACGCCGGTGCAGGCCTTCTGCGATAGTGGTGCGCAAATGACCATCATGTCCAAGAAATTAGCCGAATCGTGTGGTCTGCTGGAGTATCTCGACGAACGATTTGCCGGAACGGCCGCCGGTGTGGGCACCGGCAAAATTCTGGGCAAAGTGCACCTGGCACAGCTGGAGATTGGCGGCACATTCTTCCCGTGTTCTATTTCTATCATGGATTCCCCGGCCCCCGGCGCACAAGAGATGCCGTTTCTGTTTGGTTTAGATATGATGAAGCGTCATCTGTGTCAAATAGATTTGCAACAGGGATATTTGAATTTCCCCGTCGTGGGAGTGAAGGTTCCATTCTTACATGAAAAGGATCTCGATGAAAGTCAGGGCGGTACACGAGGATTTGATGCCGACAAGGCCAATTTGGCCATCCAAGAAGCTTTGATGAAGCAATTCGAAGGAAAAGGAGACAAGAAAGACGATATGGACGAATCGTCATAAAATTTAATAATTAAGAAAGAACATTTCAAATTCACGCGCACACCAATTATCATTCGGTATATGGTATTCGAACACTAGTTGCAGATGCGTGAATTATCTTCCGGCAATGTATTAATTAGATTTAGAGTAGCTTAGCGAAGGAATTTTACTATGTTTGCGCCATTGACACGGCGTTCTTCTGGTCATCCTTGGGAGCGGCGGAAAACAGGGAAACATGTTGGTGCAGGGCTGTACCGCGAAAGCGTGCCACGTAAAAGCGCAACAAAGATAAAATAGTTCTTCTGATCAATGCCGTAGCGCCTTGCTGGAATCTGCTTGGTCCCCTCCGTTCGAGCTTTTCTACAACAAATGTAGCTCGCTTCAACTCTTCTCGATGCATTGCATCCTTGGCCTCTTCATACTTCACCCGGATTTGATGATTGAGCCGGTCAACTCTGGTTGTATTTCTACCAACAATTGCTGCAACCGTTGGAGATAACGCACAACTCGATGGTTTGGTTTGGGGCCTTTGGAAAGAGGTTGGCTTCTTTTCTGCCACAGTTCGAGCCGACGCCGCTAGCAAGCCATTTTTCTGCGCTGTCACAATTGTTTGTTTTTTCTCAATACCGGCGCGGGAAATATGATCCATCAGCTCGCGGACTAGTTTCTGTTCTTCATTCTTTCGATCATCTCTGGAAACATACTCTCGGGTCACTTCTTCTTCGCGTGACTTCATCGCTTCGTCTCTCAGCAGATCCGTAGGGGCAGTCAAGCCCATGGCTGCATTTGCAAGTATTCGGTGAGATTTGATGGCATCATTCACTTGTGATTCCTCAATATCTAACGTTTGTTTTTGTTTTTTATTGCGAAAAAACTCGCGACCGTCATTTTCTACTCTTTTCAATTTCCTCTTTTCAACTTGTTTTTCGGAATAGTGAACACGTGTCTTTGCATCCATGTGCAATCTTGTTTGTAGTAACTTTCTCTGAAAGAATTCTTGATATCTTTGTTCACCACCAATCTGCACCAGCTGTTGAGGTTCTGAAACTTGTTCTTTTGCCTCAGAAAGACGACGTTTGAGCTCAATGCTGAACCGTGTACTCAAGAGTGCCCTCTGAAGAACTTCAGGATCATTTATTTGGCGACTCGAGTGAGTGACTTGGTGAGATTCTACGCTTGCCTTTTCTGCAGGTGTCTTAAAAATGGTGTCATATTGCAACCTAGCCTCTAAGAGAGCCCTCTGAAAAACTTCAGGATTATTTTGTTGGCGACTCTTGAGCATTCGCGTATGTGATTCGGAACGAAGATTGGGCGCATTTTGGACTACTTGTGGACTATGTGCCCGGTCTTCGACTTCTTCTTGGGATTGAGTTTTCAATAGTGCCTTCAAAAAGAGTTCAAAATTGCGGTGTTGACTCATCTTCTCCATTTGTACTGTCAATCGATTTTTTTGACCTTCGATTTCAATGGGTGGCTCCCGTTGCTCTGATTCCATACGAAGCCGTTCACACAGGAGTGCCCTCTGAAAGACATCAGGATCATTTTGTTGGTGACTCATTTGTAATTTACTAGGCATCTCCACTTTCACCTTCTGCTCATCACGGCAATGGCGTTCATCCAATTCATATTGCAAGCGGGTGCTCATGAGTGCCCTCTGAAAGACTTCAGGATTGTTTGTTTGGCTACTCATCTGAACCGTTTTGCCGAGGTTGTTTTCCCCTTTTCTGTCTTGAGGATAATTACTTTCCATGTATTTATAGTGCAACTGGGTGCTCAGGAGTGCCCTCTGAATGAATTCAGGATCATTTGCTTGGCGGCTCTTGTTCACCCTGCCGTGGCCCTTGGTATCCACTTTCTGTTGAATTGGATCAGACACCTTTTCCTTAACTTGATACTGCAGCTGTGTCTTCAAGAGTGCCCTCTGAAATACTTCAGCATTCGTTTTTGGTTGAAAACTGGAAGTAACAGTGTCGGTCGTCGTGCTTGCCCTTTCTGCTTCGATAGGACGAGCGCGCTCCTTGACTTCATACTGCAATCGGTTGGCGAGAAGTTCCCTTTGAACATTATCCGAGTGGTTATTCTGTTTCGCAGGTTTCTCCACTTCCGTGAATGCCACCGCATACGCGGGGAACTTGGTTTGCTTTCCTTCCGCAACCATCAATGCTGCTGGGGGTGTGTTTTTGGGCGGCCGAGGCTTGTGCAATTGTTCATTCACCAAAGCCTCAAGCGTTACCGCTTCCTGAACAATACGCACGATATCATCATCCAAGACCTCTGTATCGATTGCTGGGACGAGGCCGTCATGCAATTCTGGGACGAGGATTTCGTCTCTCTTATTTTTCGAGATTTTCCTACCCCAGTTGACAACATCGCGTCCAATGGATTCCGCTGCCTCCGATAACTTTTGCTGTGATTCTGCACCATGCGTCAATAAAAAGGAAAATGATTTCTGGGCCTTGGCTTTGATTCCATCCTTCATAGTTTCGGCCTTGGAGCTTTTTCTTTTGCTTGTTTCAGGTGATTCATTTTCAAGTTCGGGTTTAACGTCTGACAAGAAGTATAGATTCTTGGCTGTCTCTGATACTTCGTCAGTAATTTGTAATTGATCTAAGAAGTCATGGACTCCCTTGAGAGGGAAGGCTCTGTCTGACGACAAAGTGTCCCAGGCCTTCATACTCCACGATAGAATATCACGATGCATCCCCTCCGTTGTCTCCTGTACTACCCGTTGATAGTCGTCTCCGTGTGTCCTCCAATGTGATTGTACATCTTCCAATCGATGCGTCACGAATTTCTGTGTCGCAACTGCCATGGGTATCGCCGGACTATCTTCATGCGTGGCCAACCACGTAACATCTTGTACCATACGGGTGGACGCCTCCGTCGCCCAGACCGTCGACTGCTTGAGTAGGTCATCCAATAATGATTTCTGATTGCCGCTTTTGTTATCGATCATATTGTTCCTGTTGGATTGAGTACGTGCAAGTTTTGATGGTGTATCAATCGTAGAAGACAAGGAACGCGGCCGTCGTCCCAATCGATCTACGGCATCCTTGATCATGGGTTGCAAATCCGGAATAACAGGTTGCAAGAAAGCATCGGAGAAGTGACCTCCCATAATCACGGCAAACATTACCAAGGTCAAGGAATAAAGTTGCATGGTTGCAGGAAGGATAGTCGAATCAGAGGTACAAATACGAAAAGAATGAAGTAACTGACAATCGATTTTCTATTGTATACTATGCAATGACAAGAAAAAAAAAGTGGGATGGATTTTTTTTTCCCGTGCGAGTAACTGCAAGTAGCTTTGGCTCGAGTGGTTTTTCAAATCGATGATTCCCATACTCTTTGGCATAGAGTGTCAATGTGTGACAATCCAAACACGCCGGCCACATTTCTATTCGAACGGCAACGGTCCGAAATTCAAAAAATGTAGGAGATATGATGAAATATGGTCGGGGGTTTCGCCACCCTTGTACTGTGTTTCATACTGTGTCCCC
>Ga0051981_10000859_pt1 | contig 14983 bp, 8 predicted proteins | sample CryGey13umfilter_3_FD_59644 | JGI IMG/M metagenome (GOLD analysis project Ga0051981, IMG submission 59644) | Groundwater microbial communities from aquifer in Utah, USA - Crystal Geyser 4/10/14 3 um filter | ecosystem: Environmental > Aquatic > Deep subsurface > Groundwater | place: USA: Utah... | reverse complement strand
GTAGTGCTCGACGGCCTGCGCCAACGAGATCAACGCAGCGTCCATGGTTTCGGTGTCCTGGATATCAGCCATCAACCCTTCGGCTTCTTCGATCAGGCCCACCATGGCATCGCATTTTGCGCCACGGGCGGGCTTTCCAATGCTGTCGAACACCTCTTCCAGCCGAACAACCTGGTCTTCGGTTTCATCGCGATGCGACGACAGCGCTGCCTTAAGCTTGGGGTCGGTTGCCTTGCGTTCCATTCTGGGCAAGACCTTGAGGATCTTGCGTTCGGCATAAAGTACGTCCTTCAAGGTATGAAGAAACAGATCGTCGAGGGTCTCTATGGTCATGGGATCTCTCCGGAAAATAGGGGTTTTGAGGGCGATGCGCGTTCAGTCGCCCCAGCGCAGGCCGACGGATTCCAGTTCCGCTTGCCGAACACGCGGGCCTTGGGCCAATGCAGGAACCTTGCGGAAGATCTGCAAGACCCGTTCGGCATAGGCCCTGTGCTGGCTTTGCAGCCGAATGGAGCGTCGTTCGCGTTCATCCGTCAGCATGTCAGCAAGTGTCTTGATGAACACCTCGGCTTGCGTTTCGGGGAACATGGCAAGTCTCCTTTTGGGTCAGAAAGCGATGCAGGTGGGGTCAACGGGTTGGTCAGAGCAGCAGGGCAACGATGATGACGACAAGAAGCGGTGCGCCAAGAAGCCAGGCAATAAGTGCAGGCATGGGTCTATCCTTTCAGGGGTTCGCAAACGCCGCAGGGCCGCGCTGTCAGAAGGTCCATCCCAGCCCCTCGTCGCGGTGACGGCCGCCAGCGGCTGCCGCAAAGAACGCGGCAACAGCCCCGACAAGCAGGGTGGCGGCGGCGATAAAGCCAAACACCACACCGGTGACACGGGCCTTTTCGACCGCCGCAACTGCGGCAGTCCGCGCCTCGGCAATCTCGACGTTCACGTCATCAACGCGGGCGCGGGCGGCTGTTGCGTCAAGATTGCTGTTGGCCGCGACGACCTGCGCCAGATAGCTGCGATCGCGTTCTGTCATGTCCCCGTTGGCCGCACTGCGGGCAAGAATGCTGGCGACCTGCTGCTGCACCGCCAGGTCGGTCGTGGCAGCATCCGTGCGGCGCGGTGCCGATGGCGTTCCTTGGGCGGTCGCAGCCGTCGTGTCGTCCTGGGTCTGTGCCGCAGGGTCGGCTATGGCGTTGCGCAGCATGACATTGGCAAAATAATCAGACGAGGCCGCCTCGGTGGCCACATCGACGGCCTTTCCGACCGTTGACGCCCCAGCCGTCAGCAAACCGCCGACGCCAAGGGTGGCAAGAACCGTACCCACCAACGCCCCGGTTCCCCAGACCATCAGACCGTGGATCGCATCGCGCGCTTCGACCTCGGCGGCTGTGGCATCCCCGGCGCGTCGCCGCATCCGCCCGGCAATATAGCCGCCGGCCCCAAAGCCTGTGACCATCACCCAAGCAAACCAGATCCCTGCCGCGATAGCGAGCCAAGGCGCAGAAACCCCTTCGCCCCGGTAGGGCGATGTCAGCGAAAGCCCCAGACCGGCTCCGAAACTGATCAGCAGGAAAGAGATCGCAAGGGCAAAGACGCTTCCGGCCAGAATGGCTGCCCAATCGACATATGAGGAGTCCCCCGCATCGGCACGGGACCGGGCGGTATGGGTCTGGCGTGGTGGCAGGCTGTCAGAAAGCATGGCATGGATCCTTTGGCTGTGGCAGGGGTCAGCGCAGGCCGACAAAGCTGAGAATGGCCATCACGACAACGATTGCGCCGATGATGTAGATGATCTGGTTCATGGGGTTTTCCTTTGATTGATGCTGAGACCGGCGCAGACAAATGCGCAGGACACAGCGGCCCTGAGGGACGAGGGGATCGGTCGATATGCGTCGCGGCACACTTTGCGGGGATCTATGGATATCCCGCCAGGCGACTGGAGGATCGGGCTTTGCCGTTCACGGCGCGATAACACGGAAATACGAGGTATTTTTCCGGCTGCTGCGCTGTCATCCCAATCCTCCAGACCTTCGTGACACTTGATACTCACAAGACGTCAACTCGTTAAACTCAACACGTCGAGATTGCACACTACGACGGGGCACATCTGGGGCGTAGCGCCGGAATCTACTCAGAAAGCCCGCATCGCTGCCCGCTGGGGCGGCACAGACCCAAGGCATCCGGCCCGTTGCAACACAATTTGCTGTGTCCGGTCCCGTCGAACTCTGCTAAGGGTGAAAATGCAGGGTCCACAAAGTCAGAAGGCTTGCTCTGACTGTCCCCATGGTGCCAAACGCGTCCACAGCACGGCGATCAGTCGAGCGGGGAACAAGAAATGTCTTTCGACACATCGCTTGACCACGACGCCGCGGAACGCTTGCCCGTCATCGCCATCGGCACCTCTGCCGGAGGGTTGGAGGCCAGCCGCGCCCTGCTGCGGAACATACCCGGCGATACGCAGGCGGCCTTTGTCCTGATCCAGCATCTTGATCCGTTGCATCACAGCATGATGGTCGATCTGCTGGCCCCCCACACCGAGCTGAAGGTGGTGCAGGCCGCCGAAGGTCTGGCGTTGCAGCCCGGCTGTCTCTATGTCATTCCGCCCGGCGTTTTTCTGACCGTGGCGCAGCATGTGTTGCACTTGTCCGAACCGGAGGACGGCAAATCGGTGCGGCTGCCGTTCGACGTGCTTTTGCACTCGCTCGCCACGGATACGACGGCCCGGCCCGGCTGTATCGTCTTGTCCGGCACCGGCACCGACGGCAGTCTGGGCAGCGTCGAAATCCATGCCGTCGGTGGGCTGGTGATTGCACAAGACCCCACTGAGGCAAGCTATTCCGGCATGCCGGACAGCGCGATTGCAACTGGTTCCGTGGCGCAAATCCTGCCCATCGACCAGATCCCTGCGGCGCTGAAACACTTTCTGGAAACGGACCCGGCCCCCGCGCCTTTGGCCCCCGCACAATCCGACGCCGACAAGGCCAAATAAAAAAAAACGCCCGCATTCCCGCTGTGACCCTGACGGACAAAGGCTATGACGATCTTGGCGTTTCTGGGCAGTCATTCCACCCAGGACGTATCGTTGTACAAACGGGGCACGCTGGAACGCCGCATTGCGCGCCGGATGGCGCTTGCGGGCCTCGGGCCCGACGAAGTGGCGCGCTATCTTGGCAGGTTGCAATCGGATGCCAAGGAACGCGCGCAGCTTTCGGCGGATCTGCTGATTCATGTCACCAGCTTTTTCCGCGATCCAGCGGTTTTTGAGTATCTTTCCGAAAAAGCCATTCCCGAACTGGTTGCAACAACTTCGATGGATCGACCGCTGCGCTTGTGGGTCGCCGGGTGCAGCACGGGCGAAGAGGCCTATAGTCTGGCCATTGTTTGCAGCGAAGCGTTGGAGGCGGCTGGCTCTGCCGCCCGGTTGCAGATCCTTGCCTCGGATGTCGACCCCGAAGCCATCGCAACCGCCCGCGCCGGATTTTATTCCAAAGATATCGAAGGGTCCATTTCCCCCGAACGGCTGGCCCGGTATTTTGTACCCGAAGACGGCGGCTGGCGGGTCACGTCGGTATTGCGTGACCTGATCGTCTTTACCGTCGCAGACCTGTTGTCGGACCCGCCATTTTCCAGGATCGACCTTGTATCCTGCCGCAACGTATTGATTTATCTGACGTCAGAGGCGCAAAAGTTGGTCATCGCGCGCTGTTGCTTTGCCTTGCGCCCCGGTGGGTTGTTGTTGCTTGGGTCGGCCGAAATGCCGGGGCAAAGCGATGGCTGCTTTGCCATCGCCGACAAGGGTGCGCGGTTGTGGCGTCGTGTGGGGCAAAGCCTGCCCGGCGACCTGCATTTTGGCATGGGCCGGCGCGACGATCCGGCGGTCGCGCTGGGCCAGACCCCGGTTCGCCGCAGCACGCTGGCCGATCTGTGCCGCCGCATTGTGCTGGAAACCTATGCCCCTGCCGCCGTCTTGCTGAACCAGCAATTGGAGTGTCTGTATTTCCTTGGCCCGACCGAAAAATATCTGACCATCACCCAAGGCCACCCCGACCCCGGTATCGTGGGGATGCTGCCCAAGGCCCTGCGCGCCCGGTTTCGGGCCGCCGCCGTCGCCTGCACCCCGGCCAACCCCAAGGTGACCGTTTCGGGTGGTCGCATCAACGGGACCACAGCCTTTGAAATCGCGCTGCACGCGGTTTCGGCGGGGTCAGAGCCGTTGGTGCTGGTGTGTTTCATCAACACCCCCCGCCCGACACACGCAATCGGCAGCACGGATCCGGCGACCCGGCAAGACAGCCGCACCGGCGATCTGGAAGCGGATCTGGAGGCCACGCGCAGCGATCTGTCCGATGCTTTGCGCGATCTGGAACAAGAGGTCGAAGCCCATAGCGCCGATGCCGCCGAGGCGCTGTCGGTCAACGAGGAATTCCAATCCACCAACGAGGAATTGCTGGCCTCGAAAGAGGAACTGCAATCGCTGAACGAGGAACTGACCGCGCTGAACAGCCAGTTGCAGGAAACGCTGGAGCGCCACCGCACCATCGCGAATGACTTGCAAAACGTGCTTTACAGCACCGATGTCGCCACGCTGTTTCTGGACCGCGATCTGAACATCCGGTTTTTCACCCCCGCCGCCCGCGCGATCTTTCGCGTCATCGCCACAGATGTCGGCCGCCCGCTGGCCGACCTTGCCGCTGTGTCCAAAGATGACCATCTGGACGCCGACGCCCGTGCCGTTCTGGCCTCGGCCGACCCGATCGAGACGGAATTGCCGGGGGTGAACGGCCTGTGGTATGAGCGCCGCGTTCAGCCCTACCGGGCCGAAGGCGGGCGGGTGGAAGGGGTGGTTATCACCTATATCGACATCACCGAACGCAATCGCACCCGCGGCGCCCTTGTGGCCGCGATGGCCGAGGCAGACCGCGCGACGCGGGCGAAATCGCGGTTTCTGGCCTCTGCCAGCCACGATCTGCGCCAGCCCTTGCAATCCATGGCGCTGCTGCAAAAGCTGCTTGCCCCCCACAAACGGTCAACCGAAGGCGTGCGCCTGGCGGCGCTGATGGATCAGACCCTGAATTCGATGACGGCGATGCTGGATTCGATGCTGGATGTAAACCGGATCGATTCCGGCGTCGTGCGGCCCGATGTGCGGCCGGTGGCCATCGCCCCGCTGATGCAGCGCCTTGTGGCAGAGTTTGACCCCCAATGCGGGGTCAAACGCCTGAAATTGCGATCCGTCTCCTGCAAGGCCTGGATAGCAACCGATCCACAGCTTTTGGAACAGATTCTGCGCAACCTGCTGTCCAATGCGCTGAAATACACCCGAAAAGGCGGTATTCTGATGGGCTGTCGTCGTCGGGGCGCGGTGCTGACCATCATGGTCTGCGACAGCGGCATCGGCGTGGAAGAATCCGAAACCAAACTGATCTTTGACGCCTATCAAAAAGCGGAAAAGCCCCCCGCGATGGCCGGCCACGGCCTGGGGCTGGGGCTGTCGATCGTGCAGCGGTTGGCCGAATTGCTGCATCACCCGGTGACCGTGCGATCCGTCCCCGGCAAAGGGTCGGTGTTCATGATCACCCTGCCGGTGGTCGAACCGGTGGCAGATCGTCTGCCCGCCGTTGCAGCATCGCCCAAACGACCCGCGGCAAAGTCGCAAACCGGCACAATTCTGATGGTCGAGGATGAAGAACCGCTGCGCGACCTGCTGGCCGACGTGTTGCAGAAAGAGGGCCACACCGTTGTGTCCATGGGCAATGCCCAAGAGGCGATGGCCTGGGCCAGTGAGGCCGAGGCAAAGCCGGATCTTTTGCTGACAGATTTTGACCTGCACGGCGGTACCAACGGCCTGACGCTGGCGCAGGATCTGCCCGACGTTCTGGGTGAAGCCGTGCCTACCATCATCCTGACCGGCGACATCACCGCCTCTACCCTGAAAAGTATCGCGGGGTCCACCTGTGAGCATATGGTCAAGCCGGTGTTGCCCGAGGCCCTGCTGGCGCTGATTTCTGACATGATGCAGACGGCCCGCCGCAAAAAGACCAAAACCGCCCATCGCGCCGACACTGGCACCGTTTCGGTGCATGTGATTGATGACGACCCGATGATCTGCGAAGCCATGCGCCGCCTGTTCGAAGCCGAGGGCTGGATGGTGGCCACCTACGGTTCGGCCGAGGATTTTCTGGCCGCGCCGCGCCCCGAAGGCACCGCTTGCCTGTTGGTGTACAATGTTCTGACCGGCATGACGGGGATAGAGTTGATCACCCTGTTGCGGTCGCAGCACATGGACCTGCCCGCCATCATGCTGACCGGCCATGGCGATGCAGCTACGGCGGTCGCGGCGCTGAAGGCGGGGGCGGTGGATCTGATCGAAAAGCCGGCAAGTGCCGCCGAATTGCTGGCCAGCGTGCGGCAGGCGGTCAAGACAGGCGGCGATGCCCGTCTGACCTCCGAACAACGCAAATCGGCGCAAACGCGGTTTGCCGACCTTACCGCGCGCGAACGGCAGATCCTGAGGCAGGTTCTGGCAGGCCACCCCAACAAGATCATCGCGCATGACCTTGGGATCAACCAACGCACGGTCGAAAACCACCTCGCGTCTGTCATGCGCAAGACCGGGGCCGCCTCGCTTGCCGCCCTGGTGCGGCTTGCGCTGGCCGCCGACAAGCCGCGCACCAGACACGCACCTTGACGCAGGGGCCTTTGTCGGCCGCTCACCGGGTGCCCTTGCGGCATGCCGACGGATCTGCCCCGTGGTGGCAACTGATCAGGCATTGGCGCGTTGAAGGGTCCATGACGTTTGCTGGCGCATGTCTTTTGCCCCCCTCAAGGCAGACACCGCAATTTAAGGAACTTTCCATGACACGCACCCTTTCGGCCACTCTGCGCCGGGTCAACCGGCTGATGCGCCCCGCCAAACTGACCAAGGCGACCCGGTCCATCCAGAAGGCGATGACGGGCCTTATGGTCAAGTCTGCCCTGGCACCCCTTGCCGCCCTGGCGCCAAAATCCCCCAAGTCGCGCCGCGCCGCCGTGCCCAAAGCGGGTCAAGCCCTTGGCACCGTTCTACGGCAGTTGCGCGCGGCCAAATCTCTGATGCCGGGTGCAAGGCCAGCCACCACCACCCAAGGGCCACCCCGCATCCCGAAGGGCGCGCACTATCTGACCCGCACGCATCGCAGCGCCGCCGGGTCGCGCAGCTATAAGCTGTATCTGCCGGCCAGCCAGCCCAAGCGACCCAAGGGCCTGATCCTGATGCTGCATGGCTGCAACCAGTCCCCCGATGACTTTGCCCGCGGCACCCATATGAACGCGCTGGCCGAGCTGCACGGCCTTGCCATCGCCTATCCGTCACAGACCGGGCGCCAGAACGCGGCGTCGTGCTGGAACTGGTTCAAGCCGATCAATCAGGCGCGCGGCCTTGGCGAACCTGCCATTCTGGCCAGCCTGACGCGCAAACTGATGAAAGACTTCGGCCTTGGCCGCGACACTGTCTTTGTGGCCGGGTTGTCGGCGGGGGGGGCCATGGCCGCAATTCTGGCTGATGTCTATCCCGATGTGTTTTCCGCTGCCGGGGTGCATTCCGGGCTTGCCCGTGGGGCCGCCCGCGATGTGCTGTCAGCGATGTCAGCCATGCACAGCGGTGGCACCTCGGCAGGCATGGACCCGGTCGCCGGTCGTCAGACTTTACCCCCGACCCGGCGGATCATCTTTCAGGGCGATGCCGACAGCACGGTCCACCCCGCCAATGCGGCGCTGATTGTTGCGGCGGCGCTGGGACAGGATGCCCGTCCCACCAGACTGACCCAACGGTCGGTGCGCGGACGCGGCTATCACAAAAGCGACTTTGCCGGAACAGACGGCGCGACCGTGCTGGAACTGTGGATGCTGGAAGGGGGAGGGCACGCCTGGTCAGGCGGTCGCACAGCCGGATCCTACACCGACAGAACAGGCCCGGACGCCTCGGCACAGATGGTCCGGTTCTTTCTGGCGAAATCCGCCTAGCGGCAGATCACGCCGGAACGGCCCCCCTGCAAGACCGTTGTTTTATCGTGACTGATCAAGTTGCAGGCCCTGGTGCCGCTGCATCGCGCAGGGCCGACCAGCATCTTTGTCAGCCCGTCACACCCTTGCAGGGGGCCCCTGTTGCCAAACATCCCGCGCGTCGGGATGAAGGAGAATTCCATGACACATCCCACAGACTTCCCAGCCAACAACATGCCGGTTGGCACCGGCGGAGGCGCCTACGGATTCGTTCGCAAAGGCTATGACCGGACAGATACCCATGACCTGACCACATCCGACGTCGAAAACGCGACGGTGTATGGGCGCAATGACGAAACCATCGGATCGGTCAGGTCGCTCAAGGTCGGCTCTGACGGCAAGATCACCGATGCCATCATCGACGTCGGCGGTTTTCTGGGTTTGGGCGTGCATTCGGTGATGCTGCCCTTTACCCAACTGACCGTCCTGCGCGAAACCAACGGGGCCGACGTGCGCATCCATCTGGATACCACCAAGGAAAAGCTCAAATCCATGCCGCATCACGACGCCTGAACAGGCCGGATGATCGGGATATCCTGTCAAGACATAGGGCCACGCAGTTTCCTGCGTGGCCCCTTTCTTGTGTTCGCTGCAGTGGGTTCAGTTCACGGCCTGATATTTCGGCTGGGCCTGAATCTGGTCTTTGGTGGCATCGACATAGACGCGCACATCGGTGCGGCCTTTATCGGTCAGGATGGTCAATTCGTCGAAGCCGACGCTGACCTGGCTGGTGCCCATGCCCAGAAAACCGCCAAAGTCGATGATGACATTGGCAACCTTACCCTTTTCGTCAACGATCAGGTCATCAATGGTACCGACCGAATCGTCATTCAGGCCATAGACCGATTTGCCGACAAGCATCTCTGCCGACACATCGGTTGCCACAACCGGAGTATACCCATCGCGTGCGATTTTCGGCGCGGTAAAGGCCGTGCGGTCTGTCGCGGCACCGGTACGCTGAGCATTCTCGCCGGTCATCACGACCCGGTCATAGGCAGGCGAAGTTTTCAGCATGTCTGCATTGGTGTTGACCACGACATACATCTCGGACCGGTCATCCGGGTCCGTTGCAAATGTGACCTGATCCATGGTCACCGCAACATCCCGCTCGCCAAGGCCCAGAAAGCCCCCGACACCGATCACGATGGCGCGTACTTTGCCGTCATTGGACAGGATGATTTCATTGACCTGCCCGATATTGTCCATCGACTCCAGATCAGTGCGCTTCATGGCCGCGAAATCCTGCGTTCCGTCCGCGTTCATGGTCGCCTGACCGGTCGTTTTGGTCATATCAGCCGGGGCGCGGCGGGCATAGACAGCATGGCCCATCAGTTCCGAGGCGAACAGATCGGATTGGCCGCGCGTGGCCAGAAAGCCCTGCATCTCTGTGCCCGTTTGCGCCTTGGTCGTGGCCGCTGCAGGCTGGGTCGCCTCGGCCAGCATCACCGACGGAAACCCAAGGGCGACGACCAGCGCGGTGGTTGAAAACAGTGTCTTCATTCGAAAATCCTCCTTGGGCGAGGGGCGTATCGACAACCGACCGCTTGTTCACCCAACAGGTTAGAAACGTACCGACAGCCGGTCCGTTCCGATTTCCGCAACGGCAATCAACGGGACGCAGCCCGCGCCCGGCTCTGCAATCGCGTCAGACAGCGGAACGTCCGCCGCGCCCTCGCGTTAAGATTGGTGAAGTATCCAGTACAGAGGGCGACAGACCATGACACAGCACATCAGATCGGTGGTGATCCCCGCTGCAGGGCGGGGAACGCGCCTGTTGCCCGCCACCAAGACCACGCCGAAAGAACTGCTGAACATCTACGACCGCCCGGCCCTTCAATTCGCGATCGACGAGGCGATCGACCTTGGGGTCGAACAGATCGTCGTCGTGACCCATCCCGACAAGCCCGGAATCCGCGACTATCTGACACCCGACCGGGTCTATGTCAAAGATCTGGCGGCCAGTGGCAAGGCGCAGCTTGGGGCCGCCTTGTCCGAAATCGAGGTGCCAGACCGCATCGACATCGTCTTTGTCGATCAACTGCGCCCGCTGGGTTTGGGGCACGCAATCCTGTGTGCCAAAGGGCTGACCCTACCCGGCCCCTTCGCCGTGATCCTGCCCGACGATGTGATCCTTGGCACGTCCTGCCTGACAGAGATGGCAGACTCTTATACCAAAGGCCACATGATCGCCGCGATGGAGGTCCGTCGCGACCAGACGAACGCCTACGGCATCTTTCGCATCGCGGGGCTGCCGGTCGGTCGCAGTGTACCGGTGTCCGGCATGGTGAAGAAACCCGGCGCGGCGCAGGCCCCGTCGCAACTGGCTGCTGTGGGGCGGTATATTCTGGATCCGGTCATCTTTGACACGTTGCAGCACATCACGCGTGGTGCGGGCGGCGAGATCCAGTTGACCGATGCCATTGCGCGGGATGCCGACCACCTGCCCCTTACGGCGTTCCGGTTCAGCGGCAACCGGTATGATTGCGGCTGCTACGACGGACTTCTTGACGCGGCCATGGCGCGGCAAAGCGCGGCAAAGAACCGAATGGTTGCCCCCGTGCTGCCCGTCGCCGCAAGGCAAGGGCGCATGCCCGTTGCCCGCCTCTAGACCCCGGATCTGCAAAAACGCGCCGATCCTGTCGATCTGACGGAACGCCCGGCCCCATCGGCGGTTGTGTAAGCACGCGCCGCGCGATGTCCGGAAATGGCGCCGTGTCCAGAAAAGAGTGTTTTCCATGGAATGGGATCAGATTACCGAACGATGGGCCCGCATGGCCCTTCGCCTTCGCAACGACAAAACCGCCCCTGCGCAAACTATCGCAGGGACGCAGGACGCGCCGCCCGCCGCTGGTCATCGAAACACCGTCAACTTTGAAACGACGGCCCCCGCCGCAAGCGGAACAGACCGCAGCGTGCAGTCAAATCCGTGACAACACAGGATCTTGGCCATCGGATGGCTTCAACGATTGGTACCGTCTGGCGCGCATGCAAACCAATGGCGTGGCAGGGATCCCGGACCACCCTGTGGTCCGATCAAGCGGTGATCCGTGCCGATCTGTTCGGCACAGAGCGCCTTGAACATCACGCCCTTTCGCTGGCCAAGGCACAGACCGTCACCTACGACCGCGGACATGCGCCCGCGCTGCATCTGCGCGTCAGCGCCAATTCTGCTGTTCTTCTTTCGGCGTACCGGTCTTGCACACGGGCACTGCAGACCGGTCAAACCATTACCCCGGCGACCGAATGGCTGTTGGACAATTACCACATGGTCGAACGGCAGTTGCAGCAGATCACCCGCGATTTGCCGCCGGGCTACTATCGGCAGCTTCCCAAGCTGGCCACCGGCCCCTTTACGGGATACCCGCGCATTCTGGGCATTGCCTGGGCCTATATCGCCCACACCGACAGCCTGCTGAACGCCCCGGTTCTTGCCCGTTTTGTGCGCGCCTATCAAACCGTCGATCCGCTGACCATCGGCGAACTATGGGCCCTCGCCATTACCCTGCGCATCGTGCTGATCGAAAACATGCGACGGCTGGCCGACCAGATCGTCGCAGGTCAGGACATGCGGCGGACTGCCGATGATCTCGTGGACCAGATCCTGCGCGGGCAGACCGTGCGCGGGGCCAAAGTGGCGGGGGATGCCACCACTGCCGATGCCGGGCTGCGGGCCTTGGCCTTGGCGGTCAAAGACCTCAACGATGGTCCTATCCCCGAAGTCATGGCCGCGCGGATTGCCCAACGCCTGCGTGGGTTTGATGCAACCGAGACGCCCTTGCATGGCTGGCTGCAAACCCGCCTGAACCAACAAGATCTGACGACTGAAGATGTTGTGCGCCATGCCCAGCAGCGGCAGGGGGCGTCCAATGTCACGATGCGTAATATCGTGACCAGCATGCGCCTGATCTCGGAAATGGACTGGTCCGATTTCTTTGAAGAGGTCAGCCTTGTCGACGCAACGCTAGGGGCCGGATCGGACTTTGGCGCGATGGATTTTGCCTCTCGCAACCTGTATCGCACGGCGATTGAAACGCTCGCCCGCGGGGCCACGATGACGGAAGGGGCAGTGGCCGATGCGGCGCTGGCCTTGGCCCATGAGGGCACCACGTCCGCGACGCGCGATCCCGGTCATGCGCTGATCGGGCCGGGCCGGGCCGCGCTGGAACGCACTATCGGGTATCGTCCGGGGCTGGGCCTGCGGCTGCACCGCGCCCTCAGCAGCCTTGGTCTGCCGGGGTATCTGCTGGCTTTGGGTCTGACTGGCGTCACGGTGGTTGTCTTGGCGGTTTCCCAGTCCGGGGCATGGGGGTGGTTTGCCGTCATTCTTGGTCTTGCCGGGCTTGGCCCGGCCTTCGAGGCGGCCAGTGCGCTGGTCAATCTGGTCGTGACACGCGCTGTTGCGCCCCGCCGCCTGCCCGAGATGGACCTGCCCCAAGGCATCCCGCCCGACCTGCGCTGTCTGGTGGCCGTGCCTGTCTTGCTGGATACGCTCAGCGATCTGGACGCCTGCATCGAACAGCTGGAGGTGCATCACCTGTCCAGTCCCGATGGCGCGCTGCACTATGCCCTGCTGTCCGATGGCCCGGACTCTGCCACTGAAACCCGGCCACAGGATACCGACCTGATTGCCCATGCGGTGCAAGCGATGGCACGGCTGAACGCGGCCTACCCTTCCCCCAAAGGCGATCGGTTCCTGTTTTTGCACCGTCGTCGGTTGTGGAATCCCGCAATGGGCGTCTGGATGGGATGGGAACGCAAGCGCGGCAAGCTGACCGAACTGAACCACCTGCTGCGCGGGGCGCCTGACACCAGCTTTCTTGCCCCCTGCACTGTGCCGCAAGACGTGCGGTTCGTCATCACCCTTGATGCTGACACCCGGCTTTTGCGCAACACTGTCCGACGGTTGATCGGCAAACTGGCGCACCCGTTGAACGCACCCCACTTTGACGCCGAACAAGGGCGGGTCACCCAAGGCTATGGCATCTTGCAGCCACGCGTCACCCCGTCCCTGCCGATGGGGGCAGACGGGTCGCTTTATCAGCAGATCCACGCCAGTCATGGCGGTATTGACGCCTATGCCGCAGCGATTTCAGACGTCTATCAAGACCTGTTCGGTGAAGGATCGTTCACCGGCAAGGGCATTTATGATGTCGATGCCTTCGAGGCAGCGCTGGCCGATCGGGTGCCGGAAAACACCATGCTCAGCCACGACCTGTTCGAGGGGAACTTTGCAAGGGCGGCGCTGGTCTCAGATATTGAAGTGGTCGAGGATTTCCCTGCCCGCCATGACATTGCAGCGCGGCGGCAGCATCGTTGGGTGCGCGGCGACTGGCAGCTTTTCCCCTGGCTTGGCGGCTGGGCCGGGGCAGGGCACGGCCCGGTCCCTGCGCTGGGGCGGTGGAAGATCATCGACAATCTGCGCCGGTCGGTCACGCCCCCGCTGACGCTGCTTGCCTTTGCCGCGGGGTGGTTGCTGCCCGTCGATATGGCTCTGATCTGGACAGGTCTGGTTCTGGTCATGGTGGCGCTGCCCTATCTGCTGCCCTTGCCCTTTGTGCTGTTGCCGGGGCGCGCGGGCATTACGGCGCGTAGCCATCTTGCCGCCCTCACCCGCGACGCGCGCCTGGCGGCGGCGCGTATTGCCTTGGATCTTGCGCTGCTGCCCGACACGGCCCTGCGCAGGGGGGATGCGATCATCCGCACCGGCTGGCGGGTTTTGATTTCCCGCCGCAACCTGCTGGAATGGACGCCCGCCGCCCGCATGTCACAACGCCGCCGCCCCGGCATTTCGGGACACTACGCAGACATGGCACCCGGAGTTGTCCTTGGGCTTGTGCTGACGGGGGGGGCGATTGCCCTTGATCCGGCTGTCTGGCCGCTGGTGGGGCCCTTTGCGCTGCTGTGGTTTTTCAGCCCTGCCATTGCCGCCCTTGTCAGCCGGTCCAGACCCGCGCCCCAGACCGCTGCACTGACCTCTGTTGACAGTCTGGCCCTGCGGCTGATCGGGCGCCGGACATGGCGGTACTTTGAAAACTTTGTGACCGCCGCCGACAATGATCTGCCCCCCGACAACTTTCAGGAAACCCCCCACCCGGCGCTGGCGCGGCGCACCTCGCCCACCAATATCGGGCTGTATCTGCTTGCCACGACCGCAGCGCATGATCTGGGCTGGATCGGGCGTGCAGAGGCTACGGCCCGGCTGGAACGAACCTTGGCCACCATGCAGCGGATGCCCACGTTCCGGGGTCACCTGTACAACTGGCATGCAACCGATGATTTGCGGGTGCTGGACCCGGCCTATATCTCGTCGGTGGATAGCGGAAATCTGGCTGGCCACCTGATTGCCGTGGCGCAGGCTTGTGCGGAATGGCAACGCACCCCCGTGAGCGAAGCTGACTGGCGCGCTGGCCTGTCAGATACACTTGTGTTGGCCGAACGCGCCCAAAGCACCGGGCCTGCTGACCTGATGCTTGCCAATCTGCTGACAGACCTTGCCGATGCTGTGGCACGGCAGGCACCGCTGGACTGGCTGTTGTCGCTTGGTGCTGACGCCGTTGTCCGCGCACGCGCCATTGCCTCCCCGGAGTCCGAGGCTGTGTTCTGGATCGCGGCGGTCGAGGCCTGTCTTGTCGGCCATATCGCCGACCGAGACCGGATGCTGACCCCGCGCCTTGCGGCCCTCGAACGGCAGGCGCGCGCCTTTGCCGTGGGGATGGATTTTGGCTTCCTGCTCGACCCGGACAAGAAACTGCTGTCCATCGGCTTTTCTGTCACAACCAACCGGCTTGATCCCAATTGCTATGATTTGTTGGCGTCCGAGGCACGGCTTTCCAGCCTGTTTGCGATTGCCAAGGGGGATGTTGAAACCCGGCATTGGTTCCGTCTGGGGCGCGCGGCCACCCCGATGGGCGGCGGGTCCGCCCTGATTTCGTGGTCGGGCAGCATG
>Ga0051981_10000855_pt1 | contig 15034 bp, 9 predicted proteins | sample CryGey13umfilter_3_FD_59644 | JGI IMG/M metagenome (GOLD analysis project Ga0051981, IMG submission 59644) | Groundwater microbial communities from aquifer in Utah, USA - Crystal Geyser 4/10/14 3 um filter | ecosystem: Environmental > Aquatic > Deep subsurface > Groundwater | place: USA: Utah... | reverse complement strand
GAAAAGCATGTCGGCAAAAAAGCCATTATTCGCGTCATGCCAGACCAGCCTGGTGACGTCCCATACACGTGTGCCGACGTCACGAAGGCTCAGCGTCTCTTGGGATATAAGTCCAAAGTAACTTTCGAAGAAGGTATCCGCCGCACTGCAGAATGGTACAAGAAGGCATATGCGAAGCAAGACCTTGAAGTCTGTCCCGAGCGTCAGGCGAATGGTTTTGGCAGAGCCGCCTCATTTGTCGACATGCAAGCACAACAAGTCGTCTAAGGATTCCATAGTAACTCGAAAAATGTTTAGTTCACGAAACTAATATACCACTAAATGTTGTCATTTACCGTAAAGTCTTGAATTTTGGTGCTGCTTATCAGAGTTGCCAGTAGCACAGGAGGTTATGTTGCGGTCACGTTGAGCATTACGAGTACCGAGTTTGCCAACAACGCGGCCTTACAACGCAGTGAAGAGAGAGAACAACTGTTATGCTTCAAGGAACCGTCTCGAGAGTTGCTACCACTGCTCGGCTGGCGTACTCGTTTCTGGGCTGTCGCCACGTGAGCCGCGAAACGATTTATGTAAACTCTACTAGGCAAGCTAGAAAATATCGTGGCAACACACCAAACAGCGAGACGTATACAGACAAACCTTGCCCGAAGAATCAAATGGAAGAGTAAGTGTGTGTACCAATCAATAAGAGATGTTCTATTATTTTTTATATTATGACTGATCCCCAAAACAATTTTACATTTCTAGCTGTTTCACCTAGGTGAATAGCAGAGAAAGAGAGTGACACTAAATTTCGCAGGCATAATGAATTTCAGACTGCGAGATTTGACGTTCATATGGCATAAAGACAGGTTGAGGGATCGACGTTTCTTCGGACAGTGACGGCATTGTGTGTTCAGAAGTGACAGAACCGCCACCAGACACTTTCCCCAGGACTACATCGGAGCGCTTGGCGGGAAGGCTGTCCCGGCGAAACTGTTTGTTTTCACGAATTTTGTTGTTGCGTACATCGAGTCCCTCGCGAAGGGCTTGTGAGGTCTTTTCTTGTGCTTTCTTGTCTGATACAGGCACCCAGCTTTCGCCATCATTGGATCGCTTGAGGAAACGTCCTCCGTTTTCTTGTACGATCGAGACAATGCGCTTGGCAATTATAATCTTGTCTCGTTTACGTGCATTCAGGTATTCATTCTGATGATCAGCGACAATCTGGCGGTAGTGCTTGTTCCCGATATGAGAGTTCGTGAGGCCTCCCCGGCCACAGAGAACATCGTGTTCACCGATTTCAGAGGTGTTCGCTTCTTCGTTCTCAGCCGATTCGTTCTCCCCGTAAAAGTTTTTGAACTCCTCCTCAAGGGGAGAGTAGCTAAGGTATTTGTGGCTTGAGGGTTTCATCATTTTAGAGAGTCTTGAGAGATTTCTGTGGAGATCGATGGTAACTGTAAAGAGATGTGATGCTTGTGTCGTGTCGTTAAGAATTTCTTCGTGTGAAAACAGTACCCGAGTTATGTGACAGTTTCGTGTCTTATGCGGGCTTCAACGAGAAAGAACGAAAATGAAGGCACGATTGACGGTGAATTTGACGGTGAAACCGTCCTCCATCTTCTCTAAAACCCCGGATATTAGAAAAGCTGCAAACGCACGACTCACGTCTGACGATCAAAGGAGCCTCGGCGATCTCCACTGTTAATTTTAAATACTAATAATTTAGCTATTCAAGACACCCAGTCCCGGAAGCAAGAAGGCGTTTGCGGAAGTCTTGCTTACAGTTAACTGTCATGCCTGAGACATATCCGGTTTTGTGCGCTTATTCTATATTTTGTAAAAAAAATAAGATTTTTCCGAATTGTCCTAAAAATATTGTTCATTTTAGTAAATAATCCCGTATTTTATATAAATTGGCTGTTAATGTTAAGTTAAAACTTATTTTTCGTCAAAATCAAGAATAAGCGCACAAAACCGGATACGTCCCTGGTCGCTTTTCTTTCCGGGAAATGAAAGGATGCAACGTGGAAACCGAAGAACAACAGGTACCCAAAACTATCCTAACAGCGGCTGCCTAAATGTGAGGCGTGACTTGACAGAGTTTATCAACCAACAGATTGAGTAGGAGGTATTGTTAAAGAATGTTGTAGTTAGGTCTCAAGCAATCAGAAAACCTTGGTTCTCGGGGAGAGAAGGGAGAAGAAAAGTGATGCAATATGTGAATCCGGCGTCTTTCATCCATTGGTTGGCGAGATTTTTGCCAAATCCCATGGTTCCTAAACCTTCCCCATCTTTGGATGATGTCGAACTGGATAAACATAGTAGGCAAGAAAATCCGAGACTTGTTGTGGCAGTAGACATTCTAAGGTTTTCAGCCGTAGAATCACCACAGATTATGTCAACAACAATCCAACACCCGTCCGGAGAAAGCCTCTTTTTAACGCCCTTGATCAAATCACGAGGATGAGTCATATCATGAAGTACATCGTGCGCGTAGACGAAGCCAAAGTGCTCTCCATCGCACACATCAGGACCATCTCCGATGCTTCGTTTACTGGCATCGCAGACAATAATGTTGTTAAGTTTCATTGATACAATCCTTGCCTCCAGCGTGGCAAGCGAGTTGCGCGATAACTCGTAAGCATAGAAACGACTTTCGGGGAAACGTCGAGCCATGGCTACCGTGCTTGCACCACAACCACAGCCAACGTCTGCCACCGCTATGCCACATTCGAGCAATTCTGTGAGGGGCCTTCCTGTGCTCGGGATCTTGGCGGGTACTATGGTTTCATCAATAAATTGATTCTGGAAATAGTTCCAATTTTGTCGATCCATACCAACTATGACATCTTCCCCATGATCATAATCCACTCCAATGCCTGTCATTATTGCTTCAGCTGTCTGCGATGATCGAGATTGAAGAGTATTGGTGACGGTGAAAAGACCAACAACACTATCATTTGATTTCATAGGATCCCTCAATAGACTAGCGTATTCACTTTTTAAATGAAATTCATTTGTCGTCGGTGAATACGAGCAGATCCCTACAGCTGACATTTGACTCATCCATTCCAGTAGCCACCGTTCCGACCAACCCGTCCTTCTGGCCAAGGACTCCGCTGTTGTAGGCCCCGTTTGGTACAGAATTTCATACAAACCCAACTTGTCTCCTGTTAAAATGAGAGCTCCCGTGAAACCCTCTCCAACAATACGATATAGGCGTTCTCGAGCTTGGTCTAGCTTATTGAAACTGCGGAGCCATTTGGTTGATGACTTGGATGCCACCGCACCCAGCGTCACTCCAGCTGCAAACGCCACAACGATGGGACAGAATGTCAAACACCTTGAAGTCATGTCAGCGCTGTGCTGTTTATCATCCTCTTCTTTTTTTGTGCGAGAGAAATCACATCACAACATTTCTCGGTTCTCTGTCGACGCGGTGCTTCGTTTTTTTTTATAATGGCGTGACAACTGAAAATCTAGAATCGTTTGGCAGTCCCGTCCTCCAAATGGCTTTCACTCTACTACCTAGCGCTTTGTAAAAACTGTGATACCTTATTAATATTTGCTGTTAGTACAACTCCTATTACAGCAAGCACACCGACAGGCACCTATCATCGTATTACTGTAATTGTAAAGTAATGTACTGCAGAAAGACCCGACGAAAAGACCGAAAGAGAGATTACAAATTATCTGTAAGAGGTTGCTACATAGCTTGGATGATAATGTACATTAGATGAGATGAATGAGGAAGATGGAGAGAGACGTTGGAGGAAAACGTGTGTAGACTGCGTGTTTTGCTGGGATCACGTTAACAAAAAAATCTCTGTTGTAGGATTACAAATCGCGAGGTTCTGTTGTTTAAAGGAATCTGAACCCTGAGTTAACATCGTTCCAACCGTGTGACTCGAGAAAGCCGAAATCGCCACTAGCTTCGGTTTTCGCTTCTCCCCCACGCGATCCTTGACCCCAGAGTCGAAAGCCAGAATCAACTTTGTTCCATCCCTTTCGCCTGAAGAGCTCGTCGTCATCTGAAGAAAATAGGTTCTCAAAGCGTTGGTCGTCCAGAACAGTCTTTCTTAGTCGATCACCAAGAACTGATCGAATGGCACGTTTACGGCGCTCTAATTGCCCTTCTTGCCATGATAGTCTCTCAGCATCACGAAGCACGCCGGCAACAAAAAAGATATCCCTTTTTATCAAGGTGTTACTTTTTGACACGTGGATGACGGCTTTCAAGAGTGTGTCTACCATGCCGGTATCAGGACAGATTGCCCATTTCTTCTTCATGGTGTAGTAGAGTGATTGAGCCTCCCGGAGACCTCTGGCATCGCCATTTTTCAAACTAGAGTTGATGAGGACAGAATAGGTGATCAGGTCGGGAGAAACCTTATATGTTTTTGGCTTTCGCAAGAAGTAGTAATTGAAAGTATCAACTACGAGTTGGGGTCTGTCGCAACGATGACACGTGTCCATGAAAGCGTTTATAGCGACCAAATCTGGGTTCTTGAGCTTTCGGAACACTTGCACTGCCGTCTGTAAATCTCCTGCGAGGCCACATGCTCGAATTAGTGCAGTCGCTACCTGTACGTCTCCCACTGGTAGGATCTTTTTCTTTTTTAGCATTTCCACGAGAAGAATTGCTGATTCAATTCTCCCGGGTTCGCAGCAACCCATTGCTTCCACCAACACTGCGGCAGTGACACTGTTTGGACGAACACCAGAATTCATCATATCACGCAGTACGGTTAAGCTTTGATCCAACGGAATATCCATAGATATCTCCTCCGATTTTGCCCCTTCGATCAAGGCAGAAATCAAAGCATTATAGGTCACCGTAGACGGTGGGAGACCCTTTTTAGTCATGAACGCGAGCATTCGCTTTGCTTCATCAAGACGCTGAGTTCTTCCCAAACCAGCGATCAAACAAGTGTAGGTCACAGTATTAGGGTGCACGTCGCGCTGGGCCATAGTCTGAATCACAGCCAGTGCCTTGTTCATGTTACCAGACTTGGCGTATGCATCAAGCAGTTGTGTGTAAGCTTCCACATTTGGATGCGAGTGACGATCAGATTGAATCTCGGATGACTCAATTGTGTGCTTCGCCAGGATTCGCTCGGCTGCATCAAAATCTTTGGCAATTACAGCGGCGCAAACCAATGTGTTCGTTGTTACTGGGTCCCACATTTCAGAATTCCCCATCTCATCAGATAGCTCAACCGCTTCGTGATATTTTCCGTCATTTGCAAGCCCCTTTAGCATGATGTTGTATGTACGTCTATTTGGTCTGGGAAGAGAAAAGCCGGGAAAGATTTCCGAGCCGTTGATCACTGATGATTGATTCCGCATTTCGTTAAAAACCTTTTTTGCACTTGCTAGGTCGTTGCAGTTGTTGTAAGCGTCTATAAGAGTGTTGAGTAAGATGACGTCCGGTTCTACGCCATTCTTCCTTGCGTGATCCAAAACTTCTTCTACTTGTGTGAGATCCGATTGTTTACCGTAACCTTTGAGGAGGATCGAGTAGGCCACTGCCGAAAGAGCAGGCGCGTGTTGACTTCGTTCCTGCAATGCCACGATGCGATGGGCCATGTCCATCCTCCCCTGATTCGAGAAGAAATTGAGCACTTTGTTGATCTCGCGCTCGCTCACTGTGTGTCTTTCGTCGACCAATCGACGTACGCCCACACCTGTAACAAGACGTTGAAGAATTCGGAACGACAGTTTTGTGGCCAGCGAAGCAGAGCCACAAGAGACTGGCCCTCGTTTCAAATCTTTGATCGAGGTCAGAGCGTCAAGGGCGGCAATCAGCGTTCGTTTTGGAACACTGCTGTAAGGTGAAGCCAGGATTTGTGTGGAAGAAAGCTGTAGTTGTACAGCCTCTACGGCTTGGATGACGGCGCTGGGTTGGGTCGGCAATCGAAAAGCTTTAGCACAAAACGTCTGCACGATACCATCGATGGCTTCGCTCAGCGCCATTCGAACTACTTTGTCAGTTTGATGTAAGCAAAGTCTCTCCACTAAAGTTTTCAGCACAGTCAATGCTTCCTTGAGATGGTTTTGATGGACAAGCGCACATGCCGATTGCCGTAGCTCCTGAATCTCTTGGAGCTCGTCAGCTTGTCTACTTGTTAGAGGAGGAGCAAAAGCATCACCATTTTCAAAATCGCTGTATATCGATGCAAGTAGTAACCTGTCAGATCGAACTGTCTTTGCACCAACTTTTCCTCGGCTAAGCCCAAGTTGGTGACCATGGCCTTGTTTTGTCAGAATGTTCGTCGACGTGCCTTGCAGCAAAGAATTCGAAGTTGGTAAATGAAAGAGCGCCAGCAACAAAATCAAACTCATTGAGGAAGATGCACCGCACGACTTTTTTCGCCGGAGTTCCTCGGTCCGACCCGAAACCTTCCTGTGCTCATCCTTTCGACGGGTATTCCTTATTTGATACGAGTATAAACTTCGATAAGCTAATACTGTGCTTGATCTTTCACACATCTCAAACCTCGAGTGGGTATTGGTTCGTTCCAGGGATTGAAGAATACAAAGGAGGCTTGTTTTGGGTGCCCGTATAAATATGTATCCAAGTGTCGTCTCCCTTCTCCTCGCTAATGCTTCGTCGTTTTCATCACTTTTTGCTCGTCGCAGACGACTCACCGGCAACGAACCACAAGCACCTACAGCAAAAGAGGAAGAAGCCACGATCAACAAACGGGGGGCACGTCCGTCCCGGTGACGTACACGATTCTTCACTGTACGGTACCTAGTATAGACCTTGACGGAAAAACACTAACCTTATTTTATCAATATTTATTGAATTTTTGCAGTCGCTATCGGTGTGAAGTTGTTAGGGTAATGTCTACACCAATGAACTCTCAGGTTGTGATAACGGTGCTCATAGTCTAATTCACTACGTAAACAATGAGTTTCCTAGAGATACATTCTTCTAGATGCTGTCATGCCCAATAGGATATTGAAGCAGGTACGATTGTACTATTGTCAACAAGCAGCCTGATACATATTTGGTTTTACTTGTTCTTGAATAGAGCAGTAATGCCACCAAACTTTCCCAGAGACGGGCTACTACAAATACTTACCAAAAAATGGAAACAACATGATTAAATTGTGTAGTGGATCAAATCAAGCCAACGGGATTGACTTGTTACAAAATATCACAACCTGCGATGATAATCTGCTGTGAAGAGCAGAACCAGAAAGTATACATATTTTTAGTTAGATGATTCCTCAATCGGTCCTGAACTACTGTACTAAGGACTTGTCCATTTGGAAAACTTCACTTGAGAAACAAAGAAGTGGAGCCTGACAATGACGGACAGGTAGACGGTGAATAATGCGAAGCTAAGAAAAGAAAGACAAGGTGCAACGAAGGTATCACAGATGTATTACCAATGTTTCACTGTAAAAATCTTACGTAATCATGAAAACTTTTAGCTTTTTGGGTTACTACTCCAAGTAAATTCATCAAAAGCTGGAGATTCATCAGTTGAAGGCCAACGTACTTAAAGTTTAGTGATAAATATTCCTAAGATACTGGTGCAGATTTGAGTGTTGCGGCTCTGCAAGGGCCAGTCGACGTTTGAATCACCTTGCCATCCCAAGTGGCAACGGCATCATCATTGGTCTTCAGGTCCTTGGCGACGACATCAAACATTTTCTTCTTTTTCACTTGCGTCGACGACCAAGGTTCGCCAGTCAACCCTTCGATGAAGACTCGTTCGCCAATAGGGGCATCTGCAGGGGGCTCGACGAGTTCGACCTTGTCTTCGCTCTTTGCGGCCAACACCATACCGTTGCTCATGAAACCTACCAGCTTTTGTGCTTTCAAATTGCAGACAACCAAAACCTTGCGATCTTGCATCTCCTCCAAAGTGTAGTGCCCACGAAGTCCCGATGCGATTTCTCGGGGTCCTTCTCCTTCGCCGAGATCAATCTGCTCGCAGAAGAGTTTGTCGGCCGTTTCATGGTTCCAGACTTTGATGATCTTCCCGACCTTGATTTCGATCTTGGTAAAGTCTGGCTGATTGGCGTCGGCGGTTTCGGCCCCTTTTTGGCTGGCGGCGATGGCCTTGGCTCGAGCTTCATCCTTCCGACGCTTGGCTTCAGCGTAGGAATCATTCTTTTTGGTTCCACCACCGGCTTTCTTTTCCATCTTTTCTTTCTTCTCTTCATCTGACAGCGCTTTCTCGTACAAGATGGAGCCGTCCTGAATATCCGTCCCTGGCTTTAGGTTCCGGCAATCACGAGAGACATCTTTAAGTGCGACGGGCTGTGTTCCGAGCTTTTCGAAAATGTTCTTGCAGCCGACCGTCAAAAATGGTAAGAGCAAGTGCGATGCGGCATAAATGGCTTCCAATGCTCCCCGGATGGTGACCTTTCGGAATTCTGCATGTTCATCTCCTTTTCTAAGCCACGGGGCCTCTTCTTGGAGCCATCCGTTGATGTCACGGAAAGCCGCACACGCCAAATGAGCCCCACCCTGCATGTCAAACGCTTCCATTTTCTCCTTGTAACTATCCACAAGAGAACCAAAGTCGAGTGGACCTTTTACGGGAGGCGGTACATCGGGAACTTTTCCTCCGCATTCTTTGGCAATAAGTTTAGTCGCACGGTTGATACAGTTACCGATCGTGTCGCATAGATCAGCATTGTGCATGTTGCGCATCGATTCTTCCGAAAACGAAAGTTCTCCTCCAAAACCGGCTTCCTTGCACATATACCAGCGAAATGTATCGGAATCAAACTTGTCGAGCATGTCGTGAGGATCCACCACGTTGCCAAGTGATTTGGACATCTTCTTTCCTTCCTTATCATTGACGAAACCATGTGCAAAGACAGTTTTGGGCAAAGGTACCCCACCACTCATCAACAAGGTAATCCAAATTACGGTGTGGAACCAAAGAATATCTTTCCCGATCACATGCACATCCGCTGGCCAAAACTTGGACAAGTGTTCAATGCTGCCATCCTCGTTGACGCCCAGTCCATTAACTCCTGTAAGGTAGTTGGACAAGGCATCCAACCAAACGTACATGACGTGATTGTCGTTGAAGCCCTCGGGCACAGGGATACCCCAAGAAAACGTCGTTCGACTTATGGAAAGATCGCGCAAATCGTCTTGCTTGAGACGTGTCAAAATCATGTTACGATGCTGTTCGGGTTGAATGAATTCCGGATTTTCTTCGATGTGCTTGATCAATCGGTCATGGTATTTGGACATTTTGAAAAAATACGACTCTTCTTCCACACGTTTGAGGGGTTGGCCCGACGTAGGGTCCTTAAAATCCGAAAGTTGTGCCTCATTGTCCGTCACGAATGTTTCTTCGCGGATGTTATACCATCCGGAATACTTGTCCAAATAAATATCACCTGCTTCGTGACACTTTTTCCACAGGGCCTGTGCCGTACGTTTGTGTCGGTCTGAGGTTGTCCGCACGTAGTCATCGTAGGATACTTTGGTACGCTGATTCAGTACCTGGAAACCCGTAACAAACTTGTTACACATGGTCAATGGTTCAACTCCTTCCGCCGCTGCAGTGTTGGCAATTTTTTGTCCGTGCTCATCAGATCCGGTCAAGAAATACACGGCATCGTTGTCACCCGTAAGTCGTTGAAATCGAGCAATCACATCTGTCGTGATTCCTTCGTAGGCGTGTCCCATGTGTCCTGGACCATTGGTGTAGTTGATCGCTGTGGTAATATAAAACGTCTTTTTAGCGTCTGGGCCTATACCAGCACCCCCGGTACGTCCGAGGTAACCGTAATCGACTTCATTATCGTCCAACAATGTCCATCTGTCGTACCCTCCTCCACCTCCTCCTTGTCCTGTGGCTTCGGCACCGGCGCTTACTGTCGGAGTAGCGGTTTTATCGGCAACCGGTGTAACTCTCTTGGTCTTGTCTTCGGCTCTGAGGATGGTACCACGTTCATCTGCATTCAAGAAGGCTTGCGATGATTCGGGCTGGGAAACCTCATCGGGTGAGGCCAGTGTAAGGTACAATCCAAGTGCTGAACCGAGCTCGTCGATTGACTGGTTAGAACTGTCAGCCATCTCTGCACTGTGTCAGGTTGTCTTCTGTCACCGCGGCAAAGATTTTGTTGATGTCGTTATGAGCTCCTCGTGTGTGGCTCCAAATCTGTCGCGTCTGATGAAAAAGGAAAAAGCGAGAAGTGTAGTGCCTACCTACTACTCTTATGATTTAACACCTTAGACCCATTAGTTACAAGGTTATTCTGGCTATACATTCACGATCCATTCTAGCGAGACTCGAGATGTCTACAAGACCCCATTCTGACAGTGAGAGGTGCCTTACTCGCGGTTTGTTGTTCCGCTGCGGTACACCGACATTTCATAATACCCTTATCATCACTATCATTGCTTGGTTTTACCACTTCTTTATCGTTGATTTAAACAGAAATTCCATTTCAATTCTTCTCTTTATCATGGCAGCTCCTCCTCCTCAGAATTTTCCCTATGATTATCTTTTCAAGGTGTTGATTATTGGAGATGCTTCCGTTGGAAAGGTATGGTGTACTGGTATAATAGTCGTGACTTCTGACAATTGTCTCGTGTCGATGACGTGAGAAGTGCAGCATATGTTTGTTTGCTTATTTGTTTTTCCCCTCATGCCTCGTTGTAATAGTCGAGACTAACCTTTTGGTTTTTCAATTTACTCCTTGTTCTTTTTCAGTCCAGTATGCTTCTCCGCTTCACGGATGATACATTTGACGAACACATCCAGTCAACGATCGGCGTTGATTTTAAAGTGAAGCATTTGCAAGTCGACGACAAGAAGGTCAAACTAACTATCTGGGATACGGCGGGACAAGAACGCTTTCGAACTCTGACGAGTAGCTATTACCGGGGGGCACACGGGGTGGTACTGGTGTACGATGTCACACGGATGGACTCTTTCGAAAATCTGGAACAATGGCTGAAGGAAGTACAAATGTATTCACCGGGTAACGGTGAAGCAGTAGTGAAGCTTCTGGTTGGAAACAAGTGTGATTTAGATCGTAAGGTGTGTTCCAGAAAGCAATTGTTACGGATGAAATCGTCAGGCGAAAGTATACATGTATATATACATGTATAAATGCTCATGCGATGGATGCGTCTTCCTCACCTTTTCTTTTGTCTTGATTTTTGAAAATTGCTGTAGGTCCCCACGGAACAAGCGGACGCTTGGGCTCGATCTCAAGGTATGCTCTTTTTGGAAGCATCTGCTAAAACAAGATTGGGTATCCGACAGGTCTTTATGGAAGTGGTTAAGAAAATGTTGGAAAATCCTCAAAGTAAGTCGATGAAAAGACTCAACACTGACGACAATGTACGTAACTATGATTTCTGAAAGAGCCATTTGCTGACGCCTTTATTGCCTTTTGTTTCAGTTTTGCATAATGCCACACCGGGTAAACCCCGTGTACAGTTGCAACACAACAGTGCCCCGAACAGTTCCCTGGATGATGATGAGGGTGGGTGTTGTTGAGCAATCGATGCGAATAAGCAATGCTTGAAAAAGAGAAGGAATCGGTGCAATAAGGCTTGTAAAGTGTTGCATGTAGAGGGATTTCAATGGTAACTTTCAACGGATCTATTGATACATGTCAGATATCTACGTCTTCTTCGTCATCATCATCGTCGTCGTCATCATCATCATCCTCAAAGTCCAAATCATCGAGATCAACATCATCTTCGAATAAATCTTCGTCTACATCCAATTCGTCGTCATCATTATCATATTTTTCGTCGTCATCCCATTCTTGTGTCTCGGCAGCTTCGGCGGCCGCTTCCAACGCTTCCATATTGGTTGCTCTGGATTTAAAGTATTCATAACCGGTAATTCGATCACTCCGATCTACTGTAGCGGATCCGTGTTTCTTGATCCGTTTGGGTCCACCACCGCTCTTGTCGTTGTCATCATTATCATCCCCATCATCCGTTTTGTTGGCCATTTCCGCCTCAAAGCGAGCCTTCCACGCATCGAAGTTCTCCTTGTCGCAGGGTGTTCCTTCGGCGCGCCGTTTCCGTACCGCCATTTCTTCCAATTCGGCTGCGGTAAATTCTTGATTTTCCTCTTGGGATTCCCACACCGTCTCTTCGGCTTGTTTCTTCTGCCAGTATCCGGATTCATCATCATCATTAAGTAGTATTCGATTCAAAATACAAACAGAAGCATGGAAAAATGAAACAAACGTGTGAGAAGAATAACTATATATATATATATATATTATGCATGTATACGTAACATGCGTGATAAATGGTTTTTGTCGCATGGTTATTATCCCATGATTCTCAGAAGAGCCAGGTGAGGTAACCGCCTTGACGGCGATTCCCTCTGACGGCTCCATTTGAATATCGGATCTTGACCATGCAATCATACTTTAGCAATCGATTACGACCAACAAAATCCCATAGGTATTGCAGAATAAAGTGGCATATTTTTCCATAGAATAACATCTTTGGAAAACAAAGGATTGCAGAACATGTCTTGCGTTTGTTAATGACGATTGTGGAAATGAAAATAAAACGTACCTCCTTTTCCTTGGCTTGTTGTTTGCGTATCATTTGTGCATGCATGGAAAGATCGTCTAATCCTTTTTGATTATTCTCTACCAACCATTCTCGTACGCGTTCGGTGATAGCAAATATGCTCGGTACACCTTCATTCGCAGTCGCCTCTTCGCGGGCCAAGGCCAGTATCTCATGTTGATGTTCGTCTACTAACCCTTTGATAATCTGACAATCCAGTATTGGTAATGCTTCAGGATAATTGGTAGGTAATTCGACTAATAGTTTGACTCCCACGTGATTAAGTTGATCCAATTCGTCAAGATCGGCCGTCATTTCAGGATATATTTCGACACTCCACTGTCCCGATTTGATAATTGAAAAATGCGTGTCAAAAATAGCCTGTAAAGCCTCCGCTTCCATTCCCTGTTCTTCCGCGTGATCTGTCATGTTGTACAAAGATTTATAGAGTGTTTATTTGTTAATAATAAGGGCTTGCACTGTTTGCTTGTTTGTTTGTTTGTTTGTTTGTTTGTTTCTTTTTGTACTAGAAGTAATTGTATCTTCTACCTAGTCGCAAGGTCCAAACTCTCCGACCAACACCGGATTTTGCCCTCCTCTTGCTCTCTTCGCATTTCGTCGTCTATGGCTTTCACCTTTTTTGGATTGGCGGTATGGCGGTCAGACTTCGTGACGTCACTTTCGGTATCTGGAAGAGCGGGACGAATCACGGAACGCCAAAAAGAAAAAGAAAAAAATCCAACACGGGCGAGCTTTACTTTTCATCGTGCACCGGTATTAATATTAATACAGTTGATAGCAGTTGGTGTGAGGGAAACGAGGTGGGAGTAGAAGAGAACTCATTGAATCTTGAGAGTAACATTCAACGAGACACCATTTCACGAAGAAGTTCTTATCAAACTCCACAGGATACTACTCCTTTGCTATTGATATTGTATACGAGAAAGAGACAGAAAATAATGAAAGAGCAATATCACAATCCATCTAGTCGAAGGCGACAATGGCTGTGCTGCGTCATCATGCTTCTTTTCAGTATCATCTTCAGGACGCAAGCCAAAGTGCGACTTGATCTGGATCTAATACTGCTACCACTACAGGACGAAGAGGATAATAATGATAATAATTCCAAAACGATCGCTCCAACGGCTTCAAATGTGACTACAGCAGTTCCAACGAGTAATAATAGTGATAATAACACAACGTTGGCGCCGACCTTGGCACCTACCAATGCAACAGAAAACGTTACCACCGCTGCACCTACCACCCCGGCTCCTACCGTGGCGAATACGTCGATTCCTACGATGGCACCAGTTACACAAGCGCCTATCACACAGGCACCGACTATCCCAGGGACGACACCGGCACCTACCGTCATGCCGACCTCACAGCCTTCGTCTACAGATGACAAACAATCGCCCCACAAGGGAATGTCCTTTTTCCGTTTCGTGGAAAAAACGATCGCCTATTTGATTTTATTAGTAGTGGCCTTGCTGGGGTTTGGTGGTACGTGCTGTTAAACTTTTGATGTGAATTTTTGTTTGTTCGTTTTGCGTCGACCCTTGGATCTAATTTTTGCCACTCTTACATTTTTTCTTTCTGTTTGTTTGAAAATCTTTCTTGCAATGCTTTGATCGATTCGTTTCTTCCCTCGATTCTTTCGCTGTATCCTTTACCGCCCTATCATTGTTACAACATCGGTTACAACTCCCACCCACAAACGAAACACAAAACAGCTTTCATGGCAAATCGTTACCGTATATATTTCTTTTTACGGGGTATCTGGTACACTATTCTACAAATGGAATGCACTCTGTGGCTTATACGTCAATTGCGTCTATCCGACTATTTCGGATATCAACCGGTCGACACATCTCTCAATTCGTCCATTTTTGAGAATGAATTGAACGAAGGTCTTTTGATGCGAGAAACAGATGCATGAGAGAGTTTGCGAGAGATAGAAGAGGCCAAACAAACAAATACGACAAAAAAAAATGAACGAGAAAAACAACAACACAACAAAACAAAAAAATATGGTCTAACAGTAAATAAAAAAGGAGAAAAAGAAGGAACGACTGAAAGCAACGAGGTTTCCGTGTTATGAATAGTAGAATCTATTATTTGGCAATATGAAGTATACTACCTAATTCACCCATTTCGCTTGGGTCAATTCGTTTCAATCGAGCTTGATAAACTTTGAACCTGTCACGTCGTGGAGACCATCGTCTATTACTGCGAGTTCAAAATATAGTAGCGTGCGTAACCCTCCCAATAATCGCCATGCTGATTTTTCCGTCAATCTCGTATTCATATCGTCATTTATCTCACGTTTATGGACACCGCGCCAGGGAACTGCGGGAATTCTCCAACTTTGCAAAAACACGCGTCAGAATGCTCTCATTTCATGTATTTCATTTTACCATGATTTTTACAAGTGGATGCATGTGCTGCGAGAACATTCTGTTGCGCATTATTACAACATTGATATTTTAAACCTTAACCCAAGCGCACGCC
>Ga0051981_10000849_pt1 | contig 15073 bp, 12 predicted proteins | sample CryGey13umfilter_3_FD_59644 | JGI IMG/M metagenome (GOLD analysis project Ga0051981, IMG submission 59644) | Groundwater microbial communities from aquifer in Utah, USA - Crystal Geyser 4/10/14 3 um filter | ecosystem: Environmental > Aquatic > Deep subsurface > Groundwater | place: USA: Utah... | reverse complement strand
ACAACTCGATTTATCACCAGATGAAGCTGTGGTGTACATGGAAGAGATGATAGAATCGTCTTTGAATTCCAAGATCTGGATCGCTGTGGATGCAATCCACAACCTAGGCAAGAAGTTCTAATAGGTAGGAATGGCTTGCTAGATTAATCGCTCTATTGTGTTTCATTGTAGTGTTCCAGATTAAAGTATAATTACTATTTCAATGTTTTTTTTTATATCCTCAGTCATCTCAGAAGACAGCGTTTCATTCCTCTCTCATATCCACACGCCTTCACTGTTCGAGCTCTACAGCACCGGTCGGTCGTGCAATCCTCTCTGCAATCACGCAGTCGTAAAATCAAACCGACATGATTAGGAGTACCGTGAAATGTCGACTGTACGGAATGTCCATGTTGTATCAGTGCATGCTGATGAATGTAACATACGCAGGATTCAAAGAAATGTACAAACTGATGTAATCTTATTTTATTTTTGCAGGATATGTAAGCGAGCCACGCTCATATCAATTAACCTTTGGCGGTTCCTTTCTCATAAAAGCATTGATATCCCCAATAATTTCCACATTGCTATAATCCATATTCAGAAAGCCTTGGTGGTCCTTACCGAACAGAAATCCTATTATAGCTCGTGCAATTGTCCGGAACAAAAATTTGACACCGAGTCCAGAATGCACCGACACGTCTCGGCTGTACGGTCGAGTGCCCGGGGTACATTTCGAAAATTCAGAACCGTCGTGGGAAGATAAATTGGTGAATTTTCTCCTCCTCGTAACAGTTGATGGTATATCAATGTGAAGGGAGCTGGCCCCACATCGGCCCCCAGAGGCGTCCCGCAAGCTCCACAGAAAGATCGTATCATCGGGGACCCTTTCCGATGTCGGATGGCTCGAATCTTGTCTTGACCCTTGATAATACAAATATCTGATTTGTAAAAATTCACCATGTGCGTCGCACCATTATCAGTTATGATAGGAAGATGATTCATATTCGCGTTGTTTATACAGTAGGCCTCAACAAATGTTTTACAGTCTTGGCAGTGGCACAGAGCGCTCGTTTGCTCCATCAAGACATGTGACGAGGCTGGAACCGAAATACGGCCTTGGACCTCACCACATGAACACGTAAACGTGCCTTCTCGAAGGGCGGACGGGAATAATTTATCGAATATTGATGATAGAGAGGGAATGGACAACATCGTCGTAAATTGATCTATGGATATGAACTTCAGAGGAGGTTGTCAAAACAATTCTTTTCTCACAGACCATTTTTTTTCGAATATCGTGGTCTCCAGACTACTGATTAGCTATAACTCCAATGGGCTTATGTTCATACCCTCGGCACAGCATAAAAGAGAGGAGTAACTGTAAAAATCAGCCAAGGAGGATGGTAGAATATATGGCACGATGGGCCTGTAGAAGAGTCGCAAACCGTTTCAACAGTAAGTTTCCCTGCATATCTACGTGGCATGGACGTATTGGGATTTCCAATCTGGCAAGGAAATCAAACTTTGACAAACCAAGCAGACATTTCGTGCACTTTACATTATATCGCGATGGATGTCTTTACGAATCTAGCCTTTTTGTGTGTTGGATTCTCGTGCCAACAAGCAGTTAAGGAGGAGGAGGAGCAGAACAAGACGAAGGAACTTGTGTATCTCAGTTTTCAGTTGTCCTACTTTTGACGTTCTTCTCTATGATCGTATTTGGGGTTGGTCTTTTCACTCATCTTGTACTTGTACGGCACAGGCCCATTTTCTTCATCATTTTCTCTTTGTCGTCAGAAGAATGATACCACCACTACTTACCTTAGATTATGATAATGATGTAACCTCGAGAAACAAGACAATTCGGTAGAAATTAGACCCGCGTTTAAACAAGTCAATGGAAAGATACGCTCTTTTGGAGGGACGTCCAAGTTGTTTGTAACAGTAAGGGAAAACGAGAGGGTCATTATGAATGACTTCTTCCAATGTTACAGTTAATGGTCTACCATAGCAGAGGTAATTTCCAAATTGGTAACACTAACAGGGGTTGCAGGTCTACATTCGAACATTAAGATCACTAATTTACCAAGTGAAAATGTTGCATGGATGATTGGGAGGCGAGCACAGAACCACAAATTTTTTATCCAGTCAATGACTCTCACTGTCAATAATAGTTTGGTCAATTTTCGTCGCCGCTTTTCTGACCGAAGCCGTTATATAGGACGAAGGTCATTTTGGAAGGGCGTATCAAAAATATTTTCTATTAATGGCAATATAACTTCCCATTTATCTGTCAGAATTCGAGTACAATTAGTACCAGAATGGATGGTCGAAGGGGGGGAGGGGGCCATAAACGCTCAACTATTTACATAAAAATCACGCCCAAACAACTCACATCACAAGTCACTGTCTTTTCCTTTCCCTCCTGACCTCCAGGAGAACAAAGACGACAGCACAAAACACAACAACAGTCCAGAGGCCATCCAGCTACGAGAAATAATGTCGATGGTGCCAGCACGACGGAATTCTCTTCTTAGCGAGGGGGCACCTCGACGCAACTCCCTCCTTAATGACATCAAGGAAGAACGTAGTATCGAGTTCAATTCTGACCTGAATCATGAGTTTGAAGACAGTGATGACGAATCATCGATTTCGTTGGGCCTCGATGATGCCATGGTGGGGGACGATGAACTTCGCCGAGGTCCGGGATCAGACAATGAATCGGTTGAAGAGTGTGTCGATGAGGAAGAAGGTCAACCCAGGAAAGATAAATCCATCACACAGCTTGTACAAAAGCGAACGAGACGAGCAAAGCTCATCATTCGGGGGCTCTTCTTGTTCTTGGGCGCGACAACTGTCATCGGGAGCTATTTTATCACGCGTCACGAAGACTGCGAAGGTAGAAGGGGGCAGGTAAGTATTGGCATGAACAATCAAGCTTGCATCGTTTATTAAATAACATTGGCTGACCTTCGACTTTGTGTTCTTTCAGTATACCTGGCTTGCCGAGTCTTTACGACAGGGTGCCCAAAAGGGATTCGGGACCAGAGAGCACGCCCTGAAATCTTTGGCGAATTTGGCCGTTTCTGATCAATGGCCTTATCATAGAGTACTAAATTTTGAAGAACAGGCCCAGGATATCATGTCTACCGGGAACTTTGAGGCCGTGTTTCTGGCCCCATGGGTCAGGGACCAGTCTTCGTGGGAACAATATCAATCATCCGTTGTAACGGGAGCAGATGACCGTCAGATACAGGGGGTTGATGACAATGTAGTGAATAACAGCAGTACAATCTTGCCTATTTGGCAAATAGCACACGGGGGAAATATTGCTGACCATACAAGTTTCGGGATCAACTCCAATCTGCTCAACCTAACGGTCATTCGAGAAGCAGTCGACGCCTTACAGACATCCAAAATCTACTTCGGCGACTTACCTACTGAGCTACTACCTCTGGGTTGGACATCGGCTGCATTTCTCATGGAACCATTCCGTATAGGCCATTCGACCGATAGCACCATTGCAGGGTACGCATTGGCTGTCGTATCTTGGGAAAAAGCATTCGCCGAAATTTTGCCCCCCGGCAGCGAGTCCATGCTAGTAAGAATCGGAAGTACAATTAAAGTCGACACTTTTGCACCGAAAGCTGTTCAAGTTATGGGACCGGAAGCGCTGCTATTGGAAGCATCCGTTCCAGAATCGGATGGTCATTGCTTCGAATACGTGTGCTTTCACCAATATTGGTTCCACATATGCATTGAACCTGTTGATAGTGCTAGATCCGCAGGATCGCACTTGTATGTGGGTGTAGCACTTATTGCAGTTGTGGTAGTGTGGATTCTTTTTTGTGTGTACGATACGCTCCTGTTCCGTGCTCAACGAGAACTCATCGAAGCCGCTGATCAATCCTTGGCGGTTGTGTCGAGCCTATTTCCGAAAAACTTCCAAGATCGGCTATTAGAGAAAGAAAAACCAAAGAGCAAGGCAGAAAAGGGGGTGGATGATACACGCAACGCATCTGCGAAGGAATTGCTGGAAGGAAGCACTCACAGCATATTCAATGCCAAACGAGGTTTGACGCGAGTCAAATCTAGTCTGACTAACTTTTTGCACGAAAACAGTGAACACAGTGAGAGTGCTGGTCTCGACTATCTCAGCAAAACGAAACCAATTGCAGATCTATTTCCTGAAACTACCATCAGTGAGTTCGCCGGAAGTCGAAGGCGCGAAATATGTTTCCTTTTGACTCAATGTTTTCAATTGCTTCTTCGCAGTGTTTGGAGACTTGGTCGGATTTACCGCCTGGAGTTCGGCTAGGGAACCCACGTCTGTCTTTCGACTCCTGGAGACAATTTACTATCATTTTGATGAACTTGCAAAACAAAGAAAAGTATTCAAAGTTGAAACTGTGGGAGATTGTTATGTTGCAGGTGAGCCGCTACGACGAGATTATTGTTATTGTTTTCACGCCTGGGTATTCCTCTTCGATTCTCACCTAACATTTTTCTCTCGTTGCAGTCTCTGGGCTACCTCAGCCACGTAAAGATCATGCGATGGTCATGTGCCGCTTCGCGAGAGACTGTTTGTTGACATTTAATCAGTAAGTATGCTCGTGTTTGTCGCCAACGGATACACGTATCTCTGCATGTGCTTACGTTGATGATCTCCCCTCCAAAACACAGAGTTGTGAAGCAGCTCGAAGTTGAATTGGGGCCTGATACGGGTGACTTAGGGCTACGAGTTGGGTTGCATTCAGGACAAACAACTGCTGGTGTTTTGCGAGGCGATAGAGCTCGTTTTCAACTGTTTGGGGATACAGTGAATGTGACGAGCCGAATGGAAAGCACCGGTAAAGCGGGGAAGATTCAAGTGAGTCAATCAACGGCAGATCTGTTAAATGCTGCCGGGAAAGGACACTGGATTAGACCGCGTGAAGAAGCCGTTGTAGCTAAAGGCAAGGGTGAAATGAAGACGTTCTGGTTAGAGGTTTATTCTGGCGGTGCGCAGGGAACCAGTGGAATGTATTCAGAGACAGAATGGACCGAAGCGGCTGGCGACTCTGGAATAAATGCCCAAGAACATGACGGAACTCTCACGCGCAGCCTGTCTCAACAGATGCTGCAGGCGACAGATACTCATATTTCGGAAGCCGAACGACACACTCGTCTTGTGGAATGGAATGCAGATCTTTTGTTACGATTACTGAAGGCGGTCATTGCAAGGCGCTATGCGTGCCGTAAAATACCGGACGATTGGGAAGAAATCAAGACACTTGAAGATTCCTACAAGGAACGCGAGGCGTTCGTGATGGAAGAAGTAGTTGAAGTGATCGAGCTACCCAGTTATTCACGAGCCGGGGGCGATCCCGAAAGCGTCGAAATGAGCCCAGTGGTGGAGCAACAACTAAAGTCTTTTGTGGAGACCATCTCCTTCATGTATCGTGACAACCCATTTCACAATTTTGAGCACGCAAGCCATGTCTGCATGAGTGTCAACAAACTATTGAGTCGAATCACTGCCCCGGATCTCCAGCACAACGGGTCCGGGGATTTGGAGCACGAATTACACGACCACACCTACGGAATCACCTCTGACCCTCTGACACAATTTGCATGCGTTTTATGCGCCCTTATTCACGATGTTGATCATACAGGACTGCCGAATTCTGTTCTCGTGAAGGAACAAACCCCACTAGCAAAAGCATATAACAACCGCAGCGTAGCCGAGCAGAGTAAGTCCGCTTGAATATTATCTATACAAAACGTAACTACCCACCTCACCTCGGAAATTTATTGCACATTACAGACTCTATCGACCTTGCTTGGGACGCTTTGATGGGGATACAGTACACAGAGTTGCGGCAGGCAATTTACCAAACGAAGGAAGAATTCCAACGTTTTCGACAACTCTTGGTTAATGCTGTTTTAGCGACCGATATCATGGACAAGGAGTTGAAAAGTCTACGAAACTCGCGTTGGGAGAAAACTTTTGCTGAGAAATCGCAACAAAACAAAGGTGGCGACAATGAAGTTAATCGCAAGGCCACAATTGTAATTGAGCACATCATTCAGGCGTCGGATGTGGCTCATACTATGCAACATTGGTAAGTTTGCGTGGCTTACTTTGCGAGGCACTTGTAGCAGTAAAGTTTGTGTTCTCACACTGGAGTACTTGTAACAAAGGCAAATTTACCGGAAATGGAACGAGCGCCTTTATGAAGAACTATATAACGCCTACAAAGAAGGCCGTTGTGAAACTGATCCCACGGAAAACTGGTACAAAGGTGAAATTGGATTTTTGGACTTCTATGTGATTCCTTTGGCCAAAAAGTTGAAGGAGTGCGGTGTTTTTGGTGTAAGTAGCGACGAGTATTTGAATTACGCCCTACAGAACAGGGACGAGTGGGTAGCAAAAGGACAAAGCGTCATCGAGGACATGCGCCAAAAAATGAACAATAATAAAGGCCGCAAGGGACAGTCGTTGAAGACCATGAGTTTATTGACCAATCCAAACTCGGTGGGTGGGAACGCGAGTTTTTCGAGTATCGGGAACCTCAGTATGCCACAGATGAATTTCAATGGCCCCTTAACTCCGTTGGCGACCCGACGTCACCTAACGAATGGAGGCAGCTCGAGCCGTTCATTGTCCATGCCTGGCGAGTACCCTTCTTCACCGTCTCGTGACGTGATTCAAAAGGGTGACAGCCACCGTTCTATGTCCATGCCATCAGGTGCACCCTCACCAACATCGCCTGCACCACGTCGTGGTCTGTCGAATACCTCCGATTCAAATCGATCTTTGAATATGTCTGATGACTGTAATGCACCGTCGACACAATCACGACGTACACTGCTCAAGTCAGCCCATTCAGACCGATTGGTCAAAAAGCCTAGTAGCCGGACCCTCGCGAAGCCGAAATCTCGTCGTGATTTGCTCAAGCGGTCCAATTCCAACGGGTCGGCCAACACGCTGCATGACGGGTCACTTCTATCGACATCGTCGCGTCGCAATCTACTAAAGTCAACAAACTCAAATAGTTCCCTCGGCGTCAGGAGCTGTCACGGTGAAAAGCGCTGTCACGGTATTCTAAAACACAGTGGTCATCGTGGTCTCAAGTACAGTGGAACTGGTCTTCAGAGGAGCTCGCCTAGTCCAACAGGTCATCAGAAGCATACTCCAGAGATAAACATGCGTGAAATGCTCAAGGCCAAAATGCTAGACCCGCCGTTCAATGCGGGGGCAACGGATTCGCCTGCCAGAAGTGAAATGATGAAAAGGGGTATATCATCCACCACGTCATTGGGTGATTCGTTTGCTAGCTTTTCGTAGAATTAAAGTAGGATAAGTTCAAACGTTCTGAATGTAGAAATTTGGGACACATGTGTGTTATGAGTCATGATTACAATTTTTAGCCTAATCAATCGAACAGGGCTACTGGTGAGGATCCCGGCGCTAATTTTGATTTAGATCCTTCTCATCAGTCTTGGCTTGTTGACGCATCCATTCAATACAAAAATCCATTGATTGTTGCCCCTCTGGAACAAACGCATGCAAAAAGGAAAATACATGACACATGTACCGCCAACATCCAACCGTAACGGGTACACCCTCCCGTCGTGCGCGGTTGATGAGTCGTACTGTCATGTCAAAGGTAGTTTCGTGTTCCGAAACGGCAATGCAAAGTGGAGGTAAGCCGACGCAAGATTGATGAATCGGTGAATACTCTTTGCGTTCTCCGTAGGGAATGTGAGTTTCAAGGTAGGGGATACCAACGTCGAGCACGCTTTGATTTACAATCAAATCATGCTTTTGGTAATGTAAGAGTGCACCGGATGGTTCTGTAAAGTCCACAAAGGGTCCAAAGAGCACACAACCGGCGGGCATGTGTAATCCCCGTATCGCAGGTTCGATAAAAGAAGGCAGCAGCGCATCGCTTTCTCCCCGTGCTTGTTTGGCCAGATTTTGCATCAACATGACACACAAGGCCCCGCCGCTTGAAATACCCAATAATAAAATTTTAGACGGATCTCGACGTTGACACAACCATCGGTAGGCTATGCAAACATCCCAGACAATGTCATCAGCTCGGTATTCAGGGGCAAGTCTAACTGCATCGGCGAAAAAAGGAAAGCAAAGCACGTGCATGTTGAGTGATTCTTGCTTTCCATAATTGCGTAATTCATTCAACACTTCGTTTCCAAATGTTTACTTTCGGGTGCTTACATTCTGGTAAAAAGACATCCATTCCACAAGCTCTACCAATGTAATCGGCAGGTCCCGAATTCCCTACTGCATCTCCACTCAGAAAGGCACCACCATAAACCCAGAAAATAGTCCATTCGGATGGTTCATTATTGTTTTGAACTTCTAAAAACAACCCACTGATACCAACATGATCTTTTTGTTCTTCGGGAACGTATGACAAAGTATCTTTCATATCATCTTGAATATAACGAATTTTGGATTGTACAGGTAAAGGTGAGATTACATGTAATTGTCCCAACGAAAATCGCATACGTTGGATTGATACAGGGAACAACCGACCCCACCACATGAATGTTGTAAGGGCATGATATTCTGCACTAGCATCCTTATGTAAACCAGTACGACGACCCAAGAGGGCCCTGTGCAATGGAAAATAAATCTTCCATGCCATAGAGGTCAATGATCTGCGCCAAGATAATGGCACTTTGTTCGACCAAAATTGGAAAAAATATGTTTCCCACCATTCGACACAAATTGAATTCAGAAAACGAATGATCCAACGTATGAATTTGTTTTCTGGATTGACGATGTTCTGGCCTAGATTCAAATTCAGGGTTTCGTTCTTTTTTGCCGCTGATAAATTTCCATCGGGGAATGGATTCACAAAGTCTCCCTTCGATTGACATCGTACGTAGGCTGGTTTGCCTGGTGCGCGTACAATGACAGTAGTAGCATCCTTCTCAATGCCAACGGTCTCTTCTTTCGACGACTCCTCATTCGACACGGGACTTTCTAGTCTAGGTGTCATGGTTGATTGAATAAGAAGATCTTCTGACTTACAATGAGCAATGGTGCGTTTGTTCCAATGATGTCTGTCAAAACCTCTCGTCTCATGTCAAAGAATGGATCGCGTCACCAACTCCTGCTGATTCGTCCATGTCATCAATCAACTGCGGCGGTGGGAGCGCGCCAATTTGCAAGTCGGTCGAGCCAAAACTTCATTCCAACCTAAACTCTAATGTTCTAATGTATGAATATAGAAAAGCTGCTCTTTCCCTCCATCCCTCTCCGTGGCGCTTCCCATCCAACTGCCGCTGCGGCAGGCGCCACAAACACCACCGACGAGCGAAAGGATCAACAACAATGCTACACGCACGCACGCACGCACGCACACCACACATACCCAGACAGAGACACACGCACACAGAGAGAGACACACACCCGCAACACTAACTGTAAAAGCATTTTTTTTCGGTTCTTGTTGTGAAAGGTAGATAAGCATCCTTTACTAACTGTGAATCGGTTATTGTTCTGGGCGAATTGTTAACACCTTGAGCGGTAGCAAAGTAACGTCGGGAATCGGCATACTTCTGATTTACACTTTATTGTTACATAAACACAAAAAGAATCAAGCAGACGAAGTCACACAAAACAGCGCGGATCATTGCTGGCAAAAAGCACGCGAGCACGCGTGGGTGGTGGGATTATTATTTTTTACGTCGCTTTTCGATATAGTAATCATTCTGTTTCTATTCCGTTTCCCGAAGATCATTTTCATCGCGTCACCAAATCATTTTTTTGTTGAAACGAACGTATCGCTACAATGCCACTCCATGAGAAGGTGTTCACAACATTATCCGATGAAAAATCATCCTCGTCAACCTCATCATTGCTGAATGATGCGTCGCAGGCGACGGACGGGGAAGATGGGATCCGACAAGGGCACGACGCCCTATCGAAAAATTCCGACATGAACAAAAAGTTAAACAAAAAAAGACAACGTATATCAGATCAAGAATCAACGAATCGTGAAGAAGTACACGAGGAATGTTTCATGGAGGTCTATGAACAAGACGATAATATCAAAAGCCATGACGATGGCAACACGATAATCCCACGGGATGAGCAAACTTCGCACGTGAAAATAAAAAAAGTATCTCAAAAGGTTCCCATTACACCTGATCGAGAAATTTCTGTGCCGATTGCTCATAATTTTTCTAAACATACGAAACAACTCGGTGTTGGGATTTGCACGGAAACATCCAAGAAGAAGAACAAGAAAGACAATGCCGCGGCGGCAACTAACAGTAAATCGGGTCGGTCTGGAACTCGATCTACAACGAGTTCTCGTCCGAGGAAAATATGGTCGAAATTAAAAGAGGAAGAAAAGACTAAAGCTACCACAAGACCACGTCCGAAGAAAAAGTCTTCCAACAAAACAACGAAAGATGACGAACAGTGTTGGTATTATTACTGTCCATTTTGTCATCACCGGTTTGCGTTTCCGAAGGACGAAGACTTGCCACCGCTAGACGAACAATTCAACGTGTCAGATCGTGTCCCTTGGGGTGATTTAAGATTCCATCAACGGATTCAAACCGTCCGACGTCACATGAGAAACAAACACCCGAATGTGCCCGAAAGTACGTGGCCCGCCGGATACGCCAAAGTATCTCGGGGTCTGTATTCACACGACGAAGATTATATTGAAATTGATTCTTCGGACAGCGCCTCAACAAACACCTCTCCAGAAGGCGCGCGAGAGAAAGAATATAAATACCCGTGTTTCATTGAGGGATGCAGGCACGTGTTTCTCACTAAAGGATGGGGGCCTCCTCTCAATGAAAGCGGAGAAATCTCGGATAACAGGCGCTGGAATTCGGGTACGTTTAGAAATGTCGTCCGAAGTCATATGCGACTCAAACATCCCGACGTTAACCAATTGAAATGGCCATGTGGATTTTCTAAGCTACATACTAAGGAAACCTCCGATATGGAAGGCAAATGTGGAACAGAAGATCCCGAAAGCGACAGGCAACTACGTTATTGTAAGGTTGCTTCATCCGTCAGCAAAAAGGCAGGGCCTGTTGTTGAAGAGACCGGTCGCAAGGTTTTTGAAACCAACTACAGGATTGACACGGGCAGTTTTCTGAAGAGTGACAAAGAAACTTACTTCAATTACTACTGTCCAGTTTCAGGATGCGAAGAAGTATTTCGTATTCCCAGCCATTTGAAACCACCCCTTGACGATGATTCTTGCAATGTGACGGACATGTATCCTTGGCCACCCCAATTGGATTATGTACGCCAATGGGTACACTTTCATATCCGAAAAGATCATGCTGATTTCATAGCCTCTTATGCGACGCCGCAGAGTGAGAGGGATTCTGCCGATACATACGAAAATGGTGATCAAGGTACTGATTTAGACGGTTATAGCACGTGTGAAGAGGAGGTAGAGCGAAACGACGATGGTCATCATATCTCGAACGGAGAAAATCGTGCCGTGCACAAAAAAAAGTGTTGTTGCTCCTATCAACAATGTTGGCATCGATCGTGAAAAAAATGACGGGTGTGCTCTTCTGACTTCCTCTCAAAAGCGTATTTTGCGTCGATAAAAGGAGATGGTTATCCATATCCGTTTGGATAGCAAGTAGGAGACATAGCTTGGGATTTTTATCCCGTGATGCCTAATTGTTATTAAACCATATATGGCTCTTGCATTAGTTTTCACGTGTGCATTATCTGCGTAGCTCCTGACAGCGTTGAAAAATCCAAAACGCGACTAGATGATACGGGACTGCAGGTCGTTAACGGTGTTCGAGCTTCCATGCGCCGTATTCTTATGTTGTTGGTTCTGCTCTGTGGTAGTCTTCACGGACAATAATTAGTCTTCACGGACAATAATCATACTCCTAATAATACTCGTAACAAAAAACAAAGAACCACCGGCATATACCATGGCAGCATCTCTCTTGAGTACCAAGGCTACTCAACTGCGCACAAAGTACTTGACTACAATATCATTCAAGCGGGCAGTATTTTCAAAGAAGACGGCCGTGGTTGTTGGAGCCACCAGTGGGATCGGTGAGGCGTGTGCATTACGTCTCGCTGAACAGGGCTTTGTGGTCGTTGCGGTTGGTAGAGATAGACCAGGTCGAGCAGAAACTATAATAAAAGCCCTAACGGAGAAGTCGTCAACGATCAGCGCTGTCGAGGGAGGTGGTGGTGACACGAAGATTCCCGAGCATGAATTTTATGCCTGCGACGCATTTTCTCTCCAGGACGTGTACCGAACGGCCCGAAAGATCCAGATCAAGCACCCAAATATCGATGCCCTTGTCATGACACAGGGGATGGCAACAACTCAAGGTTTTACACCAACCAAAGAAGGGAACGATGAAAAGTTGACGTTGCACTATTATTCCCGAATGGCCATGATCCAATCCCTGTTACCGGCCCTGAAGAAAAAGAGTGATATGCCGGCGGTCGTATTATCCATTCTTTCGGGTGGCATCCATTCGCCGTACAATAAATACGATCTAGATCATAGTCTGAGAAAGTCATACAGTATCAAAAATGCTGCCGATGCTGCGGGGTTTTACAATGATCTTGGTCTTGATCAATTGGCCATGGATCATTATCCGGGCGTCCAATTCGTACATGCTGCACCGGGGATTGTGAATACTAATTGGGGGAAAGAATTCCATCCATTATTACGAGGTATAGTACGGATGGTACAACCAATAATAGGAAAATCTCCATCTGATTGTGCCGAGTTGATCCTTGGACACACTATCTTGGCCGTGGAAGCAGGAGAGGCTTTGCCAGAATTCCTCGGCGCTTGGGACTTTTCTATGAATCACGAGAAAGACGGTAGAGTCCACATTATCAACCAATACGGAGAATCGGCCACGCTAACCAAAGCACACACGTCTGACGCACGGAGGAGTGTTTGGGAGCATACCAAGGAAGTTCTTCGTAACGCAGGGGTTCCTATCGATTAAACTTTTTTATTTTTGGGACAACAAAAACCAATACGGAGTAATTTTTGAGAGCATTGTAAATGGATATGTTATTGGTATGATGGAGTGTGCAATTTTGGTTCATATTTTCAGTCTAACAACACGCTCCGGTCACGTACTACGTTGTCACGGTGTCCGTTATCACACGGATTTTTTAGCCACGCGTGTTGATCGATCCAATTAAAGGCGTTTGCACGATGTCACCATGGTAGAGCACACTTCTACTTGGTGGCTTCCAGGCGATATGTAATGCGCGTTGCTCGAGATGATTACGTCGGAACTATCAACTACGCAAATCTCAGATTAGGTGAACTTCCTACCTGTGGGACAAACAGGCCACAGCTATTCCACACGGTCCACACAAAATTACCTACAATAAAGGAGGACTGGAGCCAGCGTGGGAATAAGATGCAGCTCGTGAGCTTCATCATCATATTTGCGTACTCGCGATGATGATGTTATCGTGACGATGATGATGATGCGACGGTGATGATTCTGTGAACGCAGATCAAGGTTTCTTACACGACAAAATCGGTATTGTACACTCGTATCATTTGGAGATTGAGTAGGGACTAGCGAAATGACTTTTTTTTGGAAGAATATCTTAACGGACCATATTAAGCATTATTTCAATTTTGAAAATTCAGAGTTATAATAAGTGTGGTATTTCAGGTCATTTAATGGTGAGCCCAACAAATGTCACTCCCAGTGTTTGGTAGGGTACACGTTCATATGAACGAATTCCTTCGGACCGCATGATGTAGTCATTAAATGACTTTGGCCCAAAGACTGTCCCAAAGTAAACGTTCCCCCCTCTCCTTTTCTTATCCCGAGGTAGGATTTCACTTGGAGTCACAGTCGAAAGGCCAGGAAACGCCATACAACAACATTTATTACCTACATACTGTGGTGCGGGGAAGAATCACACAACAACATTTCGTTTCAAAATAAAGGGATCATAGAATTGTACCATGAACGGAATATCTATGGACAACGATCGTGCATCCATCCGCCAGAATGAAGAAACCGGAGGTTTACTAGAAACCATGTCGGTCGATGACACGAACTCACAAGGAGCGGATGACGTGTCTGTGAGTTCCCATAATGATGAGTCCATGTTGGCCGATCGAGAGACTCGGGCCGTCTCGTGGCTGAGAGCCACGGTCTTGACAATCCTAAGCGTAGCAACCGTATGCGTCTCGGTATCGGTGTACTGTCGATCCAAACACGCACAACACGAAGCATTCGTCGCGGCCTTCCGCGATGCTAGTGCCGTCGTGGTGGATGCCTTCAAGGTGGAACAACCCTTGGCACAATTAAATGCGCTGAAGGTGGATTTCATCTCACACGCTCGGTACAGCCAATCTACGTGGCCCGAGGTGGTACTACCTGATTTTGCCGATCGTGCCGCGGCTGTCTCTTCGGTTGCTAGCCTCATGATCTTGCCCGTGGTGCAGGCGTCCGGATTGTCCGATTGGGAGTCCTTCAGTGTCGCCCAGCAAGGGTGGTTGGATGAGGGGAAACCAAAAATTGAATTATCCAATTTACAAGAGCCCAATGCATTTCTTACTGCCTCTACCAGACGTCTCGAAGTAGACTCTGGTATTGCTGATCATGTATTCGATTTTGAAGGAGCCGTAACAGGTCGGGGGCCTTTTCTACCTATATGGGAAACATTTCCCATCACGGCCAATCTGACCAAGTGGGTCAACATGGATCTATTGGCCGTAAAACGTATCGAACCTGCCCTGAAACACGCCATGAATAACCATCAAGCCGTAATGGGACGTGTCTTGAACTTTGCTCCCGAATCCACCAGTGAACCTGAACCTGTCCATTTGGATCTGTTACTGAACGCCATTTTGGGACCTCACACGAACTACTACGTCGAGCCCGTTAGTCCACTCATTTTGCCGCTCCGGGATGACAGTCAGAACGTTGTGGCACTCTTGGTTGCCATGCAATACTGGCGGCACATAGTGGAGCACGTCCTCTCACCCGCATCGCAGGGAGTCGTGGCTGTCATCCAAAACACGTGTGGTCAGGCATTCACGTACCGAGTTTATGGTGGGAATGCGAC
>Ga0051981_10000846_pt1 | contig 15086 bp, 12 predicted proteins | sample CryGey13umfilter_3_FD_59644 | JGI IMG/M metagenome (GOLD analysis project Ga0051981, IMG submission 59644) | Groundwater microbial communities from aquifer in Utah, USA - Crystal Geyser 4/10/14 3 um filter | ecosystem: Environmental > Aquatic > Deep subsurface > Groundwater | place: USA: Utah... | reverse complement strand
AGTGGTAGATCCTGACGTACCCATAGATACCGAAGATCCTGTTGAAGATGTAGGTACTGTTGATACCAGTTTGCCTTGTTTATTTACTTTAGAGACGGTACAACCTGGAGACACCGTTATTATTAATTGTATCCTAGATTTAGGAGGCGCCACCATTACACTGCCCTCCAATGTAACCCTAGTATATGAAGGTGGTGATATTATTAATGGCACTTTAAATTTCTCAGACAATACGGTGATTTCTGGTGAGTTATTGAATGCTAGTTTAACTATAGGAGGATCTACGCCTTTGTTAAAAGACACAACGTTTAACTTTGTCCCTCAACGATGGGGGATTGTAGAAGGGGTTGTAAGTGAAGATATTGCATTAAAAAATAAAAATATATTACGATCTTTAATAGAGCAAACAAATCAACTGGGTGTAACGGTATTCCAAATTAATGAAATGGATGCTTATTTTAAAGTTGATGGAATGAATGCTTTTGGTGACTTTGTATCTGGTGAGCATGGTTTTTCAATTCCGTCTAATTTCAGTTTATTGTTGTCCAACAATACTTTTTTAAGAGTGCAACCTAATAGTTTAACGGGATATAATTTAATTCGTTTTACAGATGGCGTTACCAATAGTAAAATAATTGGTGGTAATTTAGTAGGAGACAGAGATGAACATGATTACTCTTCAGGAGAAACCCATGAATTTGGAACTTTAATAGAGATAAAAGGGGCTTCTGATATAGTAGTAAAAAATGTAAAGGTATCTATGGCCTCAGGAGACGGATTGGCAATTACAGGCTTAGGGCATGCTTATGATCCAAATAGTATACCAAGCACAAGGATATTAATTGATAGCTGCATTTTTGACACAAATAGACGTAACAATATATCTATAACCTTCGGAAACGATATTTTAATAGAGAATAACCAAATTTTAAATGCTGGACAACCTACAACTAATTCTCGAGGAGCGTACCCTAGGTTTGGCCTTGATATAGAAGCCGTCAGAGGAGCGAATGGTGTTGAATATGAACAGGCATATAACATAACAATACGTAACAATATTGAAAAAAATAGTTTTGAAGGTGGTCTTATTGTGCATACTGGTGATGATGTAACCATAGAAAATAATAGTTTTGAAACTACAATTGCATATACAGTAGCTACAGGAATTAAAATTTTAAATAATAACATTACTTCTAAAAATAAAGCCACAAATGGAAGTGCAGTTGGAATAAAAGCAGGTGGCGATGGAAAAAGTAAAAATAATATAGTTTCTGGTAATACCATAGTGGATTTTGGAAATGCCATGGTAGTATCGGATGAAAATGTTGAGGTTTATGACAATATAATTAAAAGATTTATTGATGGAATAACTCTAAGAACTTTAAAGAATGCCAGAATCAATAATAATATATTTTCAGAACCAAAACTGAGTACGGCAGTAGCCTTTAAGGCTTTTGATTATATTGATAATGTTGATGTTTACGGAAACGTATTTAATATAGGAGATGCAAAACCTTTCGATTTTTATGGGTTTAATATGAGTTCTGAGCACGATAATTATTCCTACAAAATCAGGGATAATACTATAAATTCAACAGGAGGTTCAATTTTTGAAAAAACTAGAGGGTTTGTTTTTAGTGGTAATATTTATAAAGCATCGGTGGTTACTTTTGCCGATGTTACTAATTGTGAAATTAAGAGTAATATTATGACTTACACAAATGTAAATAGTCCACAAAGTATAATTACAATTAAAAATTCTGCAGATATAAAGGTTGACTCTAATACAATACATACTAGTATTGATATAAACATTCGAGAACCAATTAATGTTATTGATAGCGAAAGAATTACAATATCTAATAATAGTATAAATTAAGTTAGATATTTATACTTTTTTTAACAAATAAGGTTTCTTGTGAAATTACTCACAAGAAACCTTATTTACTTATTTAAATGTTTATATTTTAGCCATTTGGTTATTTCGTTTTTAGAGTATTATATTATTTTCTGTAAAAACTAATAAATGACAACATTACGGATTGTTGATAGAAAAAAGATGTTCAAATTAGATTGCTAGTGTAAAGAATAATTTGTATAACTTCATGGATTTTAATAAAATATAATTAATGCGTTTAAATTTTGAAATTACTATTTTTTTATTTTATTGAAATATAATGTGTAGAAATATAATAAAACACCAAAAGGGATAGCTAAAACCGTTAAAAGTAATTCAGGAGTTTTTTTAAATAGCCTCCAATCTTTTAAAAGCAAAGAAGAATTTATATAATGAATAGCATTCCTAAATTTTACTTTTGTGTAATTGCTATATTTCATATATTCCATACGTTCATATTGAAAACCTCGAGGATGCCTATAATATTGCTTTACAATGTTCATTGATGAACCATCGGGCATATATTCAACAATGCATAAAACTTTATTCAATACAGCTAATTTATAATCTTTATCTATATGCAAGTATAAAATACCTAGTGGTACAAAACGTTCTTCTTTAAAAATAGGGTAGGGCTTATATTTTTTTATTACATCGGTTCTTAATACTAATTTTTTATCACCATTTATTTTATATTTATTATGAATATCTTCTAAGTTGCTTTCTTTTAAATGTTTTGGGAATTTTTCACCAATTATTTTACCGTCCTTAAAAGCATCTAATCCTATAATTCCTGCAAGATCATTTTTATTACTAACATTACCCCAAAACTCTACAATATCGGCTACAGCTGTATCTGGCATAAAATCATCCGAATCAATACACACATTAAGTTCTGTTTCTGCCAATTGATAAGCCGCATTATGACCCCCATGCATCCCTTGATTTTCCTGATAATGGTATTGTATTGCAATTATATTTTCATTTATCCAGCTTTGTACTAAACTTTCAGTATTATCAGTGGAACCATCATCAATAACTAGCCAAATAAAATCTTGATTGGTTTGCCGTAACAAACTTTCATAACATTGGTGTAGGCAATAGGCCCTATTATAGGTGGGGGTAAAAATAGTTAGTAATTTCATTGATAATATATTATTGATTTGTTTTTAAAATAGTATAATATATGATATACATTAAATATGTAAACATAAAATAGGCGGCTACCACTTTTGCAATCATAACTTGTTGATTTTTAAAGAACTGTTGTTTTAATAAGGGGTAAATAATAATGAATGCCATTAAGAACCAAGACAAATAAGCAAAACGGTTGGAGAAATTGGCACGGATCACCAAGATCCAAAAAGCGTTACAAATAAGATAGGTATTAAATACCTGATTGTAAAACGGATCGTGAAACTGTTTTTTAAAAATAAAGTACCAACCAGCAAAGACCGGAAAGGCACTATAAAACAAAAAATCCCAACGAAATCCTGTATTTATGGCATCATCGAGTTGTCCTTCTCCAGACAAATAGCCCGCCAAGCGCTCATCCCCAAAACCTAAGCCAGTAAATATTGCAATAAAAACAGAGCCTAACACTAACGATACGGGAATGGCCAAACACCAGGCTTTTATATAAAATTTAGGATTATTATAAACATAAGTCAATACAAAAGCCATGACTGGCAATAACAAGGATTTATGAAACATAGCGGCTATGAAAAAGAATACACCCATGATTAATTTTTTGTTTGGGTAACATAAGCCCCATAAAAACATAGAGGTTGCCAAACCATTTCTAATACCATTGGTGCCATATGTATAAAACGAAAATGAGACTACAAACATTAAAAAGCCATAAAACCAGTAAGCTTTAAAATATTTTTTAGATATTAGATATGTAGGAACAATATACAAAACTTCGGTAATTAAAAAGAACCCATGGGCATCTACCACATTGGATACTATTTTCATATAATTATGAAACGCTATGTCATGATCAATGGTGATGGGAAGACCATTGGCATACCCTTTAAAATAATTAGCATAAGTACCCATATCGCCAAAGTAACGACCACTAATAGGTCTTAATCCAAGAAAAAGAATGACAAGAATCAGAAGCATCCATCCCGAAGTTCTTAAAAATTTTATATTTTTATTATTATTAATATCTAAAGAGGTTGCATGTATCACGTTTGTTAAGACTAGAAATAGACAGAAATAAATAAAGACATCATAATAATTTTCTAATGGAATGAATTTTATCATAAACTTTTTATTAATAAGTCACAAATTTTTATTATTAAGCACCATGTTTTAGGAATTATGATGGTGCTCTTTATATAAAAAATCGTAAACATAAATATCTTCACATCTGTTTTGGGTATGTATTCCTACATAATTTTTGGGTGGAAATAACTCTCTAATTTTTTCTTCTACATAATTCGTCGTATTTAGTTCTACAATTCTATTCAAAACTAAATTTTCGCCATATCCGTGCTTGCAATTTTGTGAAACCCTGAAAAGTTTACCATCTTCAACCCATAAATTGCCAGCATTTCTTGCTAGACTTGCATCAACTATGATGGGATTTTTTATATGTGATTGCCAGTTTTGAGAAAACAGATCTTCCGAATAATAGAGATACAAGCGTTCATTGTTATCATATTCGAAGTTTTCCACTTTGTTCGCAAATATCCAATATAAATTATTATGATATATCCAATTGGAATCTAGTAATTTAATATCTTCCATCAAATTCATTTTATGACTCCAAAGAAATGGAAAATTATCACATTTATACAATTGAAGCGTGTTATTTTGATTACTTTCTGGAATCATGTAATAATTATTGTCTTTAAAAAAAACATTAGGATATGAAAAATGATAGCTTTCATCTAAAATAATTTGTTTTTCCTTTATATTAAATGTAGAATCTAAATGAATGCAAGAAATACGGCCGATATTATTTTCTTTTAATTCTTCAAAATAAACATAAATATCATCTTCAGATTTAACAACAAAAGGGTCAGCCCAAAATGATTGTTTAGGCTGGTCTATAAAGTGTAATTCTTCATTTTTTTTTATTCCAAGTTTCCAATTTAAATTACTTTTATCTAACTTTCTCTTAATAATAATAATGACTAGATTTATATAGTAATATAAAATATTCAACTTTAAAACCAATGATTTTCTATTTTTTAAAGAAAAAATGTTGGCTGTTTTAACCTGATTGTTTCTTAAAAGTTTGGTTAGAAAAACACTGTAATTAAATAAAATTTTGTAAGTGTTATTTTTGATTCCTTGTTCTTTTTTTAAGTCAATTTGCTCAAAAACACTCCAGTTTTTTGAATCTGTGCTTTGGTGTAAAATTTGCAAGAACAAAGAATCTGAATTAAAAAGGTTATTATATATGCTATTTTGAAATGTATTTAATGTTAAAATGCCATATCTTGTATATCTATTTAATACATCTGTATTTGACCTATTGGATTCCAATACAATCCAGTCACAAAATTTCAACTCCTCATAATTTTTAAAAATTTCAACATTTGTATATTTTGAAGAAATTTTATTTAAATCAATAACGGCTAAAGGGTTTTCTTTAAAGTTACTGAATTTACTGTCAATCCAATTTATTGAAGAAGAAAAAGAAACATTAGGTGCTTTCATTTTTTCATCTATTAAAATAGCTGTCTGAAAACAGCTATTTTCTTTTGCACATGCTTCGATACATTTATAAAAATATAAGTGGATTTTTATTGAATGTGCTATAAACATTATATTAATCATATTCTCAAATTTATAAATAGATTATACTATTTTAAATCATTAAATTCCTTTAAAAATGTTATTAATTGAGAGCTTCTCTTTTTAACACCAACACCATTTAAATGGTAAGGTGTATCAAAAAATAAACTATCGTTTTGAACAAAATCATCAGGTTTTCCTAAAACATTTAATTCGCTTTTTTTTAATTTATTATCAATTAATTCAATGATTGATTTATTTAATTGATAAGATGATTGACATAGGCTAGGGTAAGCCACATACAAAGTAGTTCCCTTATTCTCAATATTTTTTTTAAAATTTTCCAAGAAAGGTATAATAATATCATTAAAATCACCATTGAACTCATAAACCTCAAAAGGCATTTTATTTAAAGCCCAATGTTGGTTATTATCTCCATTTTTATTAATAGCAAACTCACCATATATATCTATGTTATTAGAGTTTAAATCAGGCTTATTTGTTAAGTTATAAATAAACGATTTCATTCGGTCATATGAAAATTTAGTTACAAAAGGCATCACATGAAGTGTCTGCCTTATTGATAATAATCTAATGTTTTTAGGCTCTGCTGTTAATGAAAATAAAAGCGGCTCACTGCCTAAATAGTTGTTATCTAAATAATGTGAATACTCAGGAGACAGTATGATAATATCACCCTTATTAATAAATGGCTCTAAATCATCAAGAATATATTTTAATCCATAACCGGCATGAATGGCATGATTGACAGTTGGTGTTTTTAGACTATCAGCAATTAACTTACTATCATAACCAAAAAGCACATTAGAACCTCCGGAAAGAATTATTTTAGACGATTTTATACTATCTAAAAGCATATGTTTTTTTTTAATGCTATAATCTATAGATCGATTCGGATTATTATTTGGCAACAACAATCCTATCACTATAATTATAAGAAAGCCTAAAGCAAATACCATCATATTTTTTATGAAACTCTTCATCTTTAAAATTGGAAATAAATAAATTCTTGTTTTGCAGCTCCGTACCAAAAAATCAAGCTTATTAATACATAGTAAAGAACCCATCGTATTGGTTTATTGATTTTAAGTTCATGTATTTCTAAACCGTGCTTCTTTTCTCGTTGCAACCATTCTACTATTATTAATATAATTATAAAAGCCATTGGTTTTAAACTTATCTCTGGATAAGCTAGAAATGATTTAGAAAAAATTAGAGATATATAATTAAAAGCAGAGGTTACATTTGGAGCTCTGAAAAAAATCCATGCAAGAACGGTTAGTAAGAATGTTATTAAAATTTGAAATAATTCTTTACCATTGATAAATAGTTTATTTTCTGCAACCACATTGGTGTTTAACCTATTTTTATTTAGCAATAATAGAGGTAGGAAGTATAAAGCGTTAAGACCTCCCCAAACCATAAACGTCCAGTTGGCGCCATGCCAAAAGCCACTTACTAAAAAGATGATAAAGGTATTTCTGATTTTCATCCATAGGCCTCCTTTGCTACCACCCAAAGGTATATATACATAATCTCTAAACCATGTAGACAGTGAAATATGCCACCTGCGCCAAAATTCGGCAATATCTCTCGAAAAATAGGGGAAGGCAAAGTTTTGCATCAGATTAAACCCGAATAGTCGAGCGGTTCCAATGGCAATATCGGAATACCCCGAAAAGTCGCCATATATTTGAAAGGTAAAAAATATAGCACCCAAAAATAATGTACTACTATTATAATCAGTATAATTATTAAAGATCTGGTTTGCCAATATAGCACAATTATCGGCTACCACAATTTTTTTAAATAATCCCCAAGCAATTTGCCTAAGACCATCTTTGGCTTTTTCAATCTCAAATTTACGTTTAGTATAAAACTGAGGAAGCAGGTTAGTAGCTCTTTCTATGGGACCTGCTACTAACTGAGGAAAAAAGCTTACAAAGGCAAAAAAGGCCACGATGTCTTTGGTTGGTTTTAATCGACCCCGATACACATCAATGGTATAGCTCATGGTTTGAAACGTATAAAAGCTTATGCCAACAGGTAATATAACGTTTAAAGTTAAGGTGTCTATTTGATACCCCAATGATAAAAAGGCTTCTTCTAAGGATTTTGAAAAGAAATTAAAGTATTTAAAAACCCCTAGAAATCCCAAATTTATCAGCATGCTTAGAGTTAACCAACGTTTTTTAATATGCTGTTCTGTCGATTTTTCAATAGATAGACCGCAATAATAATCTATTATAGAACTAAATACAATCAAAGATAAAAAGCGCCAATCCCACCAACCATAAAAAATATAGCTAACTATTAAGAGTAAAAAATTTTGCCATTTTAGATTTTTATTACATACAAACCAATAGAGAATAAAAACTACAGGTAAGAAAATTAAATATTCGATGGAGTTAAAAAGCATAATTTATTTTATTTATTGGGATAAATTTTTTAAATCGGAAACTAATAAACTAGTGAATAATTCGGCTTCTTTTTTATTCAAGTGTTGCGAATTATAATAATATTCTTTATTTTTTGTTATTAACGAATTGGAATAATCAATAAATAATACATTTTTGTTTTTTGTAGACAATTTATAAAAATTTATAATTTCTTGTTTATTCTTTACGTATTTTTGAGATTCATAATAAGTAGGAGAGTAAACAAGTATTACTTTTATTCCTTGTTCTGTCTGTTCTTTTAAATATAATTCAAATAGCTGCATTAAATCTTCAGACATATTGAATAATTTGCCATTAGGATTGTTTTTTTTGAACTCTTCAAAAGAATTGTCCCATTTCCAATCATAGGCTTCATAACCTTTATATTTATTAATGTCTTTTTGCAACTCTGCATATCCCAAAAACCCAATTAAACCGTTAATCAGAAGGTCAGAATCTCCTAAGTATCGAACAAGTGGAAGGTTATAATCTAGAAAACTAAACCCTTTATATTTTTTTGTGATTTCTCTTATTATTGGATCATTTATGTAAGGTTTAAATTGGATGTTTTGATATAAATCATCCCTTTTATCTAAAGTGCTATTTCCAACTATTTGAATAACAATCTTAGGTGTTTTATTATATTTAGAATACATATCAAATTTTGCTTTTTGCATCATAAAGTCATAGCCATCAATACCAAGATTATAAGAATTTAAGCCAATGACGCTGTCAATAATTTTTGGAGAAATGTGATGCCATGCTTTAGAATTTCCGTTAATGATAATATCCGCATTTATCTCTCCATTATACATTCTATTCCAATCAATAAAATAAAAAGATTTACTTTTTTTTAGACCATTTGTAACGACGTGCTCTAACCCAATTGATAAGCATACCAGTGACAACAAGAAAATAGAACAGTTGAAAAGAAATTTTTTCATTTAATAATTAGGGCTTTTTTAATATTTACTAAATACATCTAACCACTTTCCCATAACAACATCTGAGTTAAATCTATTTATATTTTTACGGGCATTTTCTCCAAAATATTTTCTTTTATCCGGTTTACTAATTAATTCAATTATAGTTTCGGCTAAAGCTTCCATATTGTTATATGGTACTAAAATACCGTCTTCATTATGCGAAATGATGTTTCTTGGGCCGTTAGGGCAATCAAAAGAAACCACAGGTAAACCGCAAGCCATGGCTTCTAACAATACCATAGGAAAACATTCGGTTTCTGAAGACATAACATACATAGAAGCGTTTATCATTTTATGTTCTAAATTATTGACTGAACCACATAGAATTACCTTGCCGTGTAAGTTTAAACTATCAATTAAATTATTTAAACCCAAAATAAAACTAGGGTCTCCATCACCATAAATTTCTAATATCCAATCTGGATGTTTTTGTGCTACCCATTGCCAGGATTTAATTAATTTATCAAAGGCTTTAACAGGAGCAATTCTACCAGCACTAATTACGGTTTTGTTATTTAATGAACTAACAGTATTTGGCAAACAGGTAATGGCATTTGGAATTACAATCTTATTTTTAGATTTATAGTAATTAAGTTCATCTTTTGTTAAAAGTGCCAAATGATTGTATTTTGATTCGAAATAATCAGAAACTTTATAAATTACTTTTTTAAGAATATTTTTATTTTGCTTTTGTAATAAATCATAAAAATGTTTTGATGAATGGTATTCTTTAATAGTTTTTGCATTTCCAGATAAAAAAGGGATGAAGTAAAACCCAAATTCATAATTACAAACTATAATAACATCTGGTTTTATTTCTTTTATTTTTTTTCTGAGCTTTATAAAATGCTTAGGCGCTTTTAATATATTTTTGGGATGCAAAAAACTTAATTTCCTATCATAATCAATATTAATATCATGAAAATTTACTTGTCCATTGATAGGGTAACAAACTGGTTTGTTTTTTTGCTGAAACGTTAGTAAGTGGACTTCGTGATTTGTGTTTTTAGTCAAATAATTAAATTTATTTGTCAAGACACGTTCCAAGCCACCATGAAGGTATATTTGATCGGTATAGTAAAGAATTTTCATCTTATTGAACAACCTTTAACATTCTATTAATTTTACAACAAAGGATGAACAATGGCTTTCTATTAGCAACAAACATAAAGACTTGTCTTTTTAAATCCATTTTTTCTGAATTTACAGTATAAAGTCCTTCCATTTCCATTGTTTTCATAGTATTCTTTATAAATTGGGTTTTATAATTAAAACGGAATAAACTAAACAAAAGACCAAATAAATAATTGTTTAGCCAAGGTTTAAATGCACTTATATTAGAAGGGTTTTCATTCAAAAAAGAATTTATATTTTTACCAACAATGACACTGTGTGTCGCTAATTTATTTAAATGAGCTTCACTTCTAATATTGCTAACGGAGTCAGGATTTACGATATAATTATACGGGATATCCTCTAATACAATAATTTTTTTTGAGAAATATAACGCCCTAAAACTAAAATCAAAATCTGTAGCTGTTTTTACCTTTTCATCAAAATAAATTGAATTTTCTTTGATGCTATTTAAACGAAACACCTTGTTGCAGACAGAGTTACTAAAAACTTTTTTTTCTAGGAGAGCACTAGAACTTAAATTATCACTAGTAAAAACTTCTTTTGCAATTAATAATCCCTCCTCGGTTATTCTTTTTATTCCGAATAAAATAACATCTGGAGTTTTAGTTGAAATAATATTATGTAATTTACTTACAATACCGTCGTCAATAAAATCATCAGCATCAATAAACCAAATAAATTCACCTCTAGCTTTTTCTAATCCTCTATTTCTTGTAAATCCTTCACCGCCATTTTCTTGTTCATATAAATTTATTATTTTGTTATGCGCAGCTAATTTATTTAGTATTTTAGAAGTAAGATCCTTTGATCCATCATTAATTATAATTAATTCAATATCCTCCATATTATGGACTTGAGTTATTATAGAATTAACACATTTTTCAATGTATTTCTCTGCATTGTAAACCGGTATAATTATACTAAGCAACATGTTCTCTATTTTTTGAAGGTTAATATTTTCTTTAAATATATGTGATTATCATCTTTCAAATTTTTCTTTGACTTTATCTAGATGTAACATAGAAATGACAGATGTTATAAATTTAACCCCAAAAACACGCATGAGATATTTTTTAAAATTTGACAAGAATATAATTTCTTTAGGAATCCAAGACATGGCGAAATGATGTATACAAAAAGTGTTATTTGTTTTTTCTATAATTCCTGTACTATGATTTTTTGCACAAAAATAATCTTTAGGAAACATGTATAATTGGTTATCATTAGTGTAGGATACATCTTTGGGAAGTATATCGTTATTTAGCTCTTTAATCGATTTTTTTTCTTGAATTTGTTTCATCATTACTCTTGGCAAGGTATTTACCTTGTTTTTGTCAAATGGTTTGTTATCATAAAAACGCAAACAATCGTCTACCCAATCCGTTCCTTTTTCAGCGCCAAAAACCCCTGCCTCAATAATTTCATTACCTTCAGTTCCTATAAAATATGGTAAATGTAGTAACCCATCAAACGATTTTAAAACTTCAATATCGGTATCTAAGTAAATCCCCCCATGGTGGTATAGTGCAAAAAGTCTAATATAATCGGCAGCAAATGCATATTTTTTTTCTTCAAAAGCTTGTTTGGTATATTTATTACTATCCAAATTAAATTTATTGGAATCCCAAAGAATAAATTCATAATCGGGTAATTTATCTTTCCATGTGGCTATACATTTTTGTATTAATGGAGGAAATTCATCTCCACTTAGCCAACAATAGTGAATTTTTTTTGGAATCATTTGTAACGTTTTTTTAAAATAAAATTTGGAGTTAATACTTTAATAAATAAAATAAGGTAGTTAAATTGACCGGTAAAATAGGGGAGGGATTTAAAAATATTGATTATGGCATTTATTTTTTGTTTAAAATCACCTTTCACCTGGTCATAAGCTTTTTCATAATAAAACCGATTCATAATAAATTTCCATTCTTTATTGTCAAAAAGGGTTTTATACTTTATTTCAAATTCATGTAGTTTGTTTAAAGAAATTATTACTTTGTTACTTGCAACTAAAGAAATGCGTTCTTCAGAGTGTTCTACTAAGGTTAATAGTTGTTTATTAAGAATTCCTATTCTATATCCATTTTCTAAAAACTTATAGTGAAAATATTTATCTTGAAATCTAGGTATTTCTGAAAACCCTCCTATTTTAAAAAAAACTTCTTTTTTAATTAATAGCATAGAGGTGAATACATTGCCGTCTAAAATGGCTTCTTTTAAAGTTTCACCACGCGCTATATTTTCCCTTGATTCTATTTGCTGGTTGTTTTCATAAATTCTATACATAGAACACATGCAAGCATCCAAATTTTTATTATTTTTAAGAAAATTTATTTGTTCCTCTATCTTAGTTGGCTCATAAAAATCATCATCATCCAAAAAGGCTATATATTCTCCTTTTGCCGAAGATGCACCTGTATTTCTAGCTGCACAGCCGCCTTTATTGGTTTTATGTTCTATGTAAGTGATTTTATTTTGAGAAATATATTTTTCTAAAACAGATTTAGTTTCTATTCTATATTCATTATCACCATTGTCATCAACCACAATTATTTCTACAGGTCTGTAGGTTTGATTAAGTACACTTTCAATTGCTATTGGAAGTCTTAAACTTCTTTTGTAAGTTGGAATGATTACAGAAACTATCATTTTTTATAAATTAGGAAATTCTTTACTAAAGAATAATTCTTTATTTAATAAAGTTTGTAAATCGATTAAATCTCTTTTGCCTAATACTCTTTGACCATTGCCAACAACAATTTCTCCAAGCCCAACGTTTTTTGAAACCGTAGTTCCCATGCCAATAATAGCACCGTCTCCAATAGTCACCCCAGGTAAAATATTAACATTTTGACCTATCCAAACCGCTTTACCGATTGATACTTTTCGTTTAATATATTTATCATCGTATGGAATAGCTTTGGTTGATTTATAATCATGATTGCCTGAGTGGATGCATACATTTCTGCTTATAATAGTGCCATCACCAATTGATACTCCACCAATAGCCATAATAAAAAAATTATCACCAATTTGCACATAATTTCCAATCGATAGGTTTTCTGGATGATAAATAGTTCCTCCAGCTTTAAAAATAATATTTTCACCACAATATTTAAACTCTTTTTTTTGAGCATTAATAACAAAATCATCAATTTCTTTTTTCAGATAGCCCCAGTATAATTTAGCAATGAGTTTAGAAATTATTTTTAATATCTTGGTTTTCATTTTAAAAATTTTAAAGGATTAAACAAATTCTTTTCAAATTCATTTAGCATTAAAAAATAGCATACTATGGTATATAAAATAGTAAAAAGGATTGCTTTATAAATAAAATCAACCCAGGTATGGCCAAAATTATTGTTAATAAAATAACCTACACCGAATGTTATTAAAAGTGTCCAAATTATTTTACCAAAAGTTTCTTTAAAAAAATGCTTCATATCCATATTTAGTTTTACATCAAAATACCAATTCATAATGATTTGAGATAACACCCAAAAAATTGAATAGCACCAAGCGATGGCCCAATAACCATAAAATTTCGATAAATACCCTCCTAAAATGATACCTAATGAAATGGTTATAAAATATACTTTAGCTTTAAATTTAAATTTTCCAGTAGCCTCAATAACCGAATTAGCAAAGTTTTGAACCAATGGCAAAATATAGGCTGTCATTATTATGACTGTAATGAGATATGCATCAGCATAAGTGTCGCCTACCCACAAATGTATGAAGTGTTTTCCAAACAAAATGAAGGCACTCCAGATGAATAATAGTATAATGGTTAATATTCGCCCAATTTTGACTAACATATCGGTTAGTTCTTTTCTAGAACTATTATGTTCAATCATAAACGTTGCTCTTGGTAAAAACACACTGTTGATAGCACCTGCAAAAGCGCCAAAATAACCACTTAAAACAATGCCAACTGCGTAAATAGCAACCATTTTTGTTCCAATGGTTATCCCTAAAATCATTTGTCCTGATTTCCAAAATAATTCACCAATAAGTGAAAAGACAAATATCCAAATGGAGTAATTGAAAATAGTTTTCACTTGTGATTTATCAAATTTAACTAACCTAATCCTAACTTTAAGATGTTTAAATACATAAAAAGCAGAGATAAGTATGATACAAACATTTAAAATGGTATCTATTATTACGAGTGCTATGGATCTGCCACCAAAATTAAGAATGACGACAACTAAAATAGTTCTAAAAATATATCTAATAATATTGATACTTCTTGGAAAGACAAATTTCTCATAACCATTACAAATACCCGTAAAAGCACCTCCTGGTAATGAGATAGCAATATTACCTATGAGTAGCAGCGTCATAATTTTTGCTTTAGCTAATTCATCTTGATTTAGTGAGGTACCGAATATATTAGTAAGATTGTAATAAAATATTGCACCTACTATAAAAACAAGAATGGATATTACGGAGTATATGATAAATACCGTTGCCAAGAAATTTTTTTCACCTTCTATATCTTTATTCGCTCTGTTTTTTGCAACAAATCTTACGATGGTGTTATTAAGACCAAAATCGAGAAGGGAAATGTACCCTACAAAAGATCCTATTAAAATGTATAATCCATACTCAGACTGACCAAGAGTTCTTATGATAAAGGGTGTTAATAATAAGCCTATAATATTCGTTAAGAATATTGTGACATATGATAAAACAGCACCTTTTTTTAATTGACTCACGGTATTTAGTTTAGATTTGTTTAATAGGTTCTATAGTTTGCCATTTACGGTTTCTTTTAAAACACCCTTGACATCATACATGATGCCTTTGGGGTTTAAAAAGGCTTTGAGGTTTAAGGTTAAAAACTCC
>Ga0051981_10000842_pt1 | contig 15108 bp, 17 predicted proteins | sample CryGey13umfilter_3_FD_59644 | JGI IMG/M metagenome (GOLD analysis project Ga0051981, IMG submission 59644) | Groundwater microbial communities from aquifer in Utah, USA - Crystal Geyser 4/10/14 3 um filter | ecosystem: Environmental > Aquatic > Deep subsurface > Groundwater | place: USA: Utah... | reverse complement strand
ATAATGACAACATTATGACGAGCGATGTTGCATATTTGAAGAATTCCCGCAGTTCCCTGAGAATGTAATCTAAATGGCTGAATTATTGATTAAAACGGACATTTTGGGTCATTAATGCTAGAGTAGGTAGCACCTTTTCACTGCACCAGTCATATTTACCGTAAATATCAACCCTAACTCCAGTACTGTTAGTCGTGTCTGCGTTCCACTTTTGGTGCGCGGGCACGATTGTTTGACAAGAGATCATTCACTTGCACGAGGTCGTTGTTGTTTGTTGCTTGGGCTGACTGCTGATCCACGACAACGATTACCGAGCCTTCTCTGTTGGCGCAGAAATTTCGACAAGTCAGCATCTTAGAAACAAAATCTGTCCCTAGAAAGACAACCAACACGTACGCTTATATTCATTCAAAACCAACCTCATCATCATGTTTCGTTCCAAAAAGACTTTCAGTGGACCCGTCGTCATGGGTGACGAATCCATCATGGTAAGGCATCGAACATCGATGGCACAAATGAACATGGCCGCTTTGTGGGTGTGTAAAATATGATAGGAGTATAGCAATACTCAATATCTTTCGTACACGCCCTCTCACCTTCCATGTCACATTTCGGTTTTTTGTTTGTTTGTTTTTGCCTCGACATGCTGTTGGCAGTCCCCCAAAGCCCACGGTACCTCCAATGTCCCAGTACAAGCTAAACTTCGTTGGGCATGTGATCGTGACACGGCCGACCGCATATGCAACTTCAACAGGTGCGTTTTCGTTGATGGATGGAAGTAGTCACATCTACCCGTCGTTTTTTCTTCGTCCACGACTGACACACATATCTTCGTCCTTTCATTGGGTATAACAGGCACTACGCCGAGCACAGGTAAGGACAGTGAACGAAGGTCTCGACTTTTTTCTTTTTCTTTTTCACACGATCAGAATCGATGCCTAAGCTCACCTATGTTGTTCCTTGTGTAAATTGTACACAGTGGTTACTTCGAAAAGACCCGATTTATGAGTGATGCCAAAACCACCAAAGGCGAAATCAACTTTTATGACTCGAATACGGGGAATCTCTTGTTTACGGCCCCTAATGGGCGCACCATGGAAGAGTTCCTGACCGAAAGTCGTCGTCATGGTGCGTGTTGTGTCGTCGTCTTCGAAATATTTGTGCCGGTCGTGATTCGAACCCGTGTCATCATCTGACGTGATATATGCTTGTTTTGCCGTCCCTCCGTTTTTGTTTTGTCGTCGTGGTTCTGTCACCCCAGGATGGCCGAGGTGAGTTATTCCTTTTCCCTGTTCATGCCTCTTGAACCCGCTTCCGTGTCCGGTCTCGTTCACCCTTTTTGCATTGTGTGTGTTTTTTTTTAAATTTCGTGTTCACTTTTTCTTTGATCACATACAACATAGTTTCCGAGACGAAGAAGTCAATTGGGAGTATGTTCGTGTTTTGCCTGATGGTGAATGCGTCTCAGTCGATGGCACACACCTGGGACATAACCTCCGTAAGTGTAGATCGAATGGACTGGTTTCATGGGTTTTGTTGTCACATACATATATACCACGAGAAACTAAGCTGCAAGTACAATATCATCCCCACTCATCTGGATGTCTCTGATATACTTCCTGTATTTTTGTTTGTTTATTCTCTTGTTTCTTTGTCTATTATTTGGTAGCGGATAAACGTAATCGGTATTGTATCAATCTGGTTTCCGTTGCGGGACAGCCGGCCGCATCGTCCTAATGTAACAAAGCCACGAGTCGTTCTCTGACACCTCGCGTGTCGGTCAGAAGAAGAACCCCCCAAAAAAATCATTTCAGCGAAGTTAATCATGATCACGAAACGACAGACAACGGAGTAGTTGAAAAATATAAAGAAGACATAGGAGTAACAGTAACGAGTCTCACTCAAATTCCACGGTTTGTTCTGGACGTGAAAAACAACAATCGTAAGGCCTAGGGAAACAGCACGCCTAAATGAGGGGGCGGTTGGTGCACGGAGGCAAACACCGGCCAGTCCTCGCTTTCTGTAGGATTTAGCCAAGTATCGGGCTTCATACTTGCGTGGGAGTTGACTGTGAGTTTGTTGGCGTCAAGAGGGTCAGCTTTGGTGGTCATAAACGAGTACTTATGTTAGGAGTAGAAATAGAAAGTTTCGGACACGGGTCTTTGAGAATAATCCACTTTCTATTCCAGAGTTGTCCTTGATGTATCTCTTTGCCCCTCAGAGTCGATACTGATCGGTAGTCCGATCTATGGCGGTAAGCATTTCTGTCGTCGTCACGGGAACTTCAGGCTGATCTTTGGTCTTTTGCGTTCCGACAGTTTCGGCAAAACGCATCGACGATCGCTTATTCAGTAAATGCCCGTGACCAAGTCGTTTCCGAATATCTTCTGTCTCGGCTTCTGTCTTCATCCGTTGGATAACCCGATGCAATGATGTAGCTTCGTCGTCGCTATTCAACGTAATTGTGTAATGTGCATCGGACCTTGTACTTTCAAGCAGGGTAACTACTTGGGATCCCTTTTCACATTCAACCGACATGTGATGCAACCGAATAGCATAAGAAGGGGATGAAGCAGCCTCATTTTCAAACACAAAACAAAAGGGACCTTTGACGACTATATACCGTGACTTGGAATCTTCCGGTCTGCCACCTCCCCAACACCCGCATGTGACGGGCGCTCCTCCGCGTCGCACTTTCGCGGGGGCTTCATAGTCGGCTCCCTTCGAGCCTCGCAAGACGTCTACAGTAGCGGCACGCTGTCCATTCGATCTGAAGTGAAATATCATCCAATAGTTGTCAGTGATGTGAACGCAGTGTATCATGTTTTGTTTAATTTATCTACGAACACACAAACGTTCTAGAACTTACCGCAGAAAGCTCGAACGATGTTTCGAGAAGAAAGAACTCCGCATGGACACGCCACTTTTTCGTCCATCTTCGTCGGAACTACCCATGACTTTATAATGATGATTATGGTGAGGAGAAGGAGAGAAAGAGTAGATCAGAATTGTTGAACCTTGTGAATGATGTAATAGGAGGAGGATGTTGGATCCCACCCACGGAATGTTGTTATGATGTCTTCGACGGATCAGAGAGTGCATCACCCGCTCCTATCTTCAAAGTACTCTTGCCGCTCTCTGCATGCAGCATTGGATACCGTGGGAAATTCGGGAAGTGACGAATCGCATTGATGGGAAATTCGGAAAGTGACGAATCGTTTTGAATTTTCGACGAATTTTACATTCAAAAATCTAGTGTTTTTTACCAAAAAAATTTAGAGATCTTCTTTTTTAAAAAAATTTCTTGACTTGGAGTCTGTCAAAACGATAACGACAACCAAGAAAAAAGGACAACATAACATGTCCCATAAACTACATCAAGACAAACCAACAGCACCGTACCACTCGTTCAGTATTCTTCTCGGTTTCTTGACTCATTTTAAAATATCGCCCCGCTTTTTTTGTAGGTTTCTATGGATGACGAAATCGACGACGAATTCAAGAAATACAGACGATAGAGAACCAATTATCCGTCGCAGGGCTTCCGTGAACCAACGAAGGCGAGATGGTCTCATGCGGTTTGCCAGGGACAAGACTAGTCAAAGTGGAGAAGATGGGATCATTGAACGAATCTTCACCTTGTTACCGGCCCCGCCCGAGGGACGTCCCTATTGGTGCGTCGATGTAGGAGCCTGGGATGGGAAACACTTGAGCAATACATTTTCACTTTTGGTACCAAACGACGACGAAAGGACGTACTCGGGGAAACAAACATGGCGAGGTGTGTTGATCGAGGCAGATGTTGAAAGATTTCAAGACCTCTCGTCGCTCCACAGTCGTTTAGGTAATATCTGTCTCAACGTGTCAGTGTCGGCAATATCCGAGTCCCCCCATAGCTTGGTAAACATACTGTCAAAGGTCAACGACAACAACAACAAAAATGCTGATCTACCTCGAGAATTGGATTTTCTGTGTATTGATATTGATGGAACAGATTATTGGGTCATGGAAGGGGTGTTGGAGGCTGGCAACTTTCGGCCTCGTGTGATTTGTGTCGAATTTAACCCTACCATGCCAAATGATCTCGTATATATTCCCGCACGAAATGATAGTATCAGACACGGGGCAAGTTTATCGGCCCTTGTGGAGCTGGCGGAAAAGTACGAGTATACCTTGGTGGAAACCACACTCTACAATGCTTTCTTTGTGGAAACGACTTTGTTCCGTGACCATCTCCGAGACGAAGTGCCAGATACATCTATCGAAGCCTTGCACGAACCAAGCATGACCACTTCTCTGTATCAGCTCTACGATGGGACCATTAAATTATGGGGTTGTAAACGTATGCTTTGGCATCGCATACCGGTGAGTTCTTCAAGAACGTGTGTGTGAGAGAGAGTTTGCAGAAACTCCAAATTTGGTTGTCGTGACGATTGAGTCCTGACCACATCTTTCTTTAGATGGACGAGAAAAAAATGCAATTTCTTTCCACAGAAGAACGACACTTTCCTTTTGCACCTTCCGAGCATGAAACGTTTGATAACGCTGTGGCGGTAGATTTGAGTTCGTTCTACTCTACCTTGTCGAGTAGTATAGACCGCGAAAAATGTACGGAGCTCTTGTGGTCGCAACTGGAACGAGATGGTTTTGCCTATGTGCGTGGTTTACCAATCAAACGAGAATTGGCGCTAGATGCCTTGAAAGTGACGAATGAGTTTTTACAAAAAGCGGATGAAAGTGTACGACGATCCTGTCTCACCCGAGACCGGGCACGACGAGGATACAGGTACGTATGCAATCTCTAACTGCAGTTTTTGAAGAGTTTCTGCTCTTTTGTAGAGTCTCCATTGGGTGATACACTATGACACTCGTTTCATTCCTTTCTTCTTACATGTTTATGACACCACAATGTGTTGTACTTCTTTTCTCAGTCCAATGAATACGGAAAACTTTGCTTCTTTGGTTGGTGAAAAGGGACCAAACGATTTAGTGCGCAAGTTTCGTATCGGTCCTGAAGATGCATCAGGCAGTTCGGCGTTATGGCAATCAAATATTTGGCCCTCGGTGGAAGATTGGGATCATGCATTGTTGTTCAGCAATACGATACAAGCGTATTACAGCGCCATGACCGAGGCAGCACAAGTTGTAGTCAAGGCAATATGTGGCGCCCTTCTTGCTCGCGACTCAGGTCTGGGTACCGCGCTACGCCCTTTGACCGAAAATGACACATTGTCTCATACATCGATCTTAACTCTCCTCGGCTATCGGACTGGGACGCGACACAAGGGTAAGAATAAAGGACCATTGGTGGCACCGCACACCGACGTTGGCGTCGTGACAATCTTATTGTTTGACCAAGGAGATTGCGCCGCATTACAAAGAAGCGATGGCTCGGGAGGCTGGGTTGACGTCAGCTTACCGAAAACAATTCCGGCGGACCCCATCTTTGTGGTTAATGTCGCTGATTGTCTATCCACTCTCGCCCGGGGAAAGCTGCCATCGACACTTCACCGAGTTGTGACACAATCTGGCACGACTCCAAGGAATTGTTGTGCTCTCTTCGTAGGTCTCGACCCAACTCAAGTGCTCGAAGTGAATGGCGAATCCATGACTTATGAAGAGTGGAGAAAACTTCGGATTGCAAGAGCTCAGGCCGTCTTGAAGAGTGCACCATGACATAAATTATGACTGCAATCCAGTCCATCATAGTGTTCGCCTTACCGACACGGTACAATGAATGAACTAAACTCATCTCACATGGAAAGTCTGGTAAGTTTTAATATGACTTTATTAAGGATGTGGAATGTGTCCTTCTTCCTTCTTTTTCTGACTTGTGATTAACGACGCTGGGTGAATTCACTAACTACCAACTAATTATAGCTTGAAAAGTAATACTAGCCCTTTCGTCCCTTCCTCTGTTCCTCCGTTCTTTTTCTAATAGCTCAGTCATCGACCAGTTATTAAATACTAAACCTACACCTTCAGAAACAAGCCCAATTCTTTGGGAGTCATCGATGCTTGGTTGTTCAAGTAGTCCTTGTACGTTTCCGCGCGGTGTCCACATATCTTTTCCACATCGTTGCTGACGAAACCATGTTCCTCGCATCCGGTTGCCTTGACGCGCTCCAACAGCATAACGTCAACTGCCGAGCCCCAGTCGGTGGCCTTCGCCTCTTCGTGAAACTGTTCCAATGCTCTGTCTTCGAATGTAATGTGCGTCCCAAGTGCTTCACTGTAAGAAAAATTGTGAGTATTCGTGTAAAATATAAATTTGCTCAAACTTCGTTACCACGAGCTTCAAGATTCCCATTGAATCGGGAACCGCCTGCTCAAACATACCTTAAGATTTGAGCGATCTCTGTGTCCTTGATAACGTCCGCACCTGTCAGATGGATTGTCTTCTTTTTGAATTCTTTCGGCGTGAGGAGGGCCTTGACAGCCACATCCGCTACATCGTTGGGTGATACGTACGCCACGCCCTTGGAAGCGGATGCACCAATAAACCGGTGCTCTTTTCGCAACAGGTCTTGTTGATATACAGTGGGATGTGACATGAAATGACTTGCCATGATGATGGTGTAATCCCTTGTAAAGTGAGCAATTCTGTCGTCGGCTTCTCGATGCATTTTGACAAGGGGTACTTTGGAGAATGGGTCATGTTTGGATATGAAGGAATGACAGATGCTCAATTTGACAATATGAGAAACCTTCTCTTCCCTCGTGGTCTTCAAGAAACCCTCCAACTTCTCCTGCCATTCTTCGCGTTCCGGCATGGCAAAGTATACCGCGTCGACTTGATGCAGCGCATTCTTGTATGTCTCGGGCTTGTCGAAATCAAACAGGACAATCTGTGCCCCGTCTTCCTTCTTGAAATGATCGACCTTCGTGACATCTGGGACGCCTATGCGAACCTTGGGATGCCCCGCGGCTAGAAGCCTACCAACAACTCGATGACCAATCACGCCGAGCGCATCCGTCACGAGAATGGTCTTGGTGCGGTCAAGGTGGGGGAGTTTGATGCCCACATCAGAGAGGTGAACCATTGTGTGAAAAAGTTGTTTTCGCTTATACCGCAGATAATTGGTTATGCGTCAATCGATGATGTTATTATGGACGGGAATAAAGATTGACACGATAGAAAGAGGGCGTGTGTCCTTGTGTTCATGATCTCTCTTTTCTCAGATGTTCGCAAAAAACTTGAAACCTTTCGTCAAAATGTGAGGGAGGTGTCAAAGGCGACGGGAGATTTTTGCGAACTGTTCTCTGTATTCGTGACCGTATCTAGTCGTGTTTGACGTTTCTATCTGAAAGACGAAAGAGTTGATTGTGAGTCGCGGACATTTGCGGCTGCTGTGGCTGTGATGTGCGAAACAAGATACAAGGCGCTGTCGGTGGCAGCAATGGAGAATGGAGGCACACAACGTACACAACAAACCAACTTTCTACTATTTTTATTGAAGGCCGCGTGCGGAAAACAGAGAAGGAAAAGAGTTGTACGGGAACTGTAAGGGAAAGTTCGGGGTGATGAACTTAAGTCGGGTTCAGAAATGAGATGGTTGCCAACGACACACAGCGTTGGACGTGTCGTGCTCGTTGTGTGTCTCGTTTTTCTCGTCACCGCCAACCTCTTGGCTTTCTATATACCAAATCCTTCCGATACCAATAATCTTTGGGGCTTCAATACTCAACAACAGCTTCCTGGTCCCTGTGCAATAGCTCTGTATGGTCTGCCACGAAGCTTTGGTTCTCTTGTTCTACCAAGTTTGATCCAAAACGTGATCCAACCTAACGCCGTGTATCGCTGTGATTATTTTGTCTATTTTCATGATATTATTCGCGATCCAGGGGGTAGAGACGATCGAAGTGGGACTGTTAACGGGATGGAGGTCACCTTGCTGCATGGCGCTGTTCGGAAGCATCATTTGGCACCCTGTCCGTCGGTTACGATTGAAAATTTTACGGATGACGACTTTTGGAAGGCGCGACAACCCTTGATGGAAAAGATTCACTTGGCCAAAGATTCTAAAGGGATTCCCAAATTCATTCCATATAATCATCCTACATATTCGAATATTTCGATTGAAAACGTAGTCAAAATGTGGCATGCACAAGAAGCCGTTTGGAATTTGCTTGAATCGTCGCAAACGGAGGCTGGCGCTCCGAAGCATTACAGCCGTATCGCCATGCTCCGTCTCGATGTAATTTACATGACACCTATCAACATTTATCAGCTACCAAATCGGGAGATGGACTACGACAATACCGTGGCAGTTATCCCGAACTTTGCGCGTCACCCCGTGAACGACCGTATGATTTACGGACCATACGAAGCCGTCCAAGTCTGGGCATCCCAAAGAATAAATCGACTGGAGCAACATGGTAGATTCATTGCCAAGCACGCACCTGGGGATGGTATCCACTCGGAGCGTTTCCTAAATTACACAATTTTTCCGGCTATACGACAACGGGGGGTACTCATCCAGACGCATCCAGACATGTGCTTCTTACGAGCCCGTGCGGACGGTGGGGTGCGCTTCACGGACTGCGGTCCACGACATGCAACGAAGAACAACTACCAAGCCGTAAAATCGGTGCTGCCTGGGAGAAGTTGTCAGCCAAATATGACCCACGTAAATCGAACTATTGTATTACTAGAATGCTACGAAGAATCACTCAGAGACAGCGAGAAAATTACGGAACATGTTTATTGGCAACAGGGGTGTTTCATTGACGAGAAGACGCCGTCCCCGAAACAACGCAAGAAACATCCTACCAAACCATGCGTACCACCACACATTTCTATCTTCAAACGACACTACACCGACAATGAATCCATGCTATCCGGGATTTCTATACTATAGATACAAAGAGCTGCAAAACACAATATCACGCTTGATCAGTTCACCTCCCTTTTCAAACTTGGCCTCAAGTTCTTGGTTACCAATGGCTTTGGCGGCAACCGTAATCTGCCGAACCAACTCTTCGAGACGTCGGAGGGTACGGATCGTGGTTCCTTCGTAGGCATTCGTAAGCTGTTGGACTTGGACGAACTTGGCACCTTTGCACCATGCGTAGACAGCTTCCATCCTGTCAAATGAACGAGAAATCGAGTTAGTTCACAGAAAACACGATAATTGACATTACTTTTTGAAGAGAGCTGTGCTCAGAGAGTATGGTCGCTTGTTGATCTTCAACGAAATTCGGGCCGGCTCTTTGAAACTGTGAGCTCCAACGCGCTAGGCGCCGCGGCTACAAACAGTAACAAGTCCCCAGCAAAGTAGTATAATCCTCGACAGCGTGGCGAATTACAACTCCACAAAAAAAGTCATCACTTACATGCCACAATTGAACGAATCCACAAATTCGTCTTCTTTGACATCAACACCACAGGATGCTTCTACTTGGACGACAGTCCTCGCCACCTCCTGTAATTTGTAAAAGGGACCCGACAAAAAGCTTTTCATTTTGCTAGCAGGGTCATCATCCTCTGAGTTTTTCTCTGTGAATGTCATCGCAGAAAGTAATGCCACACATTGCTCAACAGACAACTCGTTGAAAACACCCCCAAAAATCAGCTCGACAACAACCAATTCGTGCGCCGTGTTGATTTCGCATGCAGTGCGCCCTTTGGTTTGGATCACGCCATTGGCGTCAACATGACCTAGACGTTTGAGTACGCGCTTCATCTTTTTCATGTCTTCCTTCATGGCGATTGTTTGAAAACTCCTAGCCTTGTCTCGTAGAAGCTTCGCCTGAGCCTTCAGATCGGCCTTCTTCTCATAGGCAGCAATAAGTTCAAGTCGCTCTTTCTTGGGGATTTCCGAACTGAGCTTGTGCTCTGACATTCGTTCCGCAAGAGTTGCCGCACGATCGATGAGGGTTTTAAAAGATTCGTCAGTGATACCAAGATCATCCACAGGATCGAGAAGAGGCACTCCCTCCTTAAACCGATTCTTGACTTCATTGACGGCACTGTGTACCTTCCGCCGTGACTCGATTGTTGTGCAATCTTTCGGGATAAATATTCTAATTGCAGAGATATTTTCAATATTGTTCAACCCCACGGTGAAGATACGCATGGAAACTAGACTCTTTTTGTCATCTTCGCGAACGGGACGACAAGTTTGGAAGGATCCTCGCCAAATAAGTCTATTGTTTTCAGTGTCTTCTTCTTTCCCCTTACTACTCTCTCCGTCGAAGTGCCGGTCTAGACATGGCAAGAGAACGTCTAGCATATATTCAGGCCCCGATAGGGCTGCTGCCCTACCAGCTGCTCCGCCTGCACCCGTACCTTGCTTTTTTTTGCACGACACCAAAACGCCCCAGCCAAAGTTTTCCCCATGGATCGAGACCTCCAAGAATCTTCCACCAACTTGCAAAAATTTCAGCACGTGAGACGGTTTCCGCACAATCTCCATGATCTTCTGTCGAGTCAAGACGAGCTGCTGGTCCATTTGGTAATACTCCGAAACCATGTCTGCTTCATCTCCTGAACCTAGGTCGACAGCATTCGCTTGGTTCTCCAATTCTTCGGCTTGGTTTATTAATGCTGGGGCTTCGATTTCTCGTTGGTACTGAAAGAATGAAGCACGCAAGAGGTATTCTGGGTCAACGTCTTCTACACGCATCAGATTTAGAAGCATGTTGTAGGAAATACGGTAACTTGAGTTCAAGGGATCAGGAATACCATAAAGGATATCCTTACAGACATCGGGTTCCATCTTTTCGTCCACCATCTGAATGACGATACCCCTATCATCCTTCCCACGACGACCCGCTCGTCCACTCATCTGAATATACTCCCCTGAAGTAACCCAGCGAAAGTCCTTACCGTCCCATTTACGAGTATTGGTGAACACAACAGTCTTGGCAGGCATATTGATGCCGATTGCAAACGTTTCCGTTGCGAATAAGGCCTTAATGAGACCTTCGGCAAAGAGAATCTCAACAATTTCCTTCAGAATCGGAAGCAGACCACTGTGGTGGATACCAATACCTCTTTTCAGCAACGGGAGTAATGCCTCAACCTGGGGTAATTGCTGATCGTCCTCGCTTAATGAATCTATAGCGTTTATGTAGACCTGCGTTATTAAATCTTTCTCGACGTCATCGGTGTAACTGTAGGAATTGTGAGAAATGCGTAGATTATTATCCGTGTGTAGGACAGAGGTGTCATACCGAAACTTACTCTTCACTGTTCAAAGCAAGGGCAAATTTTTCGCAAGCCTTTTTGGAAAAGGAGAAAACGATGACTGGATTCAAATTGCGGTCCATGATGAGCTTGACTATCTTGTGTAAACCAGCATCAGGACCATTGCGTTTCCCTCGTTGTTGCTGCTGTCGGCCGCGTTTCTTTGAATTTCCTGACTCAGCAATCGAGTCTGCAATCGCCCCGTCCATGTTGCTGGAGGATTGTAGGGTCGCCATAGCTTTTTGAAAATTCGATTCGCGAAACTTTCCTCTCTCGTCCACCACCAAATGCAAACCATCACCACCTTGCGGAAAGATATAGTGCTGTAGCGGAGTTGGACGATAATTTGTGTATACAACATGGCAAGGTTGGTGATGAATTTCGGCAATCCAATCAGCAAACTGCGAGGCATTGGGGATTGTGGCAGAAAGAAAAACAAATCGCACCTTATGTGGCAACAAAATGATTGATTCTTCCCACACCACGCCACGTTCAGAATCACGCATATAGTGAACCTCATCATAGATTACCCAAGCTACTTCGCGCATCAATTCACTTCCGCGATACAGCATACTCCGCAAAATTTCGGTTGTCATGACGAGAGCCGTAGCTGAAGGATTGATGGTAATATCTCCCGTCATCAACCCGACATCAGCGAATTCTTCTTGTAAATCGCGAAACTTTTGATTGGAAAGAGCTTTAATAGGACTCGTATACACAACACGTTGTCCTGCTTTGAGGGACTTGGCGATGGCGTATTCCGCGACTGCCGTCTTCCCTGCACTCGTGTGCGCCGCGACCAAAACCGATTCCTCTTTATCGATGTAACCTATGGCTTGTTGCTGGAATGGATCGAGAGGAAAGGGATATTTTTTTGCAGGTTCTCTGGGAGGTTCTATCTTTTGGATGATGTGTCCAGGAGGAAGATTTTTCGGATAGGCCGAGTACGATCGAACGGATTTGTCATGAGATGTACCAGTGGCAATCTCCCGTGTCGTTAATGCATCCCCGGTTCCCGAAGTTACCTTAGGAACTCGTTCGTCTTTGTAGTCACTTTTCGGGCGGGACGAAGCTGTTGTTGTCGACATGAGTGTCGTGTAGGCAGCTCGTGAAGAAGATACATCCCCATTCTTAGTTCCGTCGCCATCGTCTTCCTCCGGCGCACCATCAACCTTTTCTTTACTGTCTACTGGAGCACTATTGACACGTGGCCGCTTAGGTTCTGGTGGCGGTACTCCGCTGTTTTCTGTCTCGGCATTCTCTTCGGCTCCGTCAAATGCGCCGAAGAGATCATCAAGGGCATCGTCGCCGCTCATGTTTCGTTTTATTTCGCCTGGTAACGAAAAAGTGCGGCGATGAAGGAACGGGAGATCGAAAATTGGATGGATGGTGGAGCACGAGCACATCTCGTGACCCACGAAAACGTGACTTATGTTGCATCAAAAAGCTATGCATGCGAGCATGTAGAGAAGAACACTAGCAACCATCCTGTACATTGCTACTCAATTGTACGGTACAGTATGTCTCAATAATGACGAGGAAATACACTATCTTCAACGTTTTATCTTGTTTACAAAGTGGAGGATCTGGGAAGAGCTTACCGTCAGTTCGAAGGGGGTCCCGAAGTGGAGGAACTTGACCTTGGAAACCATCGAGGGACTTTTGCTTCCTCCGGTTTCATAAAATCGGTACAATATCTATCTTTTGTAGCTTATTTTAGAGTCTCTTTACTAAAATCTTTACATAAGTGACCAAAATTGCAACGGGAATCAAAGTAACAACAACTCCCAAGCTTCCATGCCATCTGTTTTCTCAGCTTTTCCGATAATAATGTTGAATGGCGGCAGCTTCTACTGTCAATTTTTTTGCCTTGACGAACAAATGAATGGAGAGTGTTAAAATTCCCAAGCTGCTGTGCAATATTATCCTATGTATAGCTTGATTCGTGCATGTGTCACCTGGCGACAGAGGATACCAACAGGTCTCTTTCCTGCTTTACCGAATCAATCACCTCTCCACAATAACATTGAACTCGGGAATCGCAATACGTTGTCTACTATGTTTTCTGTTGATCGATCGATCATTCTTTTTGACATTAAGGGCGCGTATGCAAGTCGTTGACATTGATATTGTTCGTCTGTTGTAATGTAAGAGTAAATAAAAGTATTTCTTTTAGTAGTAGAGTATTCAAAATAGTCTCTCTGCAACTGTATAATGTAAATGATGTGCAGTATTGTGACACGACCTCGTTGAAAAATAAAGTGGTCTAAAGTGAATGAGAGACCGGTCATGTTTTTTTGGGGGGGTCGTTGTTGCTGTTCTTGTTGTTCGGCGAGCTGTGCTTGGATACGGCCCCCCTTCTCTCTGTGATGACGAAGTACCTTTTCCCACTAAAACTCTTCCCATCGGAGTGTTTGTCGACACGACGGACACTCTTTGCATTGCTCAATCCATTGATAGAGACAGGGCAGGTGAAAATAGGTTTTATTTTGTCCGCATCCACAGAGTGTTGGCATGCGCGGGTTTGTGGGGTCGAAACCTTCCATGCAAATCACACACTCATCGCCTTGTGCTTCTAGATTGAGGGAAACAGCACGGGCCATCTGCTTTTGAAGCTCCGAGCCTGGCATGACAACTTCGTCCAGACAAATGGTTGGTATATCGCGACTGCTATCGTAGGTTAAAGCCGTACGGAGAGGGGAAAATCCATCCTTGTACTTCTTGGGTGGTAAATTTGCGGAGTTTGGTAGGAACGTTTCCATGCTATCGTAACGACGCCATCGTTCGCGTACTTTTCGAAAGAATTCATGCAAGCCATGATCATTTCGGGACGACGAGGACGGACCATCTCCTCCACAGCAGCAATCATCACAATTCTCGCGGCCGTCGTCGTCGTCGTCGTCGTCGTCGTCGTCGTCCTCACGATTGTTTTGCGGTGATCGTCCCCCATCATCCAACTCGACCTCTTCATCTCGATTAAGTGACGTCACAATAGGTTGATAAACATGGGCCTCCGGTCTTAACATCGACGACGATTCGACGATAATCGAAGCTGGTGATTCTACTACAACACCGGTTCCACGTTGTTGTCGTCGAAGGTGTTCTTCTGTTTCGTCGTCTTCGTCGTCGGAATCACAGCAAAGCCTGGCAACGTATCGAACGAAAGCCGACATGATGGAAGTATTGATATATTAGGAATGGGACTGAGATGTGGGGTGGGTGTTCGCGGTCCCTGATCCGCTTCGTAAATAATACACTATATACGGAAGTTCTTTTCGAACAAGTCAAGACGTGCGGTGGGTAGTGTGTTGTTCGGTTCAGGATTTGTCTCCGCTACTAGGTAGCTAGAAATTCCACACTGCAAGAAAGATTCCACGAGCCTTTTCTTTTTTCTCTCTCTTCTCCCCAACGTGACACCAAACAGGATGACACGTCATCATTTATCCCCATCGAGAAGAGTATCTCCACGAGTTGATCACCGTCCACCTAACTGTAAACACACCAAAGCTTGGACAAATCTCCTTATTTCTATATCCTTTGTCAGTTTCTTCCGAAACATTTGATATTTGATAATACATCATGAAAGGTATCATTATTGGTTTTGAAAAGGTGCAGTAAGTCATTGAGGCTTTCACGGTCAGTCCATATGCTAGGAGGAAATCCAGCAGCACCTATGTAGGACTACCAATTAGAAAGATGGGTAGATTTATGCATGATCACCCTTCCTCCATACATGAGTGCTACCTGTTATACCGGTTAGGAGTCATATTTTATGTGATGGATTGGGCATCTGGCAACTTCCCACTTTACCTTTACAACTGAATCTTTTGTGCCCACTAAGGCCAAAGGTCGAATGTGTTTTTCCCTCCGAGAAGCCGACAAGCGACGACGCCATGGCGGAGCAACAAATTAATTTT
>Ga0051981_10000841_pt1 | contig 15113 bp, 14 predicted proteins | sample CryGey13umfilter_3_FD_59644 | JGI IMG/M metagenome (GOLD analysis project Ga0051981, IMG submission 59644) | Groundwater microbial communities from aquifer in Utah, USA - Crystal Geyser 4/10/14 3 um filter | ecosystem: Environmental > Aquatic > Deep subsurface > Groundwater | place: USA: Utah... | reverse complement strand
ACCGGAAACTCGCGCTCGGCGAGGATGTTCAGCATTTCGCGGCCCACATTGCCCGTGGCACCAACGACAGCGACCTTATAGCCCATCATGGCCTCCTGATTGTCCGAGGCTGCCTTATCCCAAGGGCCGGGGGGGGTCAATCAGTGCGGTCGCGGCTGAAGGCATAGATCAGCAGGCCCAGCGCCAGCGACAGCGTGAAAAAGGCGAACAACGGGGTATAAGCAGCCTCGGGTGGCTGGTTTTCCGCCCCCGCATGCAACCGCCCGGTGATGAACTGCGCGACTCCGACAGACCCGATGCCAAACAGGTTCAGCAGCGTCACCCCCCGGCCCACCATATGCGGTGCGAAAAACGCGCGGCCATGCGCCATCAGCATCGGAAACGAAGCCCCGAAAAACCCGACCCCCGACAGCAAGACCACCGTCAGCACACCCCCGGCCGTTGGCGCAACCCACAAGGCCGCCAGGCAGGCCAGCGCACAGGTGTTGCCGCCCAGGACCAGCCATTTTCGAGTGCCCAAAAGCCGGTCGAGCGGGCCATAAGCAAAGTTGCCCAGCACCATCGCCAGCCCCATCGCCAGCGTCACGGCCCCGATCTGCGCCGATTCTGCCCCGAACACATCGGTGTAATAGGGGCCGACCCAGAGCCCGCGCAACGCCGCCGACGGCATGTATCCCACCATCATCAGCGGCAGGATCAGCCACAGCGCGGGCATCCGCAGTAAATCAAGAATAGATCCTTTGGGCGCATCCGTCACCCGCGCGGGATCCCGCACCAGACCCCAGATCGCCAGCGACACGGCGAAGCTCAGCCCAGCCAAAGCCAGCATGCTGCCCCGCCAGCCAATGGCATCGACGGCCAACGCCAAAGGAAGCGAGCTGGCGATATTGCCCAATGATCCGATCCCGATCACCGCCCCCGCAAGGGTGCCAAAGACCGCCGGCGAATAGCTGCGCGCAAAGATGTAGTAGCTGGCCATCAGCACGGGCGAACACCCGACCCCGATCAAACCCATGGCCAGCTTGATCGCCAGCGGCCCGGATGCCGCAGCAAACAGCAGCGCGCCCCCCGCGCCGCCCACTCCGAACAGGACTGCCGTGGTCGCGCGCGGCCCCACCCGGTCCAGCGCGGCCCCAACGGGCAATTGCATCGCGGCAAAGATCAGGAACCACAGCCCCGAGGCCGCCGCCAGATCTTCGGCGCTTGCGCCCAGGTCCACTTGCAAGACCGGCGCCATCACCGCCAGGAACGCACGGTAAAACTGGCTCAGCACATAGGCGAGCACCAGACAGGCAATTCCGGCTTTCATGGTAACTCCATCCTTTACCCGCATCTGTGCCCTGATATTTGGCACGCGGGATACGCACCAGCGGCTGGTCTGTCTTGGATATCGCTGCCAAGCGGGAAATGAAAGCAGGTGTCGCATGCCGCACCCTTGCATCTTGCCCCCCGTCCTTGCCTTCCCGTGCCCTTGCGACCCCAAATTTCAAATTGCTTTCGGGACAGGGCTATCGCAACCTGCGCGACAAGATGTTCTGGACGGGCCCAGGAAGATGACGGGTCCAGGAATATATTGAATGGCGCATCTGGAAAGGTTCGCAGTGGTCCCACATATGTAAACCGGATTTACATCGGAGGTTCAAATGGCTGATTTCGACGCACAGATCCGCGAAAGTCAGGATCAGGTTGCCAAGGCACAAAGCAAAATCACGGAAATCACCAGCCGGATCGAGGCGGCGCGAAGCCAGATGGCGGCAGGCGAGGCGGCGATTGACGTGGAAAACGCCACCTTGGCGGATGTGCATCAACACACCGATCTGATGAACGCCAATATCGCTGAACTGATCATGGGCCTTGACGATGTGACCGCAGGATTCTCCAAGGATTTTGACGAGATGCGGTCAAAAACCGGGATGGAAAGCCTGATCGGCTTTTTCTCGCGCGGGAAGTCGGAATCGATGCGGCAGGAACGGTTGCGCACCGCCAGCATTGACGACAAATTACAAGATCTGATCGCGAAGTCCGATGTAATCGTAAAATTGCTGCAAGGGCAGTTGGATATGCTCAATGGGCAAAAATCCAGCGTGGAAAGCAATCTGACAAGCACGCTGACCGAACGGGAAACCACGGTTTCGACATTGGAAGGGGTGCGGGCGGAAATCACGGCGATGGATCCGCGGATCATCGAGTTGGAAACCCGGATCAGCGTTGAACAGGATGCGAGTGCGCGGACGCGGCTGGAAAGTGAGTTGGCGGAATTGAACACCCGGTTCAATGCGCTGGTGCAGGATGAACAGGTGATGCTGGCCAAAAGCCAGACGCTGGAACGGTATATCGAAAAGGGCAAAACCTGGATGGACAGCCTGCAAAATCAGGCGGCAACCCAGATGGTGCTGATCAACAAATTGCAGACCGACACGAAACAGCGCGTGGTGTTGTATGACGCGCTGACCGCCAGCTTGAAAACAGCACAGCAACAGGATGTGGCCCACCGCATCAACGAAATCGGCGTCAAGACAGACCAAGAGGCGCAGGCAGCCATGGCCGCCATCGGCACCGCCACCAACAACCGCATGGCCGAGATGATGGAAAAGCACGAGGATCACATGGTCTTTGCCCGTAAGATCCTCGAACAAAAGGCCAAGGCCGACGAGCGCTTTGCCCGCCGCTTTGCCGCGATCGTCGAAAAGCACGACAAGAACGCGTATGGGGACTAAGTGGAACCCGCAAGCCCCCGAACCCCGCTGACAGATGACCATGCGGAGTTGTATGACACCGCCATCGCGCGTCGCTACTTTGCCAAGTTCGACCAGATTGCCGGTCATCTGGGTCGAGTCGCAGGCGAATTGGAAACGGCCGGCGACCTGACACGCGCCGAGGCGCGGATCATTGGCAGCTATGTCACCCGGGTGAAGCTGACGTTTCAGTCGTTGGCCTACAAATACCTGATGTTGGGACGGGTCACCGGGCCACTGCCGGGGCGGCTGACCTTTGACCGGCACGAAAGCGGCTTTCCGGTGGCGCAGGAAGTGCTGGTCATGGCCAATGATGCAATGCAGGCGGAAAAGCATCTGGCCCAAATGGCGTCAGAGCCGGAAATCAAGGATGCGATGATCCGCCAGATCGTTGGCAATCTGACCATCCCGACGCAGTTGCAGTTCACCCTGTCGCAGCGGCTGTACTATGAAAGCCTGCGGGCGGGCGGGCAGTTCTGGGCGCGCAATGACGCCGATGTGCAATGGCTGGGCGAGTCGCTGCATCGCAGAAACTGGCTGTTGCACTGGGCGGTTTATGACACCCAGACCAATCTGCCGGTCGTGTATCTGATGACCCTCGAAGACAGCGGCAAGACGCCGCTGCCGCGCGACAATGGCCGTTGGCCGCAGGTGCAGGCGCATGTGATGGCGCAAAGTCTGGATGGGCTGAAACTTCTGACCATCGCCAAGGGCTTTGACGAGGATTTTGACGACCTTCACCCCAAGCGGTTGCGCCGCATCCATCTTGGGCCGATGTATTCCAGCAGCTTCACCCTGCAATCGGGGCCGATCTCGGATGTGCTGATGGCAGCCCGCGCAGATGCAGGCAGCGATTGGGCGATGGCCTGGACGGTCGAGGATCTGCTGGCAGACCGTACGGAAACCGTGAAAACCGGCTGGTTTTCAAAGGCCGAGCGGCAGATTTTCGCCGCCGGACCCTTTTCCGGACAGGGGCTGGCCGATTATGGCGCAACCACGCTGCACCGCATGATCGTGCTGCCCGAACGCCCCTTTCAGGCTTTGGTCGAAATGAACCCGCCCGGCTTTGCCGATGTACGGAAATTCGTGGTCGGTGCGGGTGGCCGCATCCTTCCCCAACGGTAAGAGGCCCCCATGACCGGCACCCGAGACACCATGGAACTGCGCGAAGACGATGTGCGCGCACATTATCTGTCTGCCACCGAAATGCTGATGGGAATCGACCATACACCCCGGCTTGGCACGGCGCGGTTTTCGGTTTTGGCACCGGAAAAATCGCCGGGCGTGGCGGCGATGGGGCGGCGGTTTCGGACCACAACGCCGGGGCTGGTGACACGCAGCACCGCGCGGGCCGAAGGCGTGCGACTGCTCGACAGGATCGCCGAAAAGGATGACGACGATCCACTGACCTCGCCGGTACAGGCCGCCGTCGCGCAGGGGCTGCGCCGCGCCTTGGCCATTGCACTGGCACTGGGGCAGGAATTCGCCCGCACCACACCACTGACGGAACTGACGAAGGCCAATCTGGAAAACCGTCTTGCGGCGGATCGCAAGGCCGAGTTTACCGAACTTCTGGCCGCCGAGGCCTTGGCGGTGCTGTACACTTTCGGCAATGCCACCGCCTTTCTGCTGGCCCCGCAGGCCAGCGAAGCCTTGGTGGATCTTGCCCCGGTCGAAGAGGTGTTGACTGACAATGCCCCCCTCGCCCTGCATGGCGCGCTGTGGGAACTGGATCAGGCCATAGCCGCCCATGCGACCGACGATGCCAGTCTTGTGGCAACCGTGCTGGCCTATGCCGAACGCCTGATGGCGAAGGTGGCGTTGCGGGGCGACGGCGCCCCCCGGCTGGCGGGCTTTACCGCAGGAAGCTGGATGGTCGAGGCGGACAAGCTGACCATTGCAGGCTTCAAACCCGCGCGGGCGTCCAAGAGCAGCACGCTGACGATGACCTTCAAGAAACCGAATGAGGTGATCGGCAACCATATCGCCAAATATCAGGCGCTGCGGCTGGCCAAGATGCTGATGGCCTATGATTTTGACCGAAAGCTGAACCCGTTTGCGGAACTTGGCGGGTTCATCTTCACCTTCATGGGCGATGGCAAGCCTGGCACCGGGAAAACCACGCTGATCCAGATGATGGCCGGATTACTGAATGATTACTGCAAGAACGCGGGCTATCCGTTCCGCTATCAGAACTTCTCGATCGACCAGATCGACAGTTATCAGGGCAAATCAGGGCAGAACGCCAAGGCGTTCATCGACACTGTGATCGACCCGTCAGTGATTGCCTTTGGCACCATCGACGACATTGATCAGGTGGCGGGCAAACGCGGCGACCGCCAATCCAGCGCCGGCCAACAAGAGGTGACGGCGGTGTTCATGGGCGCCTTTGCAGGGGCCAATACCGTGGTGCGCGGCAATTGCACCTTCGGCATGTTCTCGAACTATCCCGAGAATGTCGATGACGCCCTGCGCCAGCGCGCCGGGGCACGGTTTCTGGTCGATGGCCCGATCACGCGCGAGGACTATATCGACATTCTGGCGCTGCTGATGGGCAAGAATCACGATATCCCCTTGGGCGACCACCAGTTGTTTGCGGCGCAGGAAATCAAGCGCGCGGTCTCGGCCAGTTTCGCCTCGCACGCGCGCCCGCATGAAGACGGGCTGATCCGCGTCTGGGACCGCGTGGCGCACGAGATTGGCCCACTGGATACCATTGCCAAGATCGGCAGCTATCTGAAGGCGATCCAATCTGCTGACGACCGCTTCACCGGCCGCGCGATCAAGAACATCACCGACGCGGTGAAGGTGCGGGCGATGGACTTTGAGCTGCCCGATGCGTGGATGGAAAACCCCGACCTCTTTCTGTTCAAACCCTATGACGAGAAACTGGCGATGATCCGGGGCATGACCCAAAAGATCACGGTCGAGATGGTGCTGCAGGAAATAAACCGCTACGCGGATTCTGAATTCCGCTATGCGGACAAGTCGGATGAAGTGGCAATTGAAGGCATGGTGCGGGATTTCGGCCGGCAGGAAGAAGCCAAACGGCGGTATCTGGAGGGGAAGGGGTGAGGGCGTTTTCGGGGCCGTGTGGGGCGCGGCAAAGGAAGGGCGGCGTGACCCCGACGGGTGAGGCGCGCAACCACCCCACAGACAAGAAAGTCATCCCATGAAACGCCTCATCTCCAAAGGTCTGATGTTCGGCAACCTGATCGAAATCACCTCACCGGCGCTGGTCGAGCGGTATAACCGGGCGCTACAGCATCTGGCGGGCAAGCAGACCACGCTATCGGATTTTCATGTCGATATCTCCGGCTATTCCCCGGAAATCGGCGATGAACTCGGTGACGAACTTTACCTCAATCCCAATGGCTGCAACCGGCAATTCATCTTGCTGACCACTGCGCAGAAAACCGCGCCTTTGCTTAACGCGAAATTTTCCACCTCGCGCGGGATCTTGCGGCAATTCTATGAGACAAACGAGGCGCAGTTGTTTGCGCTGACTGCGCGGGACGCGGTGGCGGGAGAACTGGCGAATTCGGTCTATGAGGTGAATACCCCAGCCCGCCTGCTGGATATCCGCCGCATCACAGTTGAGGCTGATACTATCGGCGGCCATGTGGCCGATGCCAAAAAGCTGGGCCAATTGATCGACCGCTTTCGCACAGACCCCGGCGGGTGGCATGACGATCTGCTGATCGCCGATATGATCGGGCTGGCCCAGAAAACCGGTGATGTCACGCGGGTGCCGATTGCCCTGCCCAGGATGGCCTTTGAGCAGCCGAATTTCTGGACCTCGCATTTCGGCGGGCTATATATATTCCGCAGTGGAAAGGCTCCGGCGGTGATCTCGGCACTGCCGCGCGCCAGTCTGGGCGCGATGCCGCCGGGCCCGGTGCTGGACATTGCGCAGCGCACCGCCATTGCCACCTTTCTAGAGGCGAACGGGCTGGTCGAACCGATTGTCCGGGCACGCGGCATGGATGCGGCAGCGGTGCTGCGCCAGAAGATGGATTTCATTCTGGTCGAGGCCGCAGATGCGTTAAACCTTGATCTGGGGCAGGCAACGCGGGCCGATCTGCGCAAAATCGCCCGGCAGCTTGGCGCGGCGCTGCCCGATGAATTTCTGGGCCTGTCGCGGGTGCTGGCCTGGGTTGAAGGGGGTGGGGACTGGCCGCAGATCACTGCGGACCACCCGGCGTTCTTTTACCTGCTGCGCGCCCGCCCCCATGCGGACCGTGATCTGGTGAACATGCTGTTGTCACAACTGGCACCGCTGGATGTGCGGCAGATGTTCATCACCCACAAGGAACTGTTCTATGCCAGCTATGCCACATGGTCGGATCGCAAGCGCGGCTACGTCGCGGATTTTCTTGCGCGGGAATATCAGGTAGACAAGGCAGGGGCGCGCGCCTCGCTCTTTGGTCCCGAACCGGGCATGGACGAGGCAGAGCGCCCAGACCCGAAACCCAGCCCCAGCATGGCCGAACTGATTGGCCCCTGGGGGTCCGTTCGCAAGGGAACCAGATGATCGGCGCCTTCCGCTTTGCAATTTTTGGCCTGATCCTATTGATCATCTTCTATTTTCTGGTGTCGATCTATTCCCGCTCGGTTCAGCGCGAGACGCTTGAAAAACGGTTTGATGCCGGGGGTGTGGAGGGGGATCGCGATGCCTATATAGCGCAGGGTATGGCGGTTTATGAGAAAAGCCTGCGCAAGCGGCTGATCTGGCTGGTGTTTGTGATCCCGATGGTTTTCGTGGGGGTGACGGTGTATCTGGTGAACTATCAATAGGAGCGGGCAGATGTGGCGCAAGATCAAGTGGGGGCTGGGACTGCTGGTGGTGACGCTTGTTGCGGCCTTCCTGCACTACACCCTGCCACAGCGGGATGTGGTGCGCATCACCAACACTTATAACCGGCTGACCACCGTCGGGACGGAAAATTCCTGGGCCTATGCCTCGCCCGACAGCGGCACGGCAGAAAGCGTCCAGACCCGCGACATCCGCTTTATCGAGGCGATCCGCCCCAACAACCGGGTGATCGTGTATCGCAACGAAGATACCGGCTGGGTCTGGCCACCCTATTTCAAATATGACAGTTCCAACCTTCAAGCCGAGGCGTCAAATGCGCGGTCCACCAGTGCCGCGCCGGAATGGGTGGTGGTCACGCACTACGGCTGGCGGGTTCCGCTGATCTCCATCTATCCCAACGCCGTCAAGGTCACGCCGGTTTCCGGGCCGGATGTGTCGCTGATCCCCTGGCTGAACATGGTGATCCTGCTGGCGCTGGGGCTTTTTCTGGTCATGCTCTGGCGGATGCTGGCGCAGTTTCACGAACGCACGATAGACCCGGCGCTCGACCGAATCGGGGACACGATAGACGAGGTGGACGCGCGCGCAGATGGGTTATGGGCACGGTTTTCCGGCTGGTTGAACAGCTGGAAAGGCAAGCCGCGCCGATAAATCCTCCCTCTGGCGTCGCTGCTACCGCTGCTCGTCCTCACCCGGTGACAGCCCATAGCGGTCCAGCACCCGCCAGACATGCGCCGGCACCATGTTCTTGACCCGTGCAGGATGGGCGCGGCGCAGGTGCAGAACCGTCTCAATGGCTTTCATCTCGATCCGGGTGCGCGCAAACTCCACCCCTTTGGGCCCAAACCGGGGTTGCAACCAACCCACGAGAGGGCGTAGCCAATCCGGCATCGCGCGCAGGGGCACCCCCCCGGCCGCACGTTCGACATTGGCCATGAAGCCGCGCACGGCCCCGTCACGCCTGCCTTTGTCCACCAGCGGCTTTGTCACCAGACCTTGCAGCAATGCCAACATTTCCGCGCCCCGTGCATTGCGGACAATCAGCCATTGATCCCCGGCCCCCCCCATGTAGCCAACGGTGATATCGGCCAGCCGATTGGTGTAGTCGACGCAGGTCTTGCAGGTTATCGGAAAGAAATCTGGCCGGAGCTTGGAAATCGGTAATTTCAGAAAGGGCACGAGCCGGGGTTGCCGCCCGTCGTCAAACCGCAGTTCCACCCGGAAATCCGCGCGAAACTCCAGATAGCTGACGGTATCGGGGTTCGGGTCCAGCAAGGCCAGAAACTCGTGAAAATTCTCGGTGCTGGTATTGTCCGAACAGGGCGTACCAATCACATAAATCCGCTCGAACCCGAATTCAGCCTCCAGGGCCCGCAAGGCGTAAATCTGGCAGGGAATGCCCACGACGGCCAATCGCTTGAACCCCGCCGCGCGGGCCGGTTCCATCAGCGCCAGCAGCGGCGCGTATCCCATGCGCATGCCGCGACAGGCGGCCATCGCGGCCGGGTCTGTCACGATCACGGGAAGGGGTTTCCAGCGGTCAGCCGGGTCTGCGGCCATTGCCAGCACGGCGTCGACCGCCCCGGTTTCCAGCAGGCGCGCGGCCAGCGTTGTGGTGATTCCGGTCCACTGCGCCCCTGTTGCCCCCGGATCCAGCCGCGCGCGCAGCATCTGTTGCGTCACGCCAAAGAACGCCTCATCCCCACCACCGGGTGCGCGACCATGGATCTGCTGTTCCAGCCCGGCATAGTCGGGGGCGATGAACTGACAGGCGCGCCCGCAAGCCTTGCCATCGCCCAGCCGGGACACGCCGCAATCAGTGCACAACCCCGGACGCGCCGCCCCGCCGATGACGGGGATCGTCAGGCCGATATGGGGCCGGTTGGGGTTGGTATTCATGCTGAAATCTCCGCTTACCGCACCACAATGTCAACATTGCCTGACACCCTGTCAATCCGACACGGGCCTTTCCCCCGGATGGTCTGGGTGTGCCGCGTCAAGCCGTTCCATGGCAATGCCGCCGGGGCGGGTTCGATGCCCGCCCCGGCGCCCCCCCCCTTCCGGTACAATCATCAGAACGGGCAGGCTGCCGTATAGGTGCCCCAGGCCCCGGTTTCCGGGTGCCGGAACCGCAGGCTTTCGGCGTGCAGCATCAGGCGCGGATAGGCCGCCGCTGCGCCGCTTGCATACAGCGGGTCGCCCAGAATGGGGTGGCCGATCTCGGCCATATGCACACGCAATTGATGGCTGCGCCCGGTCAGGGGAATCAGCCGCACACGGGTTTCGCCCTGCCCGCGCGCACTCACCTGCCAATCGGTCACTGCGGGTTTTCCCGTCTCGAAATTCACATGCTGGCGTGGACGATTTGGCCAATCCACGATCAGGGGCAGGTCCACCCGGCCTGCATCGCCGGCCATCTCGCCTGCGACCCGCGCGGTGTAGACCTTGGTGGTCAACCGCTTTTCAAACTGCTGTCCCAGATTGCCCTGCGCCGCCTTGCTGCGGGCAAAGACCATCACCCCCGAAGTGTCCAGATCCAGCCGATGCACCAGCAAGATGTCGGGGTATACCACCCGCAGCCGGGCGATCAGGCAATCCGCACGATCCTCGCCGCGCCCCGGCACCGACAACAGCCCAGCCGGTTTGTGAACGACCACAACCGCCGCATCGGCGTGGATCACAGCCAACGGCAGATCCGGGGGGGTATAAACAAATGCGGTCATCTGGCCACCCCGGCACTGCGGTGGGCGTCAGACAATCCGGTGCCCCTGCGCGCGCAGGGCCGTGGCCAATGCTGCGATATGCTTGGGGCCCACCTCGCAACAGCCGCCCACAATCGTTGCCCCCATTGCCACCCATTCCAGCGCAAAGCGGGTGTAAACCTCGGGTGTCAGATCGTGCCGGGCACTCAGCGCGGCCACGGTCGGGCTGGCCTCAAGGAACGCGGGTGCAATATGGGAAAATCCGTTGGCATAGGCCCCGAAGGGCACGTCAAAGCGCGCAACCTCGGCCAAAGCCGCCGCCATGGCCTCTGGGACCGAGCAGTTCACCAGAACCGCTGCCGGGGCATAGTCGGCCACCAACCGCGCCAGATCCGTCACAGCCTCGCCCGAGCGCAGGCGCGATCCGTCGTCATCACGCACTGTCACCGACAACCAGACCGGCTTGTCCGCCCCCGCAGCCCCTTTCAGCGCCCCTTCGGATTGGCCTACCGAGGCAGAGGTTTCGATCAGGAACAGGTCCACATGCGGGGCCAGAATCTGCACAATCTCGGCGTATTTTGCGGCAGCCACGGCCACCGGTTCGGCCACATCGGCCCTGTAGCTGGCGCCAAGCGGCCCCAAAGACCCGGCAATCCGGCCCGCCCCATGCGCGCCCCGCGCCTTGGAGGCTTGCGTCGCAGCTTTCAGGTGCAGCGTTTCGAACAGATGATCCACCCCGAATTTTTCCAGCCGGTCGTGATGCACGGCATAGGTGTTGGTCGTGGCGACCGTTGCCCCGGCGGCAAAGTAATCGGCATGGATCTGACTCACCAGATCCGGGTGGTCCAGCATCACCTGTGTGGCCCAAAGCGGCGTCGGGTCATCCCCGGTGCGGGCCAACAGCTCTTGCCCCATCCCGCCGTCGAGCAGTGTGATATCGGCCATTTCCATCTCCCTCAATTCCACATCAGACGTGCGGCCAGAGCGGCAAACAGCACCGCCGCAATCTTGTTCACCGCGCCCATCCGCGCCGCCAGTGCCCGCCCGGCGTAGCCTGCCACGATGCCATACATCATGGTCACCAGGGTCCCGGTAAAGGCGAAGGTCAGGCCCAGCGCCACAATCTGCTGCCAGACCGGCCCAGCCGTTGGATCCACGAATTGCGGCAGGAACGCCAGCACGAACAGGACCGGTTTGGGGTTCAGCACGTTTGACAACACCCCGCGCCGCCACGCCTGCCAACCCGAGGGTGTTCCGCGCCCCTGCGCCAGCCCGCCGCCCGCGCGCCAGCTTTTTACCGCCAGCCAGGCCAGATATCCCGCCCCGATCCAGCGGATCAGCGTCAACGCCTCGGGATGAGCCGCGATCACGGCCGACACGCCAAAAGCGGCCAGCGCCACATGCCACAGAACTCCGGTTCCCGCCCCCAGCCCCGCCAACGCCCCAACACGCGGCCCGCCGGAAATGCCGCAGGCGGTGGCAAAAACCATATCCTGTCCGGGGGCAAAATTCACCACCAGCGCCCCGGCCAGAAAGGCGGCAAAACGTTCCGGCGGCAGGGCAAACAGAATATCCAGCATGGCATGTTCCGACGCGACACTACGAGGCGGCCGTGAAAATCAGCGGGCCTTTGGCGGCACCATCCCGGTTGACACGGCAAAGATCAAGGGACGTCAGGTGCCGCCCCTGCGAACACGCTGTTCAGCAGGGTCTGCAGTTCCGTGGCATCGGTTTTGGTGAAGGCGGCCGGGGTGTTGCTGTCCAGATCGAACACCCCCAAAAGCTGCCCCCGTGCCGTCCAGACAGGCAGGACCAATTCCGACCGGGTGGAAGAAGCGCAGGCAATATGGCCGGGAAAGGCATCAACGTCCGGGACCAGTTGCGCCTGCCCGCTGCGCGCCGCAGCCCCGCACACGCCGCGCGAAAACGGGATCACAAGGCAGCCATGCCCGCCCTGATAGGGGCCGATTTTCAGCAGATCAGGCGCAGTCACCCGGTAAAACCCGGTCCAGTCTGCCAATTCATGGGCGTGATGCACCTCACAGGCAAAGGTGGCCATCAGGGCGATGGTATCCGTTTCACCGGCACACAACGCGGTCAGGGATTTGGCAAGGCCGGCATAGTCAGGCATCGCTCTGGTCAGCCCCGGCCTATGAACGGCATGGCGCTGGCCATGATCGTCATGAACTGCACATTTGTGTTCAGCGGCAGGTTCGCCATGTACAGCACCGATCGCGCCACTTCGGCCACGTCCATCACCGGCTCCACGGCCATGGTGCCGTTGGCCTGCGGCACGCCTTTGGTCATCGCCACCGCCATATCGGTCAACGCATTGCCGATGTCGATCTGTCCGCACGCGATGTTGAACGGACGACCATCCAACGACAGGGTGCGCGTCAATCCGGTAACCGCATGTTTCGACGCGGTGTAAGGCACCGATCCCGGACGCGGCACATGGGCCGAGATTGACCCGTTGTTGATGATCCGCCCACCCATCGGATCCTGACGGCGCATGTGCCGGAACGCGGCACGGGCGCACAGAAACATCCCGGTGATGTTGACGTTGGTCACGCGCAGCCAGTCGGCGACCGCAATCTCGTCAATCAGGGTCGAGGGCAGGGCAGCCCCGGCGTTGTTGAAAATCGCGTCGATGCGACCCCAATCGGATGCAGCCTTGGCAAAAGTCGCATCCACCTGCGCCTCATCCGTAACGTCACAGGGCAGCACGAGGGCGGCCTTGTCGCCCGCAGCAGTGTTTTGCAGCGCGTCGGCCCGCCGACCTACCAGCCCGACCCGCCAGCCGTTTGCCAGAAAATGCCGGGCCGTTGCCTGCCCGATACCCGAACCTGCGCCCGTGATGAGAATGCTTTGAGTGGCCATGTGTGATCCCTCTGGACTATCCGTAGTTCATGTTTGCCGAACCGCGCGGCCGCTGCGGGTGGCAGCGGTCGCGTCGCGATCCGATCAATGGTTGTCGCGGGGCAAATCCTTGACAACCTTGTGATAGGCCGTCGCCAGTTCCAGACAACCGCCATCGGCCAACTGGCCGACGTGGGTGCGGTAAATTTCTTGCCAGGGTGTCTGGTGGTGGATTTCCGGCGCCACCCAGGCCGCCTTGCGCGCCTGCCATTCGGCATCGTCCACCAACGCATTGAGCGTGCTGTCGTTCAGGTTCAGCCGAACCCTGTCGCCCGTTGCCAGATAGGCAAGTCCCCCCCCCAACACCGACTCGGGCGAGGCGTTCAGGATCGACGGGCTTTCCGAAGTCCCCGATTGCCGCCCATCCCCCACTGTCGGCAGATGGTTTATTCCGGCCCGGATCAGCGCATCCGGCGGCTGCATGTTCACCACCTCGGCCGAACCGGGATAGCCGACACAGCCGACACCGCGAATGAACAGGATGTCATGTTCGGTAATGTCCAGCGCCGGGTTGTTGATCCGGTCATGGTAATCTTCGGGGCCTTCAAACACCACGGCGCGCGCCTCATAAATCCCTTCCTCACCAAGATTGGACAGGAACCGTGCGCGGAAGTCGGCTGAAATGACCGAGGTTTTCATCAGCGCCGAATCGAACAGGTTGCCCGACAGCACCAGGAACCCGGCATTGGGCCGCATCGGCGCGTCATAGGATTTGATCACCTCGGTATCGCGGCTTTTCCAACCTGTCAGGTTTTCCGCCATCGGCTTGCCCGAAACCGTCATCGCGCCACCATGCAACCGGCCCGCCGCCAGCAATTCGCCCATCACCGCCGGAACCCCCCCCGCACGATAGAACGCCTCGCCCAGATATTTGCCTGCGGGCTGCATGTTGACCAGCAGCGGCACGTCATACCCATGCTTTTGCCAGTCAGTCACATGCAACTCAACCCCGGCATGGCGGGCAATCGCCTGCAAATGCGGGGGGGCGTTGGTCGACCCACCAATGGCAGAATTGACCACGATGGCGTTTTCAAACGCTGCGCGGGTCAGGATGTCGGATGGTTTCAGATCTTCCTCCACCATCGCCACAATGCGCTTGCCGGTTTCATAGGCCATGTTCATCCGTTCCCGGAACGGTGCCGGAATCGCGGAACAGCCGGGCAAAGACATGCCCAGCGCTTCGGCCATGGCGTTCATCGTGCTGGCCGTGCCCATCGAATTGCAATGCCCGAGGCTGGGGGCCGAAGCGCAGACCCGGCTCATGAATTCCTCAAGGTCGATCTTGCCATCAGCCAGCAAGCGGCGGCTTTCCCAGACGATGGTGCCGGACCCGACCAGCTTGCCGTTCCACCACCCATCCAGCATCGGCCCGCCATTCAACGCAATCGCGGGAAGATCCACGGTGGCCGCCCCCATCAGCACGGCGGGCGTAGTCTTGTCGCAACCGGTGGTCAGCACCACCCCATCCAGCGGATAGCCATGCAACACCTCGACAAGGCTCAGGTAGGCAAGGTTGCGGTCCAGCGCGGCAGTGGGACGCTTGCCGGTTTCCTGAATCGGATGCACCGGAAACTCCATCGGCACGCCACCCGCATCGCGGATACCCGCCTTGATCCGGTCCATCAAAAAGACATGGATCTTGTTGCAGGGGGCCAGATCGCTGCCGGTCTGCGCGATGCCGATGATCGGGCGGTTGCCCTGCAATTCGCCGCGTGTGTATTCCTGATTGAGGTAGCGTTCCAGATACAGCGCCGTCATCCCCGGATTGTTGGGGTTGTCGAACCATTCTTGAGAGCGGTATTTCTTGTGCGCACGGGTATCGGACATGATTTTTTTCCGGCTTTCAGGATTGCGGTTGCAGTCTGCCCACATAATGCGATTTGGTATACCAAATCGCAACCAAAATAACCATACGGCGACCGGCACCGTGCAAAGACCGAA
>Ga0051981_10000839_pt1 | contig 15156 bp, 7 predicted proteins | sample CryGey13umfilter_3_FD_59644 | JGI IMG/M metagenome (GOLD analysis project Ga0051981, IMG submission 59644) | Groundwater microbial communities from aquifer in Utah, USA - Crystal Geyser 4/10/14 3 um filter | ecosystem: Environmental > Aquatic > Deep subsurface > Groundwater | place: USA: Utah... | reverse complement strand
CCGTAACGGATGACTCATTTTCAATCGTTGCTTCATCCAAGATTCGTTTTCACTCGTCACAATCCCGGTACCCAAGATACTCAAAAATGGTTTCATTACATTGGCAGTGTCCTTTTTTACATTGGCAATTTTTGATTGTAGCGTTTGTCGAAGTAATTCCGGCGACGCGATCGAATACATGGTATTACCGAACAACGTGTACGCTACAATGGGGCCATGGCGTTCGTGCCATGCCATGAGGACGTCCCACGGTCGCCAACGCAAAAAAGCCGGTACATGACCCAGCCAGGGTAACGGGTTCCCTTCGGGCGTGTTTTCGATAAAGGGAATATTTGACTTATTCAACATGTCCTTCGTCTTGTGGTAATTGTAGGTGTACCATCCAACCAACACCGCAAGGACCGTACCAAGAAGCATCGCAATTTCCGACGGATTCTGCAAAACAAGCAACTCAGTGCCCGTCGTCATTCTGAAGAGCTGCAGTTTCTCTGTCATTGATTCAAATTGTCATAGATCGAGAGAAGAATGTTGGTTGTACCAATAACGATGTTTCAAGTCAAGGGCAGGCTCTTTTTGTGGTGTGGCGAAGGATCCGTCATTGCCGACGAAGGGGGACGAAATCCGAACAATGAGGTTACCGCGCCAAATTGTTACACTCCAGCGTATAGTGGGAAATATTATGAAAGCCGATAAAACAACTCTTTGAATCAAAGAGATGAGTTGTTTTGTTGTGGGAAAATTCATGCCACCCAAAGTATGGTATTTACAGTTACGGACCTAGTCGACACCGCCGTCGTGGCGTTGTCATTGACTGTGAGGTGAGTAGATACTAGAACGATCGATATTACGATGAACAACCAGAATTCTCCCATTAGATAAATGCCAATAGGGAAGCGATAAAATATATATATTATCAAGCAACAAGTCAAGGAGTTATATCTCTAATCATCGTTTCGGTCCTTCTTCTTCGGCTTTCCCGTTATCGCACTTCCAAATCCTTTTCCGATGGATTTGAACCCTGAAACGACTCCCTTCCCAAGTGTGGTGACACCGTCAGCTGCCCCGCCAACGACTGCGCCGACACCATCACCCACTCCTCTACCCATAGTACTAACTCCTTCCTTCATACCAGCCCGGAATGCACTGCTGTCGCCTTGCAGTCCCTTCCCGATTCCCTTTCCCAACTGTACAACACCTCCGCCAACCCCGCCAAATACCTGGCCGACGCCCTGTCCGGTACCCCTGAAGACTTTACCAGCCCCAGATCCGAGACCAGTCAGGGTGTGTCCGAAACCTTCGCCTACACCACTCACGACGTTGTTCACACCCGTACCGAAACCGCGAGCCCCGACGATACCTGCAGCACTTTCAAATCCGTCTCCAAGCTTGCTGGTTGCTAGACTGATGCCGCCCCCGAGACCCATTCCAGCTTTGTTTAGGATGTAACTTGCAGATCGTCCTGCTAAATTGCCAGTGACTGCATGATAATCCAAAAAAAAGTTGAGTCATACAGGATTGTGCTCTTCATTCCCCAACCACATGCATTAAATACTTACCACGCATGATATCTCCTTCGAGATACTCGTCGTCACCTTCCTGTCTGCTCGCAAGATTTTTCCAATCTTGGAAACTTGTTGCGGTCAAAAAAGTGAGGACCTTGAACTTCAATCGAGAAGTATAGGCCGTTGAGAGGAGCTCAATAAGACGATCAGAGCCGCCTTTGATATTCGAAGCTCCGAATGCGCCAAACCATAACTCGGCTTGATCGATCTTAAACTTGAGTTGTCGTGTGAAATAATTTACCAGATGGGCACCACGGATATGCCGTCTCTTTTTGTAGCGTGACTTTTGCGGCGTCCTATCAAAGGACACAACCAGCAAGACAGGTGACACACGAACTTTTTCAAAATCGTATAGAGTCGTGCTACTTGGGGGCGTGTATTTCGTCTCGTCCTCAATAAAAGAGGCCTTGTGGTCCGAAACTGATACGACGTATCCTTCGTGTTCTTCATCGTAGAACAGGTCGATCTGATGCCCCCCAACTTCACTAGCGGCTTCGGAAATTTGGTGAGCTAGATCAAGTAACTTCCAGATAAAATCTTCGTATACCTTAATGACGATTGGTCTGGGACGGTCGGTCGAGCAAGATAGCTTCAAGTCGAAGAGATTCACATTGATCATCTCTGCTGACAATGGACCTCGTGTTCGCAGACAAAGATCGAAGAAACTTGTGTCTGTTGTGGAGTCGAACACAATTGGATACTTGGATCCCTCACTTTCGTCACGAATTTGGACGTTGTGGACAATGACGGAAATCTGGGATCGTTCTGGAGAAGCTTTCGCCCGTCCAATATTTTGGACATTTGAGGTCGCATCGCATTGCTCTTCTTTAAACACTCGCTGCCAGTCGACAGTAAATCTGTAAAAGAGGATAGAGCAGACAGGTTCGGACGGACCTCTCAGGTCTGATAAGAGGTCTTGTTGAATCTGTCTTGCTGCGGTCCCACCCAGTAATTCAGGGCGTTTGCTGTATATGTGGCTTGTAGACGACCTTGGTTGAGCCATGTTCATATTATGTATCTCTTCGGAAACTTTGCTCGCTGGTCGCGCTTCGCTAAGACTTATCTTCAATTCTGTCCACTGGATACGGAAGCGAAGTAGATCGTTCTCAAAAATGCTGTGCTCTTTCGGCTTGAGGACTTGAGATGCCCCGAGTTTCAAGTCACTGAGCTTGACGACCCAACGGGAGTCCTGAGTTCCTACGACTGTTTCTATTGCGACGCTACCTATCGGGTACCCTTCGTAAGCTCTCGCAACGGCGAATCGTAGTGCAGCAGTATCCACGTTCATCGGAGCTGTCCGGGCACCAAAACCTTCGTATTCTACTGAAATTGCGACGCGAGTTCTACCTTGCGATCGAAGTGGAGCGATTTTTCCGGGATGAACAGTCACCTCACCCATGCCGGGTTGTTTCACACGAACCTTGTGCGTTTTGCTTCCGTTATAAACAACGTACTCTGGGATAATGTGAATTTCTGATTGATATAGATTGGTCACTCGCCTATACGCAAAGAAGCCTGTCGGCTCGCCCGATTCCCAAGGTATGCTTGTTGCTTCTGCACCACCTTCACAAAGAGCCACATCCTCAAAAAGGAAGGGAGCAGATTTCACGTATCCAGCTTCGCCTTCCATAGTCAAATGGACCAGCCTGATCTTCTTTTTCGCTGGAAGCAAGGTGATCCTTCCGTGGTGTCGTTCAGAACGATAGGCACCCAGGGGTGTCAACATGGAATTATTCTCAAGACTGTGCGATGGAGACAAATGGCTTCGCCGTACGCTGGATCTCGTTGACTGTGAATGTCCTTCACTGGATCCATCTTCGAATAGAACTTCACCGGTATGGTCAACGGCATATTGACTGACCCCGATGATATATTTTCGCCAATCCTCTTTTTCGGGAACGGTGGACACCTCCATACCTTCGCTTTTGCCTTCGTTCTCAAGCGCACTCTGATCCCAGTGGGGTGATAATTTGTCCGCAATGACCACTTCCGTACCCCCTCGTCTGGACAACCTTTCGTTTGAGATCGTCGGAAAGGGTAAATACACGAAGAATGGTTCAGGAAGGCGGAATTCTTGTTGGAGTGGTAGATCCACCCAGCCACCTTCCATCCAGTCAGTTGGGTTACCTGCTACAGGATTGTCGGTACATCGTAGTGAAACTGCGATTGAAGGTCCAGGTGTGAACACCTCGACAACATCATCTTGGGCCAAGTGATGAATGTCGTAAGACTCTCCGTACCGGGAAGAATGTTCGCTAAAAGTGTGAGGCATCGGAGTCCGTACCGACATCGAAAGCGGCACGCTGTTCTGGATCAACGCCCTGGGGGCAATGTCGATTTCTATGTGAGGCCATCCCCCGACAAGAGACGCAACAACTTTAACCTGGATAACAAAGGTATCAATCGTCCCTGATTCTTCGCTAGGAGGTCTACAGCTCACATCGAATGCAGAGGAAATGCACATGTCATCGTCACTGAACATTCTCCTCTTCAGATCTACATTAATGCCCCCGACGGGCCTTTCAGTCTCATTCATACCTTCTAATTCCGGACAAACGGACAAGTTCAAAACGCATTGTTGCAAACTTGACCACTCCGCATTGAAATGTTTCAAATTTTCGACCGGGACGCCCAAGCAAATGGACTCCTTTGTCATGCGTCCATCCCGACGAACGTGTGAAGATTTCCGAGTAGATTTTGCAAAACGGCTACGCGAAGTTCCGATGAAATCAGTGCGCTCCGACGCAGATGCCCGAGAGGTTTTTTTGGGTGTGACCACGGAAACACTGAAAGGCATTGAGCATTTATTGACAATTTCCACTGAGCTCGATACGTGAATTGCCTAAATAAGTAAAGTGTCAGCAAATCCAAAACAAATGATAGCGTCACCATTAAGACACCACGACTTACAATTGCCTTCCCTTCTTTGATAACATTGACAAAAATAACTTCTTGACTAGGAAGTACGTGGGACTCGCGACCACTTGAAATAATGGAGTCGATATCGGGCAAATTAATGGGAAAATCCGCAACAAAGATAGTCAGGGAATTCTTCGAAGTTCTGTCCTGCCCATACAACCGCCGGCCACCAGAGCCTTCTCCTTTCGGTTGCGGAAATCTAAAATACTCCATGGTTTTGTTGACACAAGTGCTTTTAGCCTCGCGACCTCCGTGTACAACAAATTGGATGTCTCGTCCACAATGGTTTTCAATTGCATACGGCAAAACAGACACAAAAGCTCTGGCGGCGCTGGCGGCCATAATACGACGAAGACTATCCGATTCGGGATTCTGTGATGCATGTTCCGTAACGCTCGATATCGCCGTAGAGTAGATAGTCCACATGCGATTCGCCGAAGCTAGGCTCATAAGAAACTGCTCGGTGAAACCCATTTGGCACGCAAAAGACTCAATATCGCACGTTGTGCTCGGAATTCGAGCACTCAACTTGCTATTCATCCCTCTCTGCGCTCTCAGAGTGATTTCCCACGGCTTCAGTAGCAATTGATTCCAAAGCCTGTTAGCGTCATCAAAGTAGTCCGAGGTGATCGAACAGTTTGTGTTCGCGGAAAAGGACGTGAAAGGTTTTTTCAGACGATGATCAAATGTTCCAGTTTCAACGAAGCCATTGGCAACGAGATTCTGAATGGCGACTCGAACTAAAGCGTCGTCCAGTCCTTGTAGATCATTCACAAAGGTGATCTTAAATTCGGGTAGAGTCAGCTTTGCCGAGACCGTCAATTTAGACGACTTGTTACTGCTTTCCTCGGCTTCTGCAAAACTAGTCGCTCTGGATGATGATGCTTCCATTGATTCGTCATCATCCTGCAACGCTGTGGATAGCTTGATAATATTTTCCGCCTCTTTCTGACTCATTTCAGCCGCGAGTGGGTGTGAATCATTTTTATCAACATAAGTGAAGCAATCTGTGATACCAGATGATATCGCACCGAGCAAAGCTACATTCTTCATCGAAAGGCAGAAGTCAAGGGAGGTGACCGAGGCAACCCGTACGTCAACTACTCTGGTTTTGTCACCCAAGGTTTTTGCGTTTGCATAGAGGGAAAGCTTTGCAGGCTCCAGCACTTGCTGTGCATCGTTGCTCCCCCCAAAAGCCGTGTATGCCTCGAAACCGTCCCCATGAAATTCCGCGTTTGCAAATACGACCTCATTTTGATTATTCAGTTGAAGATCAAGGCGACAATCCAAAACGCCTTTAACAACAAAAGTCTCTGTCATCGGTTGGACCATTGACGTCTTCAACTGAGCAGACTCTAGTAGAGAGGTGCTACCGAGGTCAACGAAGATGAAGTAACAATCGGAGGTCACGAAAGATAAAGAGTACCTTGATACCCTTTCATTGGTAGATTGGCCGACGATGTATTCTGCCTCAATCTCGCTATCTGGATTGTTGTCCTCAATTTCCACGTGTGCACGTTGATCTGTGATAACCATGGAGTCTTTGACACTCATGGCGCCTCGCGAATTCTCGCCTCCATCGCTGGAAAAAAACTGCAGTGCCTCTGATACTGCGTCTGGGATGAAGACCATCCGTGGAGTCCCCACAGACACCTTTAGAATCGTTTCCCGATCTTTCCGTGTTTCTAAGTGTAACCAGATAACACCAGCCGGTGCAGCTGGACGATCATTCTCGCCCTGATATATAAGAGATCTATATTCTCTGCCAATAGCCTTCGATCTCTCATCGAAACACTCAAGATTTTTCATCGAGATGGTGGTAGAATTTTTCTCGCCGTTGGGGAGGAGATCTGAGGTGATACGAGTCTCGTCAGTCGTCATCCTGATCAGTGGATCTTGCCTATCCGACCAAAAAAGGGACAACGATAGACGCGACATCGTGACTACCGTATAAATTCGTCTTGGGTTTTCAACAACCATATTTCCTATATGGGTGGGGACAGTATCACCACTTTCGGGGGAGGGCACTTCCTCGGTGACTGCTAACTCATCACCAGGACGGAGATAGAGTTTCGCATCGCCAATATTCTGGTCCAACATCATAATCAGCTGACGGTACTGAGCCTTGGTAACATTGAAGTTTGCGTCACCCAAGTGAACCTGAACACGCATAGCCTGGTCGTCTACCGATCCCACATCACCTGGTGGTAGAATCACCTCAATATGAATTCCAGAGGAACTTTCCAGCATGGGCTCTCCCGAGTTACCCAGAAGCATCATACCGTCGAGAGTGACTTTCGCTTCTCCTCCGCCAGGGAATGGCATGATCTCGTAGGAGACGGATAAATTTCGCGCACCGGTGCTGAACACCTTCTCCATGTATGCTGCTTCTGGAACCAAGACCTCGAAGCCAGTTGCCTCAACCACAAACTGTTTCTTCCCGGCACTTACATTAGTTATTTCTGCCGCCGCGGCAGCCGCAGAAGACGCTGCTTGCATTGTTATAGCGCCGAGAATCCCCTCTGTGGTGTAGTTAACAAGAGTTATGATCTGCGACTGAATGTACACTACACGAATAGGTGAAAAATGGAGCAGGCCAAAAGCTTCAATGCCTTCTTTGCCCTGAACTTCACCCATTGCTCTGGGGCCGTCGAAATATGATACTGTCAGTAGGCTTTCAATTTTACCGGGTGAAACACCAATGATTGTACGATAAGATGAACAGGTGCATCCTAAATCAGATGATACAGCTTGCAAATTTCCCACCTGCAACCCAAATTTCATTCCCTTTTCCTGACCAGACGCAAGCGATACAGCCATTTTACTTTCGGTCATAGACAAGGCAAACAAAGGAAGATCATCCAACGCAGAACGCAGCATAAATTCAACCCCTTGAAGTTCCGCTCGGACCAGAAGACAGCTGTCACTGTAAGCATCACTATCTGGACCACCCGCAAGAGTTGACACACCTTGCTTCCTTGGAATCGCCCCGCTGCTTATAATTGCACTGTCTCTTTCGCCATCAATTATGGACTGTAGAAGTTGATTAAAACTTTCAAGCTGAGACACTAGGGTTTTCACGGCATAAGGGTTCCAATTTACGTAAAAACTTGTGAATGTAGCATCCAAGATGATATCAACAGCAAAATCATCTCCATCGAAGACTTCTTCTACAAATGGGTTTTTCGAACCAAATTTTCGTCCCGGAGAAAGTCTCACAATTATGGCAGCTAAGTCCGAGCTCCCTTGAAAAGAATTGTCAAATACACCTCGGGCCTTTAATTCGCCGAGAACGTCGTACCCCTTTTCGGCGAACGTACACGCAGGTACTGGTAACGAAGAATGAGCTACAAGTCGTTGGACTCTGGGGAAATTGTTTTCGAGACGATCGAGGATCCAAAACCAGCCCATTGACAAGCGAACCTCGGCACTTCTGTCAGAAAATGTGGTGACACTTGATGAAACGGAAACGAGGTGGGCCTCAACGCATCCACCATTCTCGACGGTAACTTCAGCCGACATTTGTTTCAACTGCATGTCAAAATGAAGAACTGGAAATTTCACGCTGTCAGATTTTTCGAGAGAAAGAAGGAGCTCCTTCGCACGCCTTGCCGCCATACTCGCTCGCATAGAACTCGTGCTCTCGGTAGTGACCTGCGAAAGCGCATCATCATGTTCCTCCTCATCGTTTGTTCTACCATCAGAGCTCGACAGCGAGGTAAGGACTTTTTGCCAAGCCTCAGATACTTTCAAGATGCGCGCTAGTGTCGGCGCCGATATACCCCCTGCGACGAGAGGAAGAACGAGAAAAGCAGCTACGCGTGGTTGAGTGGAATGGTTTTCAACACCGAAGTCCATCGATGCTGTAATAGGGGCCAGAACAGGATCAGCACGGACGCGATTGGTATCAACGCAATCGTCGGCCCGCACAAGCTCTTTCCAATCACTTGCTTTCCCCACGACAAAAGTTAGGGATATGATCTGCAGCGAACCATAGTCATGCTGTGCTTCGACAGTCTTATCAGGGTAAGGATTTTGGGAGAAAAAGTCTCTAACACGAGTTGAAGCGCCGATATCGCCGTAGCGGAAGGCCAACCGACCCAAATTTACTACAAGGATGTTTGCGTTAGGTTTCGAGCAGTTCTCGGGCACAACAATGACCGGCGCGGCAAGATTCAAATCCAGAATCCAGACTGTATTAGATTCGGCTTTGGCCTTCCAAGCGTCAAATATAGCACCCGATAAGTCTGTGCCCTGATTTGACGCGTGTGCCTTTTCCTTGGATTTCGCTTCTGGCGAGGATAAATCTACACCTTCGGCAGCGTCATAGAACAAGTCCACAGAACCCGTCAGGGACTGTCGAAGCATCGGATTGGCCGCTTTCAATGTTTGAGGAGGACCAGAGACACTTCCTGCCGATGAAAATTTTATCAACTCTTGGACAAGAATTGGTGACGCTACAATCTCAAAAGGCCGTAGCTTGACCAACAATTTCTGATCCCCCATCTTCGTCTTCTCCAACACCACTACGAAAGCCTGGTCACGATCAGCCTCTTTATCGTCTCCTTGCTGGTTCGATAAAATACTTGGGAAGAGAGTATGGGGTGTGATACGATCTTCGATAGTCAAGCTCCGAAGGGTTAGGTCGTATAAGAAAGAACCATCCGCGTTAGCTTTCCACGTAGTTGCTACCTTACCCATTTCAAGGGTTGACAAGGGTAGCATATCATGTGTTGTCAAGTGCACTGTAAAAGACCCCAGGACAAAATTTAGGTCACACAACTTCGATTCTTTTGAGAGCTGATCATTATCCGCACCGACATCTTTAAGTGTCAGGTTCTCTAACTCTTTCATTTCGTCTGGGGATAGAGCAACTGGAAAATCGTCCTCTGTCGATTTCTTCGGGTCGGGTTTGGAAAACAACGACCCAAACAAGGATGCTTTGGGTTTTTGGCGGGAGTCATTCTTTTCTATTTCCATTTTTGCTCGAGCATCCGCAATGTTACGCCAAATCATCAAGCCATCTACAGATATTGATCGATCCTCTTCGATCTCTTTGAGCCGAGCACTCTCCTTTCCAGACAGTGGTTTCACCCAAGAACACTCCGTCTGATAAGTGTTGCGTCTGTATAGATCTATATACTCATTTCGTATTTGAAAGGCCCGAAACAATTCCGCCCAGCTGCGCCGACCGTTTAATCGACCAACGCAGCGATACGCATACTTCCACCACTCGCGCGCAGTCTCCTTTGTGACTTTTCCAATTGGTCGATATTCCGGAAAGAGAGGTCGTTGCCCATCCATACCTGGTTGTATTTGCTTTTGAATTTTTTTCGCCAGTTCGACTTGGGTTTTACTCAACAAAATGCTCAAACTTTTCAGTTCACTCTCCAGCAAGTACTTCGGGTAGTCAATGCATACGTTCCCATCTGCTTGGCGCAACCTAGCGGTGAACGACAATGGTGCAAGGATATACCTATGTTCGGTACCTTTTTCGTCATCTGCATCTTCGTCATCCTCACCGATGGCTTCGAGTGCCTTGTTCCAAACGGTGCTCTTTTCGTCGAGGTAAGCACCCATTCCGCTTAATACCAATGACTTGTAAAGAAAAGATTTATTTGAGTCGGTAGTACGGTCAACAAATGCCTGATTTCCCGCTTCGTCTGTCGTAATGAGGCGCAAGGAATCCAGCACGACGCCGGCGGAGGCCTCGGCCCCTTGCAGCGTGACGTGCACATCACTGATTTCCACTTGTAAATTTTCAATGATACGTCGAACAAGACGAGCAACGAATCCAGTATCTTTGACATTTTTACCATCACCTTTTACATCCTCTTCGGCTAGTTTGGTAAGAGCGTTCTTTTGGATACGATAATCATTTGCCGTTGCAATCGATTGCAGTCGAGCACTTCGCACGCGGTCGGCAGCCTTTTCTTCGGAACTCTTTGCAAGAAGCTCCGAAGTGTGAGGATCGACTGGCGCAACGGATACCTTTAACCCTTTGGCTCTTAATATAACGGGTTTGCTCATCAAGTACGCCCAAGGGACGTCCACTTCGAAACTGGAAAAGTGACCATCCACGACCCGTAGTGGAACAGCGAGATTCGGAGCCTGTGCCGCCTGTCGATCGAGCTCTGCATTAACAGCACCTACATTCAGTTCTAATGAATGTAGTTCTATTTTTCCGCTCCACACAGCGACATTCAACTATCCACAAATTCGTCGTTGTAGCCAGTCGCCAGTCGTAAAATTTTTTGATTCGTGAGGGAAACAGAGGAGACGACGCGAGATCATGCAGTGTCCGCCATCCTTCTTGACTTACCGAGTTTGTGTCCAAGTTGCAAACGTACTTTCCAATTGTCTTCTCCAAGACATCTAGGAGAGCTTTCTTCGCCATTTTTACGCGTGTTTGGATCGAAAGATTCGAAGCGTGGTGAATTTCATATCTTCTCGTTTCGATGAATGATGGCGACGGGGAACGGGGAAGGAACAAAAGCGGTGCTTTCACCACTCTATGTAATTCCGCGTTCTTGGCTACGCCTCTCTAACTCTAAACTCTACAGGTGTACGCATTGCTGAAGGATACCGCGACCCACGGGAAGCTCGCTTCACGGGACTGCACCGCACGACCCGCTGTGGTCTGAGCGCCGAGCATACTGCGACCACACCTTTCCGCGTGTCTCGCCCTCCATTGGATGATTCTTTTGAAAAAAAAAATGCATTATTCAGTTCTGAGTACCCTTAACATACCAAACTAGGTATGGTACGAGTCTGAATGAAGATGACTCTCCAATGGATATTCGTCTCGGCTCTCGTTTTTTATATTGTGGATACGTTCCGTATGACCCATTACATGAAAGATGTGGGGGGAACTGAGACTATGCCTGATCTAAAGTTTGGTTTTACGGCAGAATCGCTCCGTGAACTCCGCCGAGAGGCATGGGGCGAGAAGGGCTGCCAGGTCTACGTCAATGCCGCAGCTCTCGACTTGTTTCCCTACATGGAATCGTACATCGTCATATTTTGGTGCTTGGCGACCATTGTTTGTCGGAATAGTTCCACTCAAAGAAAGAATCTGGCGAAACTCATGGCTACCGTTCCCTTTAGTTTTGATGTGGTGGAAACATTGATACTAAGACAAACTTGTTTAAGTTCCGTTTCCGATGAATGGCGAATCAGCTCAAGTGGATTAGTATCGGGTTGCTCCTTGCCATATTTCTTCCACTATGGTTTTGGGGTCGCGGCGGAAACAGGAACCCCATCAAGCTAGAATAGTACTCCAATGTGTTTATGTGCTTAGAGGTCGATTAAATCCAACTCAACTTTGTTGAGCAATTTGGTCGAGGTAAACCCTCTCTCACTCGGAGAAGGCGACTTCTTTTGACTCGGTGCAAGTCCAAAAACTTCATCGAGAGTCTGATGCATCCAACTTATTATTTTGATTTTTAGTTTCTGCCTTTCCTCGAAAAGAAAGTCCCCGCAACAAAACCAATAGCAAGGAGACAGGAGGCACCGAAAACAGTCGCTACATCGATCACGCCAGACGACGTCTTCCCTGTCGTAGCAGTGGGAGTCCCCATGACGGAGGAAAAACGCAGCATTTCCTTTTTACCTTTCTTTACAGGTGCAACTTGATCCTCAGGTTTAGCTCCCTGCACTTGTTCAAGCCAACGAATGGCCTCTTCTGCTGTGTCGGCAAAGTGCATAATTTGCTCTGGTTTCAATTTCGTTAGCTTGTCCGTCCAAGCGCGTTCTAATATGTCACGAAATGGATCGTAAAATCCATTAATGTTGACACACACGATAGGTATAGTAGAAAGCCCAATGTTTCGAGCACAAGCCATCTCCCATAGCTTTGTTTACATATAATCGAAGGAGGCATGGTAGGTTGTAAAGCAAGTCAGAAGGAAAGAATAATATTTCAGAAAAAAACAAAATCACATCTCATACCGTACCTCATCAAAAGTTCCCGGTCCACCCGGCATGACAACCAAGGCATCGGCTTTCTCAATCAAAAGCGCTTTGCGTTCTTGCAAGTCTTTTCCACCTGCGACGAGCAATTCTCGAATGGGTCCATCCTTTTTCTTTTCTCGACCGAATGAATCAGAACCCGACTGTGGAGCTGTACCGGCGAACGCATCGTGTGCACCACTATCCCGCAGGGGGCGCTCCAGTCCCCATTGCTGTTTGACATCTTCGCCGACCTTCAGCCACATTTCGTGAATGACTCCAACAATATGCCCATTCCCTTGGACAGCACCTTCATTGATTGCCCACATGCAACCATAACTTCCCGCCCCATTCACACAAACATGACCACGAGCAGCCAATAGATATCCGACTTCAGCGGAAGGTTTCAAATAGGCCTCAGGCGTTTGACTGCTGGAAGATCCAAAGCAGCAGATCCGAAGCGACTTGGAGGCCTTGGTTGTCGCAAGGGCAGAAGCCTTGACAGCATTACTGATGAGATCGTCCTTATTGATTACACCCATATTCGGAACTTGCGCAATTATTAATGTCGAATGTCGAACAGGTTCCTTGGTTGGCGTAGTTGTCGCACAACAACGTCTCGAGAAGAACCGTATTTGCGGCTTCTATCTCGTTCCTTGCCGCAAAACATCGGCGCTTTTGTTTGGTCCTCACGATTATGTTGACTCACAAAAATCGTGCTCACGATGCTCTCGATGCTCTTGATTACCTATCCGTCTCGGATCTCCTATGATGTATCCTACTCTTCTTGGCTGATTTCAAGTCAATTATCGATGATGATTATCAGAGGAGGACACTGAGGAATCCTCTATGCGATCCAACTACGATGGTGGAGATATGCCAGGCCAAATTAGACTCAATGCCGTAGGCGTTTTTGTCTGCCACTTGTTTGGTTTGTTTCGTCACTGACTGCAACCAGGGGAGGGGGCCAATGATTTCAGTAGTACCCAAGCGGTTTGGAGAAGGAAATCTAAAAAGTCTATCGTATACTTTAGGATGGTACAGAATGTCAAAAGATTTATATTCCATGCAGGATGGATTCATTGATTGGAAAGACGACAGGAGTTCGACTCTAGATTTTAGTTGACGGTGTGGCCCAGCAGACAGTGTACCATCGCCGCGTTTTTACATTAACTTCAGAGTCGTCTACCTAGAATTTCAGGCGTGGGGGAAAACGGTTTTGTTAGATGCGAAACAAAGTGTAAAACACCGAGTTTGGTCATAGATGATGACGTTGATGAGACATGAGGTCATCGGTTACGGAACAAAAGATCATCGTTAGACTGTGACGTTGATGTGAGGTCAAAACAACATCCGGTTTTGTGCGCTTATTTACATTAATAGGAGTATATTTACAAAAACTAAGATTTTTTAGTGTTTTTCGAAAAATATTTTTTCATTTTTGGCCCATAATACCGTATTTTCTTATATTTATCGAAATTTGTAGTAAAATATCTATGTTACGTCAAAATGAAGAATAAGCGCACAAAACCGGATATGTCCCAGGTAGCCTGTTAAACCACTTCGTCCGTGGCAGTCATTGACTGTGAAACGAGACGCTGTTCTGATCTGAGATACCAGTACTTCTTACACTTATCACACTAAGCGATACAGATACTCGGAACCTCAAAAGACCGCATGGACAAAATACTCTACTGCTACAATTTCGGGAGATTTCCATGATAAACGGGTGGGCCTCTCCTGAAAAAGATTAGGTTGACGTTTTACCGTCTAGAGCGTAATTTTCCCGAGTTGCTTGGTCATAGAGATTCAATCTTGCCCACCCGTTGGGACGGCTTGAGTTTCTAGAAATTTTGAATGTCTCTATAATTGTAAAAATATGAGAATAGTCCGCAACAGCCTACGTACTTGAAAATGAGTGCAAATACCTGAAAATACTCATTCATATAGGTAGGCTTTTTGATGAGTTTTTTGTTTGGCCTTTACCTAAGGTTTGTTTCCCCAAAATATCATCATAGTGTACAAATACTAATGTCAGCTTTCGACGGACTACGACGAAGACGGCCGCTACTTCAAAAGTCAGTGTGTGGCACCGTACGAATACCGTGCGTCCAATTCGCAAGAGTCCTTTGCGCCTTCGCACTCGACACATGCGTCAAACAGACTGACCCCCGGAGCACTTCTCGTCAACCAAAATTCGACCAGCAACGCTGAAGAGAAGTGTGCCATCGTAGACCAACCACAGTAAGCACAAGGAATCAACCAGTAACAGCAAAAATCTGTTCGAAAAAGTATACTCTCCCATGAACTACGATACGAATGCGGTTGACAGCGGTGGCTTGTTCTGCTCCAGCGTGGCAGGAACGATAGCCGCAAGCACCGGCGAACCGAACCACAACGAACAGGTGATCCGACAGTGCGATGTGACGGTTCATGATGTGCTTCTTGGACGTGGGAGAGGTCCCAACATGCACCCAGGAAATCAGCGATACCGTGAAATTATTTACGCTAATCGTGATAATTACAACAAGGCATCCAACCGGAACGAACAAACCCGTATCACCCGTGAAATCGTAAACCATATTAAACAGAACGGTCGATTTCTAAAGCGTCTCGAAGTTCCCAAGAGTCAAAAAAAGAAAAAAAAGCGCGGAAGCTCGACTGAAGATGCTTGGGTGGTTGTAAGCGACGCCACTGCGCGCCTCAAGGTTGGACAGGTAAGCGA
>Ga0051981_10000833_pt1 | contig 15210 bp, 7 predicted proteins | sample CryGey13umfilter_3_FD_59644 | JGI IMG/M metagenome (GOLD analysis project Ga0051981, IMG submission 59644) | Groundwater microbial communities from aquifer in Utah, USA - Crystal Geyser 4/10/14 3 um filter | ecosystem: Environmental > Aquatic > Deep subsurface > Groundwater | place: USA: Utah... | reverse complement strand
TTGTCGTTGTCGTTGTCGTTGTCGTTGTCGTTGTCGTTGTCGTTGTCGTTGTCCCCAGTTGCCGTGTGAAACGAAGCAGTTCCAATTCTTGTGGTGTAACTGTAAGCGATGGTGAAAATTCCTTCTCGTCATAATCATGATTTTTACTTTTACAGCGAAACATAACGAGTCAAAAGAAATGTATAAATAATTGTGATATTCCTACTCCCAATACGTACCGTATCGAACAAAACTTAATGTGAGCGAGGCTTTTCGGATTATTATCGTTATGATTGTTGACTTCACTATGACCAAAGAGTACATCGTGTTACATCATCTGCACACACTTATTACATGTTTGTATGAAAGATCCTGAAGATGACTCGGGGACATGTGCGGTTTTGTGCGCTTTTTCATGATTTTGACGAAAAATAAATTTAAACGTAAATTTTATGAGAAATTAATAGAACACGGATTTATTGGCAAACAATCAAGAATAAGCGCACAAAACCGGATCCGTCTCTGCGCTGGAAGGTGGTTCATCCGCGATCGCGAGCCAAACCCCTTTCGCTCCCTCCCACCATTTTGTTTGCTTTTTATCATGACGATACTAGACGTGTTCGTTCTGTACAACTGTTCAATGTAAAATAAATGCCATGACGACAGTGTACAGGAAGATGAAGCACGTGGATTACAGGAGAGATAAATGATTCTACCGCAAACGCGACGTCCAACAAAACCATGGCTCAAAAGGTCAAAAAAAAAATTATTCAAGTACTGTTGTTCTTATCTAGATTATTACGTGTTTATGTTAGTCCCTCTAGTCGTTTCTATGATTTTCGGTGGCATACACGAGGACCTTTCGAAGAAAATCTATGGTCTGATACACGAGGTTTATATTTACTTGGAATGGTGTCGCTTGGGCTTTGCCACGCGTTCGGTTACCTTTGGATCAACACCCAGATTCTTGTCGTCCTTCTTGTGATGCTGGACCTCTTTGTCATACATGTGAAGGTTCGTAGAGAGCGGGGTGAAGTCGCGGTATTGTCTGGCAGCATAGGATGTCATGGTGATATTTTTTTGGTTTTAATTGATTTGGTGTGACTTTTTGACGATTGTTAATTTTATGACCTACGTATGACCCAGCCATCACAGGCATTTGAATGGCGAGAAAGCCGGGGGGATCGTGAGAGGAGTTCTGTTATTAGCATTATTAGTGCGTTTGACTGGGATTGCGAACTCGAAAGGTTCTTTGGCTTTCCAGCCATCACCAGATAAAGAGAGTGTTCATTCGTGAGAATAGACTTCGTTGGTGGCCGCTGTCTCGGCTTCTTACAATTCCCCTCTTCTTTCCACGTCTGAGTTTTGCCGTGAGACTACGGGGACTGACTGATGTGACACTGGCAGTGATCGGATGGGCACCCGAGAAGGCCGATGAACATGTTGTGCTAGGCTAGTGTAGTCAAAAATTATGAGTATTTTTGGCTACCTAATAGGACGAGTGATAACATAGCTCAAAAGTGATAAAGAAGATGTTTCTTGGGCGACAACTGATACTGATATGAGAGGTGGGGTGTTATGGTTTACAAATTCATAATTATGTTTTCATTAGGTGTATTAATCTATCACGATAACCAAACCACTTAAGGGATCTCAGACTACCGAAGACGGCTTGAAGACCGCAAAGCTTCAAACGTACAGACGAGGGCGAACAGACAAACTAGCGTACACCATCAAATCAGAGGTTTTTGCTTTGTGGGTTGTCGGCTGCTTCTTTGTTGACTGCTTCGAGGAAGAGAGGTGACTGTAGACGGCGAGGGGCTTGAAGCTGGTGTTTTTTCCGGGCATGATGGATTTGAATATATTTAAAGGATACTCGGGGTTGGGTAGCGTTCAGAAAATAGAGTAATAGTTTTGATCGGCGTAAGAGGGTATCTTATGTTGCTTTCGAGTCGCCACGAATAAGAACAACAAAGACTTCCTTTTTCGGAATGTGTTCCTCCGGTTCGGATCAATTCGGATCGGTTCGATCGGATAATTTTTTTAGTAGGAGTGGGGTAACTCCGCCCCGACGTCATGACACACGACAGGCGAGTTCTCCGGCTCCAAATTCCTCTCGATCCATACTTTTTCATTTATTTACGAATATTTTTGAATCATCAAATGAATTCGGATTACTGTTGACGCTGTGAGAGATGTTGGTGCGCATTCCAACGAAAGGAGAGTACAGCGGTCAATTGAAATCATATTGACACGTCTACCATCAGTACTCTACATGATGGAATGACAAAAAGAGAATTATATTATTTCCTTCCCGTCACTGGGCACCTCATGGCCTGACGAGACGGCCAAACTTACACCTGCGCTGGAGGAATCTTCGTCGTCGGAGATTTTTTCGGTCACATCCTGAATACCGTCTTTGTTGGCAGTGCTGCTAGTTGCAGTCGCAGCGGCGTGTTTCTGTGCGTCATCAACCTCGCCGTCCAGTGGCGGCAATTCCATCGTTTTTTGTGTCACGTGCTGAGGACTGGAGGAAGCCGATGGTTGATATCCGTGCCACAGCGAAGACACGGCTTGTCTGATCCTTGAAGATAAACCGCCAGGATGCCTTACCACAACAGTCGGGCCATGTTCCTGATCACTCTTTTCTAAACTAACCGTACCATCGGCACTCTCCGTCACGACTGTTTCCGCGGCGGTGACTGCTTTTTCGGAAGACGTTACTTCACTGCTCGTAGTCGCCGCCAATTCTTCTTGTCGTAATTCTTCGTCGTCGACTTCGTATGAATGATACAAGACGACACATATATTTTCATTGGACGGTGCCTTGGTCCAACCCATTTTCCAACAGATTAAACAATAGATAGCCAACAAAGTTGCCTCGACAATCCCATAGTAGAGAGGTACACCAATAGCTTCCGCTAAAGATCCTCCTTTGTAGAGCGCCAATGCGACCGACGTGGCAATTCCGGTATTTTGATAACATGCTTCTACCGCGACGGCCACTCGTTCCGGTGGTTCCAATTGCGCCTTCTTGGCCAAATACGTGGCAATACAGACGCCCAGGACAGCGGGCAAGGCACATCCGATATAGAATCTCAAGTCTCGATCCCACAGTGATGTATCATGATCCGTGGAAGATACTGTGAAGGACAAGATGATCAACAATATACCAGCCACATTTCCGATACGATTGGCTCTGGTTCGAAAGAGGGCCGTCCGTCCCCGTCGACTGGCAATGTACGACGCCAACAGGCCTCCTGAGATCCCCGAAATGACCGTAACGAGACTAATGATCAAGGCGCTCCAATCTAATGACTTTACCACGGCCGGACTGTACGTCCATCTCGTGTAGAGTATCAAATTGGTAGGCAACAATATTACACTCAACAAGGTACTGAGCGTCGTCATGGTAACCGACAGGGCCAGCTCAGCATTAAACAAACTGCACCACCAATTGCTATATGATCCTCCCGGACTGGTCGTAATGACAAGTAACATAATTCCAATCTCTTGCGGTAATTGAAATATTTTGACCACAAGAAAGCCAATAGCGGGGGAAATGACGAATTGCATAGCCAGACCGATGCACAAGGCCTTGGCATTGCGTATCTGCTTTTGTAAACTCTTTATTTGGACCGTCCCGGACATCCCAAAGACGAGTAAAAATAAGAGGGATGTGCCCAATATTGCAGCAAGGACGGCCATTGTTCGAGAATGTTGTCGTGGTCGTGGTGTGTAAAAGTAAGCCTCCCAGAGGTATGATTGTGAGCAGTCGTGTGGACCGTGAATTTTCTTTTTGATTGGGGTGCTTGTTGATGTGAAGAAGGAGGACGCAACGACAAGGATTTACAACCAACGATAAAGATGAACCTCCAACTACGTGGTTCGATAACTATACAAAAAAGAATAAACACGTCTATAGGGTCACGACGTCCACAAGCACCCCGTCTTGCAATTTCTGTTCGGACGATGATGATGTAATAATATTTGATTTTATTGTGTTCAAGGTATCAGACAGAGAGACGTCTACTCCACTAGCGTTTGTTTGTTGCACGTGTGGATGGTGTGGAGTGCGCAGAGAGAGTTGAGAGCCGTTACGAAAGTTGTTGTCGTGACTGTGAGAAAGAAAGAAAAAAGAGAGGCGATTTCCGAACTTGTAAATGTTTACGAATTTCCGAGATTATTTTTCCGAAGAATCAGCTTTCGCTTCTCCTTCGAGAGCGAGTGATTAGTTTTTACTGTTATTTACTCTACCGTAGCAATGTAAGGTGAAGGGAGGAAAAGGGAAAAGGATCAGGTCACTTGTTACCAAACTGCATTTTCAATTTTCACACACACGAACATACCCCATACCATCACCATGTCTACGATTGTGACCTTGTTAGGCAGGGTGGAATGTCGAAAATACCAACCCAGCTCCAACAATAATTATGACAAAGAAAGCGCCGGTCAGCAACACCAACAGCAACACCAACAGCAACAGCAACAGCAACAGCAACCACCGGTACATGAGAATGTTTGGACGTGGAAAGGAGCTTGGGCGTTTGGTGCAAGCGATCCACCCCCACCGCCGGATCCAACCTCCTCCTCCGCCACTACACCCGCATCGTTGCCGTTTTGTTATACGTTTGAACGGGTCGTGGATGCCAAATTAACACCCATTCCCTCCCTGCAACCAACAACGTTGCCGAATAAGAATCATGACGCGGGCGAGGGAAAAGGCGATAATAACGACGAAAACAATAATGATAAGAAGAAGAAGAATAATCATAACATCGACGACGGCGACGATGATGATAATGATGATGACAATAATGACAATACTGTGGGTGATGATAATGATGACGAAAAGAACAATACTGCACCAGACGAGGACGGTGGGGGGAAGACACGCACGGAACAAACACAGTCGACACAAAGTATCGATCCCACGAACAAGGATGATGAAAAAGTAAGCGTAACAATGCGTGATAAAGGTTTGTCAGACTCTGAAAAATCTGATACTAAAAGGGAAATCGACACTGCAGCAATAACAACAACAACAACAACAACACCATTCCAGAATGAAATCCAGGCGAAGAAACCAAAACAGGCAAACGACAAAAAAGAAGAGTCGGCCATCGCTCCGCAAGTTGACTCCACCGTCAAAGGAACAACTTCCAAACAACCAGAATCGAAAACAGAAACTGTAGAAATCAAAAATTCTGAGGGAAAAAGTCCGCAAACGAGCGGTTCAGGTGCAACCCCCAAAACGGGGAATGCTGCCATTGGATCGTTGAAAACTGAACAAGAGGAGAAAGATCTCGCAGAAAATAAACCATTGACGACAGACCAAAATCATGAACAACAACAACAACCAGAACAACAAATGGGACCCACCTTTGGTGATGACGGGTTTGTCGATGCCTGCACGAAATATCCGGCCTGTCCTCCATCGGGGCGATGGAAGGGATCGTTCCAGGCGGCTATTGGACGCAAGGGACAGCAGCGTTCGGATATCCCTGAATACTTTGATGTATTCTTGTATGCCGAACCACCGGCTGATGCACAGGTACAATTCACGGACCCTACGGAACCACTGAAGCCACAACATGTGTACATTCGGGGAGCCGGGGAAAATCAATTTGGAATCTTTGAACTCACTGGATCATTTTCGTTGGAAACGGAAATGCTAAAGCTGCAGCGGTTATACGTGCGAATCGCACCCGAACCCCCACGCCGAGGACGAGGGCGTAGACCACGCCGTAGCGAGCCTGGTAGTGTAAGTCGGTCGATCCGCAAACGACATCTGTCATGGAAACGCAAGGCGGCTCTGGTGGAAGAAACCAGTACACGCACTCCCACGGTGGGAGGAAGTCAAGCCAGCACACAGTCGGGGCTAGACGATCAGCAATCTCGACCTGCCAAACGACAAAAACGCAAGCAATCGAGAGACGAAACGGGTTTCTTGACGCCTACCACAACGGGAACAGTGAAGACGGACGGTATTCCCGAAACAGTTAGTACGACGACGTCTACTACCGTCGGTACATCTCGTCCCAAGTCACCAGGTATAATGTCTCGACTGTCCAGTGCAACGCCACACGGGTCTACCGTTGTGCGTTTACCCGTGGAGGGAGATTTTCAACTGGCACGATGGCGAGCTGCACACTATTATCATTACAATCCAGCCCCGAAGGATGTAACGACCAGTACGACGACGACGGCCGCTACTTCGAACAGCAACAACAACGCTATGTTAACCAAATCGGTGATTTACGAAGGTGAATTGTACAATGGACTTCGAGAAGGTCGAGGCGTTTGTGTTTACAATAATGACATGGTCTACGAAGGAGAATGGCAACTCGACAAGGAACATGGCTATGGTACCTCGTGGACGGGCGACAAGCGACGTATCATTTATCAGGGTGAATGGGAACGGGGTCGCATACATGGACAAGGCAAATACTATTATTACGAAAACAGCAACAAAAGCTCGGATGATTCCCATCCTAGTAAAATCCAAAGTCGATACGAAGGGGAATTTCGCGAAAACCTACGACACGGCAATGGTATGTACGTCTTGCCGGATGGTTCCACCTACAATGGCCAGTGGCAGAATGGAAACATGACTGGTAGAGGAACCTTCACTTGGCCCGATGGCTCGGTCTACGAAGGAGACTGGAAAGATAATCAACGGCACGGAAACGGCACGCTGAAGGCTTCCGATGGCTTTTATTACGAAGGCACCTGGGTGCATAATACCATGGAGGGACGAGGGTCCGCCACCTACCCAGACGGTCAAGAATACCACGGTATGTTTAGCAGCGGACGACGCGAGGGTCGTGGGACTATTAAATTTCGCAACGGAGCCGTTTACGAAGGGCGTTTTCGTGATGATGCGGTGGATGGTCAGGGTACCATGAAAATCCGTAAGGCTGTATTGATCCCGCGAGATGACAATGGCGATGAAGACGATGCTGCAGACACTGAAGAAAATCCACAACCCGAGGCGAAGTCAAATGAAGATACCTCCAAGTCCGAAAAGGAACCGAAAAAGGCTGACTTTATGATTCCGATATCCTTCCAGAGCGATATGGCGCACATCCACCGAAGAGCTGGATTTACATTGGGCGGTAATTAGGCTTTTGGTGGTAATTAGGCTTCCCTTTCGTGAAGGATCTGCAACAATTCACGGTCAATAATCATCTTTTTACAGTTAGTAGCCACATCAAAAATAGTAGTCATCGTACATTAGTTAATATGACACACTTTCAACGAAATAGCGGAGGACCTGCGTTGACTGTCAAAACAGGAGGAAGAGGACGACGACATTCTGGCCGACCAATTCGAACATACTCAACAGTCTCCTCTTACAATTACTTATTAGACGACGGACAGTGAATATGGGTCCGATAAGGTGGGAAGAAAAAAACCTACCAAGAGACTTCACAGTTAGTTTTCTGTTCTCGTTACTGTTATTAACGGTAACATAAGAAGAGTTGATCCCGAATTGACCTAGTCTTGGTTGAAGCTCATCGCATCGCCTCCGGGTTAAATGATGACGTCATGTGTTGTCTCTCCACGCGAAACTTGTTGATGGATGAGAAATATCGGGTTTGCCATCGTTGTTCTGTTGCATACCCACCATTCTCGACGGTCAACGAGGTCGTTATGAAGATGTTGTCGTTCAAACTAACTCCTGGTCTATTGGCCCTGCTTCTGTTGAGTGACAGCGATGCTTTTACGCCGACAGGCCTTGCCGCTCAACGCAATCAAGCCAATCCTCCGTCCTCGCTCATGGTGCGTCACTGAAATGCCTTCCACCTGGAACGGGAAGGAATCTTTTTTATATATTTTTAATGGGACAAATCTATCTCGTACTTTCGTCCACTGATTCTGTAACGATAATCTGTTATTTACCCTGTCGAGAATCTGGTCCTGTCGCTGCATGTTTGTATGACACGCCGATGCTCACCTTGTGACATTTTTGACGCTTTTTTTTTCTTTCTCGCCCTTTACAGTCGACGGTAACGGATGTTCAGTGGACTCCTTCCATCAACTCTGGTGAACGTGAACGAATCTATGGGAAAATTAATAAGTACTGTGAGAGTCTCTACGAAGTTCAACGTCGTAAGACAAGAACCGTCACTTGTGGACCCATCAAGTTTGGATCCGATCATCCCATTGTCCGACAGACGATGGCCACCACTAACACTGCCGATGTGGATGCCACCATTGAGCAAGTGATCCGATGCGCCGATGAAGGTTTCGATCTTGTCCGTGTTACGGTTCAAGGTCGTCGGGAAGCCAACGCCTGTCTCAAGATTCGGGAAGGTCTGAACAAAAAGGGATACGACATTCCTCTCTGTGCCGATATGCATTTTCAGCCCAAGGTGGCACTTGCCGTGGCGGATGCCGTTGAAAAGATTCGCATCAATCCTGGAAATTTTATCGATGGTACAAAAGACTTTAACGAGAAGATCTACGAGACGGAAGAAGAGTTCTTCAGCGATCGCGCGTTCTTGTACGAGGCCTTGGAACCCCTGGTGCTGAAATGCAAAGAATTGAACCGATGCATGCGTATCGGAACCAACCATGGCTCTCTTTCTTCGCGTGTCCTTTCTTTTTATGGTGATACGCCTCGTGGTATGGTTGAGTCGGCTATCGAATTTGCTGATATCTGCCGTAGTCTGGACTACCATAATTTTGTCTTCTCCATGAAGGCCAGCAACCCTCTCGTTATGGTGCAATCCTACCGTCTCTTGGCGGCTGAAATGTACCGCATGGGTTGGGACTATCCTCTTCACTTGGGTGTCACCGAAGCTGGTGAAGGCGAGGACGGTCGCATGAAGTCGGCCATCGGTATCGGCACGCTTCTGGCCGACGGCTTGGGTGACACAGTTCGCGTGTCGCTTACTGAAGACCCGGAATTCGAATACGGACCCTGTAACCGCTTGGCCGAAATTGCCGACAGTCGTTTGGCAAGTAAGAACCCCGAAGCCAAGGCTCGTCAGGCTGCCGTCCCGAAGTACGTTGATACACGCAACATTGAATCCTTTGCCCGTCGGCAAGGAGATTTACCTGCGCAGAAGGAAGGAGACGCCGTTGATGTTCGAGGCTTTTTGCATCGCGACGGATCCGTTTTTAATGTCGTTACCCCGGAAATGTTTGATGGGAAAAACGCGCAATACCTTTACCAACAATTGGGTTGCAAAACAGCTGTCGGTATGCCCTTCAAGGATATCGCCACGACCGATTCAATCTTCATGAAAACCGTCCCACCAAGCTCTGACACTACTGCTCGCACGGCTATTCGTCGTCTTATTGAAGTGAGCATGGGAGTTATTGTACCGGCTGCTGAATTGGAAAAGGACCCCCTCCCCAATGCTGTGGCTTTAATGGATTTGGAAGAAGCTGTGGAAAAGAATGGCGCCCTCCCTGAAGGCGCCATCCGTTTGGCCATCACTGTCAACGGTGGCGAAGACGAGTCTGTGTATGCCAAGCTAGGGGACCTTGATCCCATGGTGATCTTGTTCAAACCGCGAGAAGATCTCTCTGCCTTGCATGCTGGTCGACGATTCTTTGAATTTCTGAAGAAGAGTGAAATGAGCTATCCCGTCATTAACCATTACACTGCCGAGACGAAAGACACAAACGAGTTAGCTTTGCAGCTTGGTACATCCATTGGTTCGCTGCTGACCGACGGCAACGGTGACGGTGTTCTGATCGATACGGGCGATAGCACTGACTTCTCCGTAGATTTTTTGCGAAGAACGTCATTTGCTCTTTTACAGGGAAGCCGTATGCGCAACATCAAGACAGAATTCGTTTCATGCCCCTCTTGTGGACGAACGTTGTTTGACTTACAAGAGACAACAGCCGCCATCCAAAAGGCAACGGGCCACCTACCAGGTGTGACGATTGCGGTTATGGGTTGCATTGTAAATGGTCCCGGTGAAATGGCTGACGCTGATTTTGGCTATGTCGGAACTATTCCGGGTAAGGTCGACTTGTACTATGGAAAGGAGGTCGTTCGTAAGGGTATCAAAAACGAAGACGCCGTTGATGCTCTTGTCCAGCTAATCAAGGATTACGATATGGTAAGTGTCGGCTAGAATCCGCGACGAAGTCTCCGCAGCGCGTATTTCTTACTTTTCTCATTAATTTACAGTGGAAAGACCCTGAACCCGAAGAAGCTGAAGAGGAAGCAGAGGCCGTGGTGGCTTAAACTTGGAATTACCTTGGTAGAAAAATTATATTAGTCAGAGAAGTTATATTTATTGAGAGTTCTACATTTCTATGAAATGATTGTATCTGGCGTCTTCTGACCATTTACAACGAGCGAGAAGTCAGAAAGAAGCAGCTTAGCTTTGGCTTTCATCGTTGGTCCCTTTTGAGCCATAATCAATAACTGACCAACGACTTGACGATATATATGAATGGGTTGACTCATGTTAGGAGACACTGCGACTAGAGAAACACCTTCCAGCCACTGCCTAGCTACAGAAGAGTCGGCCGCCTCAGGAATGGGCCAATTGGAAGATGATAGAATGATTGCAAAGACAACGTCGCCTGCTGGAGGCCAAAGTGATCGAACCCCGCCTATCAAGATGTCAATGCAAGCTTGAATCAAACGTTGACCAAGCATGACCACAATTTCGTCAAGCCTCCGGGAGCCAATCTCGAGGGATTGACGAGCCGCGGCTGGTAAAGGAAGTCGCCGCCAGCCGATAATCTTCTCCCAAAAGTTCAGCGTAGCGCGGGTCGAGTTGCGTTCACCTTTACAAGCTGTCAGGCACTCCATGGCACAGGACCCAATCGATGCAAGGGCTTCACATCTTACAAGAGCTGCGGGACAAAAGAGGAGACACCGCTGACACAATTCAAAGTAGGCTTCAACTAGATCAGTACACTCGTGGACGGGTCTCTCCGATGAGATGTAGCCGAAAAAGATTTTTGACACATGAAAAAGTAAATTTTCGAAAGCGTTTGTTTCTTGGAAGCCATAGGCTTCTACCGCTGAGCTAAAATATGAAAGTGCGCTGGGATTTTTGGTGCGTTCAAAGACCGTGACGCAGTTTTGAATAGTTGTGGAGAACTGTGAGCCCAGCAATTCGGGCGCGCTCCGTAGCAACTGCTGTTGAACACTGAGTACTCCATCCAGTATCACCACATAATGATGCATTCGCTGCGAAACGGCTTCCAGAAAAGGCCAGACATATTGGTTGAGGGTGTTTGTCAGTATATGGGGATCATTTCTATGATCGTCCTTTTGTGCAAACTTGATGATAACACACAAGACTTGCAAGTACTTCGCAGCAGCGTCGACAGCCGCTGTAGCGCGCTCCGACGGGGTCGAGCCATCTGTGGGAATAATACTCACGGCCCTGTGAGCCTGTTCGGTCAACGATTGCGCCAGAGCAACGATTGCGCGATCACCCGCCGTTGGATCTTTGATTTGAACCACGAGTCGCACACATCCTTCGGCCACGGCTAGCATAACATCTTCTTCGTTCGACGCTATGGCCACGGAAAAGAGTCGCCGCGAAACACCCAAGAGAGTATCCGTCGCCGATACGTCTTCTGTGAGACGTACGGTGCTGATTGACAAGACGGATTTCATAGCCTTGGCGGCAGAAACCTGCAAGACTACATGCTGCTGTTGCTCCACGACGACACGCAACTGTTCCAAGATTTGCAAGACCAGCTCGGACGATCCGATCCGCGCCCACGCGGCGGCATAGGCGCCCCAAAATTGGCACAAGGAGTTAGTGGCTGCCATTATTTGTGAAGGAGCGGCCCGGGACAATGCCGTGGCCACTTGTTGGAGGAGTGCGGCCGTCGCTTGTTTGTCTTGCATAATTTGAGTCCCACCTACCGTCGTCTTGAGACGTCCACATATGTCGCGTGCCGTTGCCGTGAGACCGTAGAGAGCCACCTCTTGTCGAGTCCATACTGTCGACGATGAGGGAGACATGATGAGTGCTTGGGTCAAGCGTTGTAAAAAATCAACACGCAACATATTGTAGCAGCCCACGAGGACATCGGGTGCCAATTGTCGATATTCTTCAAATTCAGATTGGTCCACATTCAATTCATCTTCCCAAGAAGTAAATTCTGGGGGAAATGCCAGGGCTTCCAATAATGTGTCCGTAATACGTGCAATCAAAGGCGCCCGCCAATGTTCGTGTCGTTCTGCAGTGGGAACATCCTGAACCGACAGCCAGACCTCCAGCACGAGAGATCGAATCTTAACCTGGGGATGGGTGCGTTGAATTTCCAATAGTAGAGTCAACAATCCATCCGCCGGTAATAGGATAATTTCGTCAATGTCTTCCGTGACCAATGTTGACAGTAACGTTACCAGGGCGTGACTAGCATCGTCCCATTCTGTAGCGGCAGCTCGTTGCAATGGCACTCCAATGAATCCTTCCACGTGGGTGGCATTGACAAGAGCAGTAATGGCAGCTCGGCGAGTGTCAGTACACGAATCGGCCGGCTGTCGCAAGACCGTCGTCAAGCATTGACTTACGGCCGTTATCAATCCTTCTTCATTGTCATTATATCCTGTTTGCGCCAGTATGTGTACCAAATTATGCAAGATCGACGGTTGTCCATGATTGTTCACGGCCTCATTGAGTTGGGACAAAGTCACATGACACGCACCCACCCAATGACGCAGCGCTTGAACAGCCAAGAAACAAGTGTCGGTGGTATTTTGGTGCGTCAAATGATTGGCCAGTACTTGACGCACACTTGGCCAATGGGGAATGAGTTCTGCCGTTATAGCGGGTGTGCTTAATTCGGTGCATGTTTCCAATTCGGTAGGTATTTCTGCCAACAGTCTCAAGGCGGTCCATGGACTGAGTGACGTAGTATAGGCCTCGCTATTTTTGGTAGTGGCGTGAGAAGGATTATGACACGAGGATAAAATGGACGGCAAGAAATTGGATGAACTTCCCAGTCGAACTTGTAGCGACGTTAAACAAATACACGCTGATTGCAATAATACGGCACTGTGTGCGTTTTGTTGTTGTACTCCAAATTGAGCGTGGAGGATCAATCGTGACAAGGCCTGGCGGATCGCTTCCAATGAATCACTGTTAGCGCCGGTTGTGTTTACTGTTGATGACATGTGTGGCAATTCCCTGCGAATTTTGGCTTGCAACAATTGAAGGCATAGCAATTCGATGCCACTGTGTCGACTCACGGCACCATCAGCGTGAAGGTCATGATGAACATCAACAAAAGAAGTCAACCAGGGACCGTACAAGTCCCATGCTTCCGCCGACTTTGTCCATGATTCTAAGAAGGCCGATGCGGCATGTCGGGTAGGAGCATCCGTTTCGGATCGAACGACCAATGCTGCCGCGTTGGCAACTTGTTGAGCCTGGTTGTTGTTACCGCTGTGGTTGATGCTGTTATGACTGCTGCTATTTGACATTAAGGGTTTCAAGACATAAATTGATGGAGCCGTCGAAGTCTACACACTCTTTCCTATAAAAGATGCTATGCTACCTGAGTGGGATGTGAGAAGGAGACAAAATAGGACGAGTAACAATAATCTTGAAGTTGCTTCGCTGTCAGTTTTTGTTGACGACCTTTTCCACGCTGTTCGTGCGGCGCCGCGAAGCCGTAAGAATGCGTGGAAGAAAAATGTGACGGTGACGTGAAGCGAACCGATTTTTCCCTAAAACATAGTAATTTTGAGAGCCATTTTAGAACTAAATTCGGTTATTTTCCGAATCCTTTGCGAGTAGGAGTAAAATGTAAACAAATGGACGTCGCAGGCCATCCCATCACATATCACACAGTGACAGACACACTGACAGTCGATCAAATTTTGAAAGTACCTGCTATCCTTGCCCCGAAAACAAGTGTTGAATAAGCTCATCAAAATCTACTATTTATCAGTGTGAATCTCCGAATAATCAAATACCCGATACCAACTGTTCGACCAGTTGATCAAAACGGTCCATACGAGTCTGAATCAAATGCCTGAGTCGGGTTTCAGAGACGACCTTGTTGGAAAAGTGCCCGTCCAAATCAATAAAGAAAAAGTTCCCATTGACATCGATCATTCCCTGAAAATCTCGCCACAGCGTGGGAACCGCTTCGAGCGCTTGGTAAATGACCCTTCGCTCTTTTTTCAATTGTTCTGCCAAGGCCGTCATGTTGGGGATCTGTCGTCGAAAGGACGGTAACACGGTTGGTAAAGATTCAACCTTGGTGGCGCTACTGCCGAACGTCAAGGCCGGGGTGGGGGCCTTCAAAACTTTTTGAACCGCAATGAAACATTCGTCTTCGTTGTATATGGCCTTGGTGGTCTTGTTGGAAATAATGCGCAAGGGTTGATGAACCAGTGAATTTAATTGCCGAACCAGAGCAGGAGTTACCGCGACCATTTCTGCCGCTTCTAGATAAAAGTGCTGGGCCCCAAAATCCCGTGTCAAATTGGCAGCCAATTCCGAAGCTCGTCGCATGGATTTGTAGTGCTTCGGGGAGGCCACGAGGTATCCTATTCGTTGAGCAGACGAGGAGTTGCCATGCAAGGCATCACTATTGTCCGAAGAAGAATCAAAGAAACATTTGGCCATTCCACAGTTCGCCTTGGCAAGTAAATTTACGCCACTCCAGTCGAACGGAACCACTTCTACGTTATCGTCGAGATTATGTTCACATGGGGACGGCGACCATATCGCAGCTTCTCTGCTTCCGAACAAGGCTCCCCATGAGTCTTGCGCCCCCAGCTTCATGAGAAATTCAGTAGAAAGGACATGGTAGACCACAACGGCACTCAAAATGATGAAAAAAGTGAGATTTCTGCTCCGATTCATAGACCGTGAACGATGGTGGTAGGTCTCCATGCTGCTATGTTTCCGAGGTGAAGTGTGAGACTAGTTGGGGAACAGAAAGAGAGAGATGCTCAGTTTGATACACTTTCTTGCCGTGTTGCAAATGAATTTTGTGAGTATGCGATCGTATTGCTGTAATGCTGCGTTGTTCTTATCATTATCAACGACAAGACCGAAGCAAGAAGCTCCGTAAGGCTGTTTGTGGCCTCGTTTGTTCGCTCAGATGGGAGTTAAATCACGCCGCTCATCTGGGCAATGGTAGTACGTCAGAATTCATATTAGTTGGAGTAGTCATGATCGGCGGGACCAAAACAGCCTTTTTGGGCGAGTCGTTGATTATACGTAGATATAGTACTAAGGAATTCGATAACGAAGAACCAAAAATTGTGAG
>Ga0051981_10000832_pt1 | contig 15213 bp, 15 predicted proteins | sample CryGey13umfilter_3_FD_59644 | JGI IMG/M metagenome (GOLD analysis project Ga0051981, IMG submission 59644) | Groundwater microbial communities from aquifer in Utah, USA - Crystal Geyser 4/10/14 3 um filter | ecosystem: Environmental > Aquatic > Deep subsurface > Groundwater | place: USA: Utah... | reverse complement strand
CAGCAACCCGTATATATGGACGAAGATAAGCTTAATAGCGCCGAAGCGACTTTGAGAAATTATCCGCCACTTGTGTACTTTGATGAGATCGATCGCTTAAAAAAGGATTTAGCTCAAGTTGCGTTGGGTAATGCTTTTTTGTTACAAGGAGGGGCTTGCGCTGAAAGCTTTTCTGAATTCAGCGAATCGCATATTTTAGATACCTTTCGTATTTTATTGCAGATGGCTCTTGTAATAACGTTTGCTGGTAAAAAAAACGTTGTTAAAATGGGGAGAATTGCTGGTCAATTTGCTAAGCCGCGGTCTTCCCCTGTAGAGCATAGGGGATGCGAAACATTACCTTGTTATCGAGGTGATATTGTCAATGACTTGCAGTTTACAGATGCATTGCGAGAGGCGAATCCGGAACGCATGCTGCAAGCCTATTTTTATTCATCGGCGACTTTAAATTTCCTGAGATCTCTTTCTCATGGTGGATATGCGAAATTGGAGAATGTTAATCAATGGTTATTATCGTTCTTAGAAGAGAGCCCAATCTGTGAAAATTATAAAAAAATTGCTAATAGTATTAAGCGTTCAATTACATATGTGAAAGACTCGAAAAGTGTATATGGAAAGCAAATTTCATTTGCAGAGGATATAGATTTCTATACATGTCATGAGGCTTTGTTGCTTCCGTATGAAGAATCCCTTGTTCGATATCACGCTATAAGTGACCTGAACTACTGCACCTCAGCTCACTTTCTATGGGTTGGTGATCGTACACGCGATTTAGCTGGTGCTCATATAGAGTTCGTTCGTGGTTTGGAGAACCCATTGGGTATTAAATGTGGTCCTACTATGCAGCCGGATGAACTGCTAGAATTACTTGATGTTTTGGATCCTAAGCGTGAATTGGGGAAAGTTTCCTTGATTTCGCGTATGGGTTCAGGGAAGGTCGAAAAGCATCTTTTGCCCTTGTTGAAGGCTTTGAAGCGAGAAGGACGGCTTGCCATTTTGGTATGCGACCCTGTTCACGGAAATACGCATGTATCTGCAAATGGTTATAAAACACGGCCGTTTGATAAAATATATAGTGAATTCGAACAATTTTCACAACTGGTGAGATCCGAAGGAATGCATCCGGGAGGTCTGCATATAGAAATGACTGGGGGAGATGTCACGGAATGCGTAGGCGGAAGTGCAGGTATAACGGAAAGCGATCTATCAGAACGTTATCACAGCCTATGTGATCCGCGTTTAAATGCTTCGCAAGCATTAGAGTTAGCCTTTCTTGTTTCGGAGGTTTTTAAAAATGAGAACTGAAATAAATTTATTACAAAAGAGCATCCAAAAAATAGTTTCGCAACACACATTTTCTCGAGAAGAAGCGAAGAATATCATGGATAGCTTGTGCCGAGAAAAATTTCCTGAAACTCAAATGGCAGCTTTTTTTGCGGCCATACATTCAAGACGTGAAACAGAAGAAGAACTTTTGGGATTTCAGGATGCACTGCGTTCCAGAATGATCTTTTTACCCCAGGCATTCGAGGACGCTATTGATACATGTGGAACAGGGGGAGATAGTAAAGGAACGTTTAATATATCTACAGCATGTGCGTTTGTTTTGGCTAGTGGTGGCGTAAGAGTTGCTAAGCATGGAGGGCGCTCTGTTTCCAGTAAATGTGGAAGCGCCGATGTGCTTGACGCTTTAGGCGTATCTATGGTCTCGAATCCGCTAAAGGCAGCTATGATTTTAAAAGAATTTGGTTGCGTGTTTCTGTTTGCTCCTGCGTTTAATCCTGTTTTGAGAAAATTCGCTCAGTTAAGACAAGAGCTAGGTGTACGTACTTGTTTTAATGTGATGGGCCCGCTGTTGAATCCTGCAGCTGTTAAAAATCAAGTTATAGGTGTATATGAACAGAGGTTGTTGCCATTAGTTGGGGGAATTTTAAGGACTGTTGGCGTGCGGAATGCTATCATTGTACATTCGCGTGACGGTATGGATGAATTTTCTATTAGCGCACCGAGTGATTATGTCCATTTAAATGCAGGCAAAATTGAACTGAAGACAATTTCTCCAGAAGAAGTCGGACTGAAGTTATACCCCGAAGATTCAGTTTCCGGAGGGAGCGCCATTGAAAATGCAAATCTTATTGAGGCAATATTTAAAGGGAAGCCAGGGGCGTATCGTGACGCGGTTTTACTTAATTCGGCCGCAAGCTTCTTTGTTTCAGGAAAAGCAAAATCGATCCTTGAGGGAATTTCAATTGCAGCGGATTGTATCGATTCAGGAGATACAATTGCTTTGCTAAATAAGTTAAGAAAAATTAAATGAAGATGACTAATGATTTTTTAAGCAGAGTTCGAGCCTCAACAGAGGCAAGAGTTCGAACTGTTTCACTTTCGAATGCGGAGATGTTAGATTTAGCATTACGCTCACCTATGCCGAATGATTTTATGGCATCGTTTGACCGTGAAGTTGCGATTGTTGCGGAAATTAAATTTGCGAGCCCATCATGTGGTCATATTAAAGATTACAAAGACCCTGTAGATATTGCTCGTCAATATCTCGATAACGGAGCAGCAGCCCTTTCAGTATTAACGGAGCCGGATTATTTTAAGGGATCTTTGGAGTATATGAAGGCTGTTCGTATCGCATTTCCAGATGCTCGAATTTTAATGAAAGATTTTGTTCTGGATTTAAAGCAGATATACCAAGCGAGAATATATGGGGCCAGTGCGGTACTTCTGATTGTGGCCTTTCTTGATGCCGAATTACTGAAGTTATTATATGAAGAAGCCATTTCAATTGGTCTCACGCCATTGATTGAAGTTCATGATGATAAGGAATTCGAAATTGCCGCTTCGCTTGGGGCACAATTAATTGGCGTGAATAATAGGGATTTAAGTACTTTGGAAATCGATATAGAAACCTCGATCACGCTCGCACAACATTGTTCTAATAACGCAGTCCTCGTTAGTGAAAGCGGTTTGGGTGCTTCTGAAAGCATTAAGTTATTAGAATCGAATGGATATAGAGGATTCTTGATAGGAACGCATTTTATGAAGGAAGAATTCCCTGGAAAGGCTTTGTCTCAATTAATTCAGGAGGTGGCGAAATGATTCCTGTAAAAATATGTGGCATAACAAATTTAGAGGATGCCTTTCTCGCAGTTGAACTAGGGGCATGGGCTTTGGGGTTTAATTTTTACAAAAAAAGCCCTCGTTATGTTTCTCCTGAAGTTGCGGCTAGTATTGTAGCGGCTGTTCGGGGAAAAGTTATTACGGTTGGTGTATTTGTGAATGAAGATAGTAAGAGTATAAAATCTATTCTTGATGAGACAAAAATAAATTATGCACAGTTGCACGGTGAAGAGTCAGATATATTTGCTGAAGGAATACGTATTCCCTTTATTAAAGCATTTAGAATTTTAGACAGAATACATATGAATGAAATATATCGTTTTCGTGGAATAGTAGATTATGTTTTATTAGATTCGTTTAGTGAAAAGGCCTACGGGGGTACTGGTGAAATCGCAAACTGGGAATTGGCAGCGTTAATATCAAAAAAAATTAATATCATTCTTGCCGGTGGATTAACGGTTCATAATGTCCTAGATGCGATTAATTACGTAAAGCCCAGCGCAATCGATGTTTGTAGTGGAGTGGAGCAATTTCCGGGCAGAAAATGCCCTGCAAAGCTCAAGAAGTTTTTTGAAGTGCTTAAAGAGAAGGAGATTGTATGAAAAATGGTTATTTTGGAAAATATGGAGGACGCTTCGTTCCTGAAACGTTGATGGCGCCTCTTATTGAATTGGAAAAGGCTTATCTTAATGTTATTGATGATGCGGCCTTTCAGAAAGAGTTGGGATCTTATCTAAAAGATTTTGTAGGTAGGCCCACGCCCTTAACTCACGCAAGCAATTTAACCAAGTACTTGCGAGGAGCTAAAATTTATTTAAAGCGTGAAGATTTGACGCATACCGGATCTCATAAAATCAACAATGCATTAGGGCAAGGTTTGCTGGCAAAGCGCATGGGAAAAAGTCGTATTATTGCCGAAACGGGCGCTGGGCAACACGGAGTAGCTTCTGCAACTATAGCGGCACTATTGGGGTTAAAATGTACTGTGTATATGGGTGAGCTTGATACACACCGCCAAGCGCTGAATGTAGCTCGCATGAAGTTCTTGGGTGCGGAGGTTGTGCCTGTAAAAACAGGAAGTCGAACACTGAAGGATGCGGTAAGCGAAGCCATGCGTGATTGGGTTTCACGCATCGATGATAGTTATTATCTCTTAGGGTCAGCTCTTGGCCCTCATCCTTACCCATCTATGGTTCGAGATTTTCAGAAAATTATTGGTAATGAAACGAGGCAACAAATTTTGGATCAGTGCGGGATACTTCCCTCAGAATTGATAGCCTGCGTAGGTGGCGGTAGTAATGCAATTGGGCTTTTTTACCCATTTCTGAATGATGAGACTGTCCGCATGACCGGAGTGGAAGCTGGAGGCCAGGGGATGGAGCTTGGTCAACACGCAGCTCGCTTTTTAAGCGGATCGATTGGGGTATTTCAAGGAACAACAACCTATCTTTTACAAGATGAGTATGGCCAGATAGAAGAGACCAGCAGCATTGCAGCGGGATTGGACTATCCTGGTGTTGGGCCGGAGCATGCTTATTTGCGTGATCTTTCTCGAGTGCGGTACACGCATGTGAGTGATCTAGAAGCTTTAGAGGCGGCTAGATTGGTTTCTCGTTTAGAAGGTATTTTGCCAGCTTTGGAAAGTGCGCACGCACTGGCATATCTCATACAACGCGCTCCAGAAACGAACACCAGTGATATTATCGTGGTGAATGTTTCGGGTCGTGGTGACAAAGACATGGAAACGTATGCAAAAATTATTTAACAAACTTAAAGATGAAGATACGACAAATACTCAATAAATATCTCAATTCCCATCGTGCTGCTTATATACCTTTTGTACCAGCGGGAGATCAGGATATGGAAACAACAATGCGCTTGATCGTAGAGCTTGATAAATTGGGCGCCGATATTATCGAACTAGGAGTTCCATTTTCAGATCCGGTTGCGGATGGCCCAACGATTGCTCAATCTTATGAGCGAGCGTTGAAAAATAATGTCACATTGCTGGACTGCATTGCGTTGGTGAAAAAATTGAGAACAGGGGGATGCCATATACCTTTGGTTTTGTTTAGTTACCTGAATCCTATTATTCAACTAGGTCAAGAAAAGTTTGCCAAGCTATGTGCAGAAGCTGGGATTAACTCTGTTTTGTTGGTCGATCTTCCTGCAGAGGAGTCCCAAGAAATGGTACAAATATTGAAGAATCATGGAATAGGAATTATCCTTTTAGTGTCGCCAACCACTACAACAGACAGGTTGAATCTTATTTGTGATCAAAACCCTGACTTTATATACTACATTTCCCGAAAGGGGGTTACAGGATCGCAGACTGAACTTTCTTCAAGCTTGGCTTCGGAGGTTGCAGCAATTAAAAGAGTCACCGATATTCCAGTAGCAGTTGGTTTCGGGATTTCATCAAAGGAACAGGTGGCATTAATTGCTGGTATGGCAGAAGGGTATGTGGTGGGTAGTGCTTTGGTGGATTGTTTGAGAGATGGAGACAAAACCACTGCTCAGGCGAATTTCCTCGAAAGAGCCAAGTCTCTCCGTATATAGTGGCACATAAATATGTCCAAACAAATTGTCATTATAGGAGGCGGAGCAGCCGGCTTTTTTGGCGCTATAAATGCCGCGCAGGCTAACCCTGAGGCTGAGATAACGATCATTGAAAAATCTCCCAGGCTCTTAACAAAAGTGAGTATATCAGGTGGGGGTAGATGTAATGTAACGCATAACTGCTTTGATCCTAAGGTGTTAGTCGAGAATTACCCCCGTGGGCGTAAAGAATTACTTGGGCCCTTTAATCGCTTTCAACCCAGAGATATGATTAAGTGGCTGGATGCTCAAGGAGTCGTTTTGAAGACAGAGGCAGATGGCCGGATGTTTCCAGTAACGGATGACTCTCAAACAATCATAGATTGTTTCATGGCGTTATCGAAACGGCTAGGCATAAAAATTTTAACCAAAATCGCGGTTAACACCATTGAAGTTTTGGAGACGGGGGCTTTCCATGTTGTATTATCGACTGGCGAAGTATTGTTGGCGGATAAAATTCTTTTGGCTACCGGAGGGGGGCAGTCAGCCAGCGGCTTCCAGTTAGCCCAATCGCTTGGCCACACGATTAATGAGCCTGTACCCTCACTGTTTACTTTTAATATTAAGGATCCCCGTATTGAGGGTTTAGCCGGCATCTCCTTTCCGGACGCAATTGTTTCTGTTCCAGGTACACCGCTTAAGGCAAAAGGCCCTTTGTTGATAACGCATTGGGGGATGAGTGGCCCGGCAGTGCTTAAATTGTCAGCCTGGGGAGCGAGAATTCTTTATGATAAAAATTACGAATTCGAGCTAAAAATAAATTTCCTTGCCCAATATAGTAAGGAGCAACTGACACAAGCTATGCTAGATGCAAAGGCTGAGTTTAAGAAAAAACAAGTGTCAAAACATCCCATCCTCGAAATACCTAAACGGTTTTGGGAGAAAATGGTACAAGCTGCCCAGATCCCAGATGACAAGCCATGGGAAAAAGTCTCGCAGCAAGCCTTCGAATCTTTAGTAAGTGTGTTGACTGAGGCCACGTATTCCGTTGTTGGAAAAAGCACAAACAAAGATGAGTTTGTTACCTGCGGGGGCATCGCATTGAAAGAGGTGAATTTTAAGACGATGGAGAGCAAGATTTGCCCGGGGCTTTTCTTGGCTGGGGAGGTTCTCGATATTGATGGTATTACCGGCGGCTTTAATTTTCAGGCTGCTTGGACGTGTAGTTGGATAGCAGGCAATTCGATGTGATTGATATTCAGCTTGTTTGCTTGAGGGACGTCTCTTTTCGGGGTATATTGGTTTTAGGTAATCTTATTGTATTTTTATGGAGAATAATGAACAACCTGGCTCCACATATTCTGCGAAATCAAGGCATTTTAAGTTGATTTACGATAGTGACTGTAAATTTTGCCAACGTGGAGTATGTTATATAAAAGAGCAAGTGCAGGAATCGGTGGCATCTAAAAATGTGTCCATCGATTATATACCCATCAATCAGGCTAGTGCTTTAGGGATCCCTATAGAGGCGAAGGCGCTCAGGCATAAGATTCACTTGCTTGATGAAAATAATAACCTTTATACGGGAGCCCATGCGGTCCTAAAAGTCTTGTCCGAACAGCCTAAATACCGAAAATGGTACAAGTTGTACGAAAAAAATCGATTTTTTGCGATTCTTGCTGAGTGTGTGTATACGGTTATTGCAAGGATAAGAAGGTTCTTATAATTCCCTCTTTCCGGAGTTGCCAATTCAGTAAACTTGGACTATCTTGTAGTACTATGGAAATTATTGCATATTTAAAACCTTCCTGTGGATGGAGTAATGGCGTAAGGGCTATCTTTAAAAAATATGGCCTGCAATACGAGGATAAGGATATTATTAATAATCCGAATTATTACATGGAGATGGTTCAGAAATCTGGGCAAAACTTGTCACCTTGTGTGATTGTTGAGGGTGTTATGTTACCGGACATTAGTGGCGAAGAAGTGGAGCAATATATGTTAAGTAAAGGCCTTATCAAGCCGAACAGTGTAGAGCCGGAAGTGCCGATTAATAAGCCCTGCGCACACGAACAAAAGCCCGATGTGTCGCAAACATTACGCCACTTTTGAGCATTCTAAGACTTCTTCAGTAAGGTTTTAAATCTCAAACTCTTTAACGAGAGATACTAGTTTTTCAGGGATGTTCCCTATCACGAAGACCCCTTCATCAAGGGGTTCTTCTTTTTTTATTCCTCCCATTTGGTGGAGTTCGTGAATAATGTCATACCGATTGTGAGGGATTAAAAGCTTCATGACCCGAATTTGTTTTTCTAACTGGATCTCCATCATGGAAAGCAATTGTTCCACGCCTTCAGTTGTTTTGACACTCATAAAGCAAGCCTTGGGGTAGGTTGCCTTAATCGTTTTTAACGAAAGATCATCTTCTAATAAATCGATCTTATTGAAGACAATTAGCATTGGCTTATCTTTTGCGTGAAGTTCCTCAAGGACTTTGTGTGTTGTTTTAAGGTGCTGCTCAAAACTTGGATTAGAAGCATCCACAACGATCATCAAAAAATCTGCAACCAAAGCTTCTTCTAATGTTGCTTTAAAGGCATCGACTAATCCATGAGGCAGGTTTCTGATGAAACCTACGGTATCGGTTAATAGTAGAATTTGGCCGGAAGGTAGTTGTAGTCTCCGCGTAGTTGGATCAAGCGTGGCAAATAACTTGTCTTCAGCCAAAATTTTAGACTGAGTCAGTAAATTAAGGAGCGAAGATTTTCCAGCATTCGTGTAACCCACAATGGCTGCGCTTGGGAAGGGGATTCGCATTCTTTTCTTGCGCTGTGTTTGCCTGTGCTGAATAACGTCTCGCAAATCTTTTTTTAATTGAGAAATGCGATCTCGTATCATCCGCTTGTCGAGTTCAATTTGCTTTTCACCAACATCGCGTTGGGCTGCGCCACCACCTCGTTGACGGCTTAGGTGTGTCCAGGCACGTTTAAGGCGAGGCAATGCATACTCCATTTGGGCTAATTCCACTTGAAGGACGGCTTCTTTGGTTTGAGCTCGTTGGGCAAAAATCTCTAAGATGACTTCGTGTCGATCAATGACCGTCAATCCGCTAAGCTTTTCCCAATTGCGTTGTTGTACGGGAGAAAGCTTGTTATCGAAGATAATCATAGAACAATTAAGTTCTTTCGCAAGTTCGATGATTTCCTCCGCTTTGCCTGAACCTAGGAAAAGATTGGCGTGCGGCTTCTGTATTTTGGCAATTATCTTATCTTGGACGACGATATCCAGATTGCTCACCAATTCTTCTAATTCTAATAACAGTTCTTTTGTATCTGAAAAAAGCGATTTTTCCATTAAGCATTCAATGCCAACAAGGAGTGCGCGCTCTTGAGGGATTTCTGTAGGTGAGGTTTCTTTCATAAAAGGGGAAAGCCTTCCAGTAAATTACCGGAAGGCTTCGAGGTGATTGAAGAAGTAAAGTTCCCCATGTAATTCTTAATCATTAACTAGCAAGGGCTGCTTGTGCGGCTGCAAGACGAGCTACTGGAACTCTTGGAGGTGAGCAACTTACGTAATTCAAGCCGGATTTATAGAAGAATTGAATAGAATCTGGATCTCCTCCGTGTTCTCCACAGATACCAAGTTTAATGTTCTTCCGCTGTTTACGGCCACGCTCAACCGCCATCTCAACTAACTGGCCAACACCATCTTTATCGATTGTTGCAAACGGATTTTGTCCAATGATGTCCAATTCTTTGTAATGGGGTAGGAAGGAACCTGAGTCATCACGACTCATCCCCAGGGTGGTTTGTGTCAGGTCATTTGTTCCAAAGCTAAAGAATTCAGCATGTTCGGCTATTTGATCCGCACGTAGCGCAGCACGGGGTAGTTCAATCATCGTGCCAACAATATATTTAATTTTCACCTTTTTACTCTTCATCACTTCTTCAGCAACACGATGAATCAATTTGGCTTGGTGCTTGAGTTCATCCGCATAGCCTACGAGAGGCACCATGATTTCAACATCAACAGTGGCGCTTTTTTTGCCTTTTTGTACGAGAGCGGCCGCTTCAAAGATTGCACGAACTTGCATTTCAGTGATTTCGGGATAGCTGATGCCCAAACGACAGCCCCTATGGCCCAACATCGGATTTTGTTCATGTAGGCCTTTAATGCGATCAGAAATAAGATCTGCGGTAACGCCAAGGCTGTCAGCAATCCTTCGTCTTGAAGCATCGTCTTGTGGTAAGAATTCGTGTAAGGGAGGATCTAGTAGGCGGATTGTGACCGGACGACCTTTCATAGCTTTAAGAATGCCGACAAAATCATTGCGCTGCAAAGGAAGCAGTTTCTTTAACGCATTGCGGCGTTCAAACTCATCTCTCGCAAGAATCATTTCGCGCATAAAGTTAATTCGCTCGCCATCAAAGAACATATGTTCCGTACGACAAAGGCCTATCCCCTCAGCTCCGAGAGCCACAGCCATTGTACTTTGTTCTGGAGTATCAGCATTTGTACGTATGCTCATTTTACGGAATTTGTCAGACCAGTCCATGATTTGCTTGAAGTACTGGTATGTTTGGCTCTTTTGCGGTTTAAGATTTCCTGCCAAGACTTGAGTTACTTCAGAGGGTGCGGTTTCCAGGTGCCCTGCAAACACTTCACCTGTTGTGCCATCAATAGATATATCGTCTCCTTCTCGTAAGGTAATGCCTTGAGTTGATAGGGTGCGCTTTTGGTAATTGATTGAAATATCATGGGCTCCACAAACGCAAACTGTACCCATCTGGCGAGCTACAAGAGCTGCGTGAGAGCTTACGCCACCTCGAGATGTCAATATGCCTTCAGCCGCAAGCATGCCGCGAATGTCTTCGGGAGATGTCTCATGGCGGCATAGGATTACTTTTACGCCATCGCGAGCCAGGCGCTCTGCAGCACTCGCAGAGAATACAATTTTACCCGTAGCAGCTCCAGGGCCAGCAGGTAAGCCGGTACCAATGCAATTAGCACTCTTTCTTGTTTTTTCATCGAAAACAGGAACAAGCAGAGAAGCAATGGATTCAGCAGGTATCCGTTTAATGGCAGCTTTTGAATTGATTAAACGCTCAGTTACCATCTCAACGGCAATCCGAACGGCCGCCAAGCCGGTACGCTTACCATTTCTTGTTTGCAAAATATAAAGATGATCACGCTCAATGGTAAATTCGAAATCCTGCATGTCTTTAAAGTGCTTTTCCAAGGTCTTACGAACTTTTTCTAGCTCTTTATGGGCATGTGGCATGTCTTGCTTTAGTTCTTCAATTGGCTTTGGTGTACGCACGCCAGCGACAACGTCTTCGCCTTGGGCGTTGATTAAGTATTCGCCGTAAAAGATATTTTCGCCATTAGCGGGATCGCGAGTGAAAGCAACACCGGTTGCGCTATCATTGCCCATATTGCCGAAAACCATCGTTTGTACGTTTACAGCAGTGCCCCACGCATGTGGAATACTGTATTTTTGGCGGTAGATAAAGGCACGCTCGTTGTTCCATGAGCCAAATACGGCAGCAATTGCTCCAATTAATTGTTCATGAACATCTTGCGGGAAGCTTTTTTTAGTGCGTTGCTTAATGAGTGCCTTGAAGCGCTTGATGAGCTCCTGTAGGTCTTCGGGAGTCAACTCATGGTCGTTTTTGATTTTTTTCTCTTCTTTGAGAGCCGTCATGATTTCATCGAATGGTTCATGCTCGTCTTCATTTCGAGGCTGCACGCCCATGACAACATCGCCGTACATTTGTATAAAGCGGCGATAGCAATCGTACGCAAATCTTGGGTTGTCTGTGATTTTAGCGAGCCCTATTACTGTCTTATCATTTAAGCCTAAGTTCAAAATAGTGTCCATCATGCCCGGCATGGAATCTCTTGCGCCGGAACGGACTGAAAATAATAATGGATCTTTTGCGTCTCCAAATTTTTTACCTTGCTGTTTTTCTATGTCAGTTAAGGATTTTTTTAATTCGGCTTGAAAACCGGCAGGGAATTGAGATTTGTTTTGGGTGTAGTAACTGCATACCTCCGTTGTGATCGTAAATCCTGGGGGAACGGGAAGTTTGATCAAGGCCATTTCCGCTAAATTCGCGCCTTTGCCTCCAAGTAATGCCTTCATGGTAGCATTACCGTCTGTTTTCTTGCCAAATGCATAAATATGCTTGGCATTCCGTTTTGTCTTTGCTCTAGGCGCTACTTTTTTTGGGGTAGGTCTCTTTTTATTTGTTTTAGCTGGCATACTTTATTTTCCAGTATAGTCTTTGAATAGTTAATATGGGGGGTCCAAAAATAATTAAATTATCAAAGTAACTTTAGACCCTAGTGTCAATCGAGAACATGAATAATTCACTACAGTATCCAAGAGAAGATGAGTTAAATGAGGTTGAAAATGTCCCTCAAGGGAAGGCGATGTCCATACTGGATCATCTTGAGGAACTTCGCTGGCTGATTGTTCGTTGTTGCTTAGCCTTCATTGTAGGGTGTGTTATCGTAGGTTCGTTTTTTCCCTATTTTGCAAAATTGTTATTGTACCCGCTTAACAAAGCGATAGGTACCGGAGGTACGCCCCTACTGCAGGGGCTTGTGACGACCAGTCCAATGGGTATTTTTTCCGTTATTATCCAAATATGCCTTCTGGGCGGGCTGACCATTTCACTGCCTGTAATGCTCTATTTTATTGCTAAATACATTAACCCTGGGTTGCGGCGAGAGGAGAAATCGCTCATCGTTCCTGGAAGTATCGCTATTATTTGTTTATTTCTAGTAGGAGCTGGTTTTAGCTATTTTTATATTATACCGGCATCGCTGGCTGTTGCGATACACTTAAATGAAATTGTTGGTTTTCAACTTATTTGGTCAGCGTCAACATACTATAGTATGGTAGTCTGGATGACGCTCGGCGTGGGTTTTTGTTTCGAGTTTCCGCTTGCGCTCTTGTTACTCATTCAATTAGGGATCCTTTCAACGGATAAATTGAGGCGGATAAGGCGGCATATGATTGTGATCGTGTTGGTTGCTGCGGGGTTAATCACCCCAAGTAGCGATCCTTTTAGCCTGATGCTACTGGCTGTGCCGCTCTATTTGCTTTATGAGGGGGCTATGTTGGTTGGTCGCCGGATAGAGCGGAAACGAGCTCGAGTTGTAGAGGAAGAGTAAGTATTGTAAAAAAAAGCCAACTTAAGGCATAAGCTGGCTTTTTTTGTTTAAAATCTAAAGATTGTTTTAACTCTTGTTTTTGCGACTGCGTGCGTAGTCTACTCGGGTGACACGGAATAGTTGGAGGGCAAGCCAAAATACACCGGTGAGACAAGTGGATCCGTAGATCCCAAAAATAAGCCGCATAGTCTCTGTTTGGGCGGGCACGTGGGGAATGCAGACCGTTGTCATGAATACGAAGAAAGCAGCGGTAAGCAATAAGTCAAAAAAGATACCACCCTTACTGATCAATTTTTTATTGTCCATGGACGACATCATTGTGCTGGAATGTTGATTTGTCAAAAAGAAAAAAACGTTAGTAAATACTTGCTGCAGTGCGCGACTCGCGTGCGTTAGATGATCGCTGCGTAATCTTTAGCTGACAGGAGCTCATTGATTTCGGCCTCATTATCTGCTTCGATTTTGAGCATCCAGCCATTGGCGTAAGGGGAGGAGTTTACCTGCTCTGGGCCGGTTTCGAGGGATTTATTTACTTCAACGACCGTTCCGCCTACGGGCATGTATAGGTCTGAAGCAGCTTTGACGGATTCTACGACCCCGAAGATCTCGCCCTTTTTGAAATGCTTCCCAATGGAGGGCAGTTCTATAAAAGTGATGTCGCCCAAGGCCTCCTGCGCGTGGTGGGTAATGCCTATGGTTGCTTGTTTGCCGCCTGTAAGCTCCACCCATTCGTGTTCCTTAGTGTATTTCAGGTTTTGAGGGACTTCTGCCATATGTAATAAATTGATTAATATTGGAGAATACTATTTCAGTAAAATGGGAAAAGAACAAGAATCAAGTTTAGTGGCCTTGGGGCTGGGGTGGGGGTGGTTTGAATTAAAAAATTGCTTTAAAAGGTGAATTATTGGATGATTACCGGCAATGATTTTGGCGATTGAGAGTTCGTGCGACGAGTCTGCGCTTGCTTTACTGGACCCGGCTAAGGGGTTTTTAGGGGAATGGATACATAGCCAACTTGCCCTGCATAGTGAGTATGGCGGCGTTGTGCCCGCGCTTGCATCTCGTGAGCATCTTAATAACCTGCCTCGCCTAATGGAATCACCATTGAAGGTGCTGTCTGATGGGGATGCAAGAGTCGATAAGATTGCTGTTACGTATGGACCAGGGCTAGCTGGGTGTTTGGCGCTCGGAATCGCAATGGCAAGGGCATTATCATTGGCATGGGGAGTGCCGGTTGTTGGAGTAAACCATTTGAGGGGACACGCCTTTTCGCCCTTTATTGAGCTGTTTGAGGCCGACCCTGAGGCTTTTATGGCCGAATACAAAGCCCTTTTGCCTCATTTAGGCATGATCGTTTCAGGCGGCAATACAATTATCTTTGAGCTGTGTGAGAACGGCGAGATCACTATTTTAGCGGAAACAATTGATGATGCGGCGGGAGAAGCTTTAGATAAAGGGGCTAAACTCCTCGGTATGCCGTACCCTGGAGGGGCGCTTATTGAGAAAAAGGCGAAAAACGGCAATAGAGAAGCCTTTGACTTCCCGAGGGCTTTAGGAAAGAGCAAGGACGGCCGCTTTAGCTTTTCCGGGCTCAAGACGAGCCTGCGTTATGTCCTTGAAAAGATGAGTGATAATGAGCTTTCTGGGAATTTAAACGATCTGTGTGCCAGCTACCAGGCGGCAGTTATGGATCAGCTCTGCTGGAAGCTGGAATGGTTCTTGAGTGAAAAGAAGTATGCGAGCGCAGGCCTTTCCGGTGGTGTAGCGAATAATAAGGTGTTGCGGGAACGCTTTTCTGAAATTGCTAGGGAGAGGCAGGCAAAGCCCTTTATTGCCAAACCGCAGCATACGGGAGATAACGCCGGTATGATCGCGTTTGCTGCCTATATTGACCCTGAAGGCTGTTTTGATGCCGGGAGCGAAAAGCTTTCGTTTGATCCGGCATTACGGTTGTAATTATAGTGGGAAAATTGGGTGGGTTTCCGGTTATGAATAATCTCGCTATTTCCTTGGTTTAGTCATCTTTTTTTGTGATTTAATTTCGACATAAGTGGCGTTCCGGAGTGCGGTTTAAATTCGTTATTTTGTCGGAAATTCTTCAGTATAAGTTCGCTTTAATGGAGGGAGTTTGTTCCACCTGGAACAAACAGTCGATTCCTTATTAAAGGTTAATGGACTAAACTTTAATAAGGAAAGGAGTGCTCTTTTGTTTACTTTTTGAGGTGAGAGGAGATAGGACAGCTATGTTCTGGGGCGTTATTAGGGCGAAGGTTTTTGAAAAGTTAATTTTTTTAATAAAAAAGCTTGCAAAAAAGATGAGGTGATCCTACTATACTGACTCAATCAAGTTGATGCAGGGTGGAGCAG
>Ga0051981_10000819_pt1 | contig 15331 bp, 8 predicted proteins | sample CryGey13umfilter_3_FD_59644 | JGI IMG/M metagenome (GOLD analysis project Ga0051981, IMG submission 59644) | Groundwater microbial communities from aquifer in Utah, USA - Crystal Geyser 4/10/14 3 um filter | ecosystem: Environmental > Aquatic > Deep subsurface > Groundwater | place: USA: Utah... | reverse complement strand
TTTTTTTTTTTTTTTTTTTTTTTCAGATCCAAAGAATTCATGATGTTGTTCTTTCCAAAACGAAAGAAGCCTCAATCGATATCGAAAAGGGCTGTAGGTACCGCAGTCATAGTCATGCTTGAGGGTCATTTATCAGTGGATCAGTACTATCGCAAAATGAAACTTTGAAAATGGTTGAAATGACTTTCCTTGAACTTCAAATAATAATAATAATAATAACCGCGACAGCATTTTTTTACTGTTAATTGTTTATTACGAAAAGGGAATCCAACTCATTAGTGCTTGGGGTAAGGAAACTCTAGGCTGTGATAGTAGGTGACGTGAATTGCTCACGGTCACTACTACGAACCCAATTACAACTCTAGGCAAAAAATGAGCTTCCTTGTCATGGTACAAAAATAATAGAGTGTCTACCGTTCTTTGGTACCCCGATCAATCAGACTAGAAGACCCGTGTCACTGTCAATGAATGCACAATACAAAAAAGTAAGTAAAATAAAAAAACAATGCAAAACCAACAGACGTTTGGGTACATAGGTACATACTATTATCATAGTACGCAGGCAGTAGTCTCTGTGCTTTCGTGCGCATAGTCTTTTCGATTTCATCCGTCCTTCCGTCGTCCCTCTACCAAAAGATTTTCCGTCTCGTCTCTACTACTACGGGGGTATTACTACCCTGGTTGATCCCTCGGGTTGATCCTATCGATCCATACCATCCGCACTTCTCTCTCTCCAACAGATTGTGATACCATTTTATTTCCTCCTTTGTGTTACCGATAAATCACCATGGCGAGCAGCACCATCACGAATGCAGCTGCTACGGGTGGTAGTAGTACCCCCATATCTTCTCGTACGGTGCATCCGTGTGTTGTATCTATTGCGACGGCAGCGCGGGGCGTCGAATTTAGTACGTGGGCGCGATTGTTAGAGAACGATGCGGCAAACGACGAGGATCAACGAGGACGAGGACGAGGACGAGGACGACAACAACAAGAACAATCACCTTGGCTTATCACAGCGGCGGCGTCTACCATTCGGATCTATCGTCTTATTGTCGACGGTGACGACGACAACAACAGCAACGACAACAGCAACAAAAGATTACAATTATGCGATTCGATACAAGTAGCCGGCGCTGTTTGTTTTTTAGGAACGCTTCACAGTCCTCCCCCTTCGGGTGCTGTCACCGCCACCGAGGGTGGCGCGAGGGATGGAAATCCCATGCCGCGTGATAATCTGATTGTGGGTTGGACCGATGGGCGCGTATCGGTGGTGGAATACGATCCCAACCAGCACACTTTGCGTGCGAATGGGCTGTTAGATCTAACAACCTGGATCACCAGTGCCAGTACGAGCAGTTGTAGCACGGCTCCGGACGCACAGTACGCCATATATCAAAGTTCATCGAAACACGCTATCCTGGCAGCTGTTTTGGAGGGAGGGTCTGTTCTCGTTACAGCTGCATTACAGTACCAACAGAACAAGAACAACAACAGTAACTACCGTATGTGGACCATTCATCCGGTGCCATACGTATTACCGTTATCACGATTAGCTAGTAATCTACCCACCTATACCCCCAGTGTGGCTGTGGCGGTTATAGAAGATTCAACGACGACAGGAACAACGACGACAACAACTAATGCGGGGGTCACCAACGCGGCGAATGCAACGATTGGGATGGCAGGCGGTGGCACCGGTACCAACCCACCCGTACAGTTATTGCCCATCGCCACCGGATGGGGCGATGTGGTGGACGTAACATTCTTGGGTGGCGATCGCGTGGATGCGCAGTTGGTGGTACTGCACGCACCGCCGGCGGGGCGATTGCCGTCGCATCGGTTGGCACGGCAGGGTGGTATCCCACCGTCTCCGCCAGCCTACGTCACGGTGCTGGCGGTACATCCCACCCAATCACGCGCCGCGTGGTTATGGAGTACCGCCGTTCCCGTCGATGCCATACGGGTCATCACTACATCTAAACACGACGACCAAAGCAAGAACCTGATGGTGGTAGTCGTTTGCGTCAACAGTATTCTCACATTGGATGCACAGGGGATGATTGTACAACATACGGCCGTCAATGGGTGGGCTCATACGACGTGTCCCGCCGCCGTGCCTAGACCTGTCGCCAATCTAGCTGTACCAACTTCGATTGCGTTGGATGGATCTACGTGGACGTGGTGGTCCTCGGGACCGTCTCACAACAACAACAACAGCAACAACAAGTTGGAATGTGCCTTGATTGTCTTACGGACCGGTCATGTGTACGTATGGCAACCAATTCCGTCGGCATCGGATCAGGACCATCAGCACGACAAAATCGATGAGACCTCTTCTTCGATCTCCTCCTCAACGATGTCCCCGGTCATGTGGACACTTCTGCCAACAGGACGGTATCTCGATGGAATGGGACAAGTGGCACATGCCAGTATGACCGTTTGGAATATGACATCGTCATCAACCACAGAAGAAAGCAACAGCAAGGGTGCATATGATACTTTATCGACTCGAAAATCGACTTTCGATACGGTATCTGGAGTTTGGCTCGTCGGCAGTCGGTTGGGAGATTCCCAATTGGTGGAAATTCGTGGTCAGACCATCTCACTGTCGTCCTCGTCTTCTTCGTCGTCAGCACCTTTGGCGGCCAATGTTCCCCTGAAACCACTCATAACATCGATGATAAAGCAAGAAAAACAAGATGTTATTGTCAAGATGGAAACAACGTCAGTCACGATTAAACAAGAACAAGAAATGACACAAATCGAAGGTCCCTACGAACGACAGCTACGGCAAGAAGAAGAAGCATTATACTCGGCTGTGATACCACACAATGATGAAGAAGGACCGATCAGGAACAAACGATTGAAACAATCAGAGTCATTGCATCCATGGCTGTTGCTGCGAAGTCTTAACATCGTCGACACGTTAATGCACCTGGGACCCATCGGACCGGCGACGGAAGGACCAATTGCCCCCACGCCCGCATTTCTAGAACAAGCCACACCTGATCATTTGGTCGATCCTGCCCACACCGCCCTTCCCGCGGCTGCTAGCGCGCACATTGTTCCAGTTGGATTTGGATCAAGTGGTGGCGTTGCTTGGGCGACTCTTCCGGGACGAGACGATCGCTTTATCTGTGCCGAACAAGATTTGCTGCATGTGAAAGCGTTGTTTGGAGCGCCTTCATTGGGCCTTGTATTCATGGCCATGGATACTGCACAAGAAGATGCAGAATCAATTCGCGTTTTAAAAGTCCTCGGCGAAGAGCTTTCGGAAGTGCCTGTGAACTCGTGGGTACCCTCGGCGTGGAAGGATGTCTTTCAACATTGCCAACTTCTCCACTCGCAAGAACTGACGGCCGATACATTTTGTCTCTTGACACACCATCCCACCACAAATGTTTACGCGTATTACATCTTTCGACAAACTGCTGCGTCCAGCACAATTGAATTGGTGCACCAGGGAAGTATTCGAGCGCACGGGGACTTGCGACGAGTCACAGGATCGGTGGCTTCAAGCGAGAAAAAAGTCATGGGGTTGGTATGGAGCGAAGGTTGCGTCACATTACTGACGATTGATCCGCGTCACGGAGTGGTGGCGAACATTAATGTGGCAAGCACCCCTGACGAACCAGAATCCATGCACATTGACGAAGTAGACGAAGATGAGGATGCAGATACCCGAGCATTGCGTGAATTTTACTCCCAAACCAACATTTTGGCAGCAGATGTCTTTGAGGCTCCTCGAAATTTGTTTGAGAAACTCACAATAAACGTGGTTCGATCTTCTGGATCATCGGCGGGGTCTGCTAGTCCCCAACATGGCAATTTTTCGAGCGACTTCGACGAGGACGACTTGGAACTATACGGAATGTTGCCAAGTGGAACGGTGTCCTCCAATACTTCGATATCTCCACCTCAGACACCTACTGAACGTGCACAACCAGCCACGTTTCTGGCAGTATGTCGACAATCTGGTGCTATGGAAGTTTATTTGGTTAATGACAAAGGCGACGCCTCGACGTGTGTCTGGTCTTGCAATGGCTCAGCGCAGGGATACCAAACGCTGGATAGCTGTTTCTCTTCGAATCACATGGCGCGATCTCACATGGTTTCTGTGCGAGAAATGAAATTCTTTTGGTGCGGCCCTTCCATTGCCGGTACTGATACCACTGCTGTCAACACTAGATTGCGTACTTTTTGCCTGGCCATCGAAACATCGTCAAGTGATATCCACGTGTACAGTATCACAAAGACTCCATCGGACGGTGTTTCGTTTGTTCGGCAGCCGTTTGGTTCTGTCAGTCGCACTAGTCAAGAGCAGACGCGACATCGCACGAAGCTTTCGAGAAAAGGGATAATTGCCAAGACAGATATCTCGTCAGGTGTGCAACTATTTGAATACAGCAATCTATTATTCTTTGAACAGCTCTCAGGGCAGGATGGGTTGATGGCGATGGCGCCCCGACCTTTTTGGATCGTAGCTGAGCGAGGTTACCCATCCATGATTCATCATCGCGCGCGCCATTCAGCCCCTGCTGGTGGGAAAATGAAAATACTGAATGGATTCTGCTCTGTCGGTAAAGGCCACTTTCTCACTCTACACGAACGGGTTGGGCGGGTTGGTAGTCAACGTCTTACTCTATTTAACGGAATTTCGAAAGTGTTTCAATCGCAAGGTGTCCTAGCTGGGGAGGGCTTGCCATTCGAACGCAAAATACTTGGCGTGACAGTCCGCCGTATCGAGTTTATTGACGACCCATCAATATCGACTGGCGATCACCCCTTATACGCGATGTTGGTGTCACGGGAGATGGAAGTTGATCAGGGCGATTTGAACGATGACGGTCTCACCCCCGAAGAGCGGGAGCAGGCCAAGAGAGATAAGGAAGATGAAAAGATCAAACGTCAAGTCGAAGCTGATCTCGGAGGCTTTGACTTTGAACACGAATGGGTAGAAGAAATCGTCCGTGAAGACGCTTTTCATGTCGACAAAAATCTTGGCGGGGCGCCACCTGTCTTTAAGGAAGCGTATTCTTTGTGGATTGTGGACTCTGCCGACAATTGGCAGGTAGTGGATTCTTTTGATTTGGAGGAATACGAACATGGCATGACACTAAAAGTCATGCCCCTCTCCAACTTCAAAGAAGAACCTGGCAGTAACAACGATCTAGACGAGGAAGGAGCTCCCGAAGATCTCGACCAAACCCTATTCGTCATGGTTGGTACAGGAACAGTCGACCAAAACGGCGAAGACGTAACGGGCAAGGGGCGGGCGCTCCTCTTCCAGATTACAAGGATCGATGCAGCTGGACGAAGAACGCCAGGACGAATTGCGTCGCTTACACTGGCGTACGAGAAAGAAGTATTCCACGGTCCTGTCACAACTCTGACGTGCTTATCAGTTGAAGGGAAAAACCGTCTTATATTCGGGGCTGGGTCCGATGTCAATTTGGAGCAGTGGGGAAACGGCAAGCTAACTCAAGTCGGCTTCTTCCGGGCTACCATGCAAATATCTGACATTCGTATTTTTAAGAATTTTTTGCTTCTTAGCGATGCCTATGACTCGCTGCATCTATTGGTGTACCGCGAGTCCGACAAATCCTTGACACTCCTTGCGAAGGAATACGAACCTGTTGCTGTTTACGCTGCAGGGCTTCTGAGCCGTGGCCCTTCAGTGACGTTTCTGTGCCACGATGATCGGCAAAATGTGCAGTTTCTACAGTATGCACCCGGCGAAGCCGCTGCCCGCGGTGGAAACAAACTTGTATGTCGTGCTGACTTTCATTTGGGTACCCAGACAATACATTTTGGCAATCATATGTTTCGAAACAGCCTTGTGGTCCACAGTGCTACCCCCACGAGTACTTTGGCAGCCCTGCAGCAACAAGATTCGTACTTTGGTAGAGCTGACGATGACCAACGGATTTCTGTGCATTTCGGCTCAACGGATGGCACCGTTGGAGCGGTTGTTCCCTTGAGTGAGCCTGTATTTTGGAGACTCGCTGCCTTGCAATCGGTCCTGGCCAATGCCGTCGAACCCGATTGTGGTCTGAGTCCCCGTTCATGGCGACTTTATCGCCGTTGTGCCAGACGGGGGGGCTGCCGCTCCGGCGATCGCAAAAAGTCTGTAATTGACGGCGACCTAGTTCGTCGCTACAGCGATCTACCGGTGCGCGATCAAGAAGATTTGGCCAGTGCTGTGGGATCCACAGTCGGTGTTATTCTTGATAATCTTCTTGAATTACAGTGCGGAAGCCTCGTATTATAATAATTTTATCTCTGAATAATAGTGGAACTTCGGTTAGACAAAGTCAATGAAAGGCTCCGTAAAAACTTACATCTCATTCAAATAATGGATTAATGATTAATCTAAACGTGGTCTTACTGAATGGTCCGTACGGTCCCTTACTTCGACCGATTGTACACCTTAAGAGTCATGATGATAATGTAATACGTAAACTATATATGAAACTTTCATACCATTTACCTAGATATTGGCAGTAAAAACATAGCCGCAGGCAGCAGCAACAGACGGCGGCTGCATCATTATCATAATAATGGATAATTACAAGTCCACCGTATCTTCTGCCACGTACGAGCGATTGGAACTAATATTGGACTTGGCGGGACCCAAATCAGACAGTGACGACTTGGACAGGGCCGTGACAAAATGCGTTTGGGATGGTTCTTCCGTGCCAAAGCGACCAGAGTAGTTGCTTGCACTACCCAGATATTCTGCCGAGGCACTGACTGAATCTTGATCACTCAGTACATACACCTTGCGAGAGGAATATGTTGTTCCGGCAGCCATGGAGGCTTCTTCTTGATCGTGTAAATCGGCCAGGATGTCGTTTGGATTCGAGAGAGCTTCGTCGTCCCGGTAAAAGTCATCGTCTTCATCGTCATCGTAGTATTCGTCATCTTCGAGCGCTATGTGATCCATTACAAATCCTTTGGATTGGTCATTCCTCCTTCGAACTGCAAGTACCGATACGGCAATCAAGACAATTGCGGCACATCCTAGTACTACACCAGCAATGGCACCGTTGCTCTTTTCTGCCAAGGCTTGAGGAGCATTCTCCACAGCGGCAACTCCGTCCGGTCCTTCACGGTCTGTCGTGGTATCGACATCTCCAAGGGTTTCCGTTGCCGCCGCATTGGTAAATCCCTTGAAGATAAAGACCGTACCGTCGCCAGTATCTAGATTTTCGTAAATGCCTTTAAGTAATTCACCGATTTCGGTCATGAGGGTTCCGTCTTGAATGGTTTGTTGAATTTGTTGAAGGCTGCGTCGTCGTGTGGGAGGACCTCCCACTCCCACCAACGATGACGATCCATCTTCGGTGGCAGGTGCTGCCATGCCGGGTTCTACGGGAAGGTTCATGAAAAAGTCCCCAACAAAGTCTCCCGCCATTTCGTAACAAACGATTGTTGAAGGGCAAACGCCTTCTTGTTTGACATCGATAATGGCATCGGGTGTGTGCATGTTGATGCGCGCGAATTGTGCCACGCCCGTGTCACCTTGGTAGGTGCAATCTCCTAACAACGCCTTGGCCAGTTGTTCGTGTACCATGGCTTCGGATGTCACAGCCTTTTTTTCTACGAGCGAATCACTTCCACCGAACGGATCTACTTGTATCTCGACTTGATAGGCAAAGAGTTGCGAAATAAGCGGCGAAATATCATCTGTGGGGACAGGATTATCACAAGTAGATTCCAACGCCCCACCGGACACATCACTGTTCGTTGTGTACGGTGATGCGGTGGGTACTGCTGATACTGATGGAGTCGATGTGGGAAGTTCGGTTGGTGTTGCAGAAGGTAATGCCGAAGGGGACGTTGTTGGAGATGTGGTAGGGACCGAAGAAGGACTCGTCGAAGGCATTCCCGTGGTTGGGGATTGCGTAGGAGCCGAACTAATCGTAGGGAACGCTGAAGGGGCAGGAGATTCCGAAGGCGCTGCACTGGCAGTCGGTGCCGATGTGGTGGGTGAAGATGTTTTTGGTGCTTTGGATTTTATTCCATCACTACTACTGTCATCTTTGTCATCTTTATCACCTTTACTGGATTTTCCTTTCCCCTTACTACCCTTGTGATCCAGACGACGGCGCGGTTGATCTCGTGGAGGGTATCTCTTCTGTTCCGCCAACGTATGACGTTTGATTCGTGTAGTCGCAACAGCGTCGCAACATGATGAGACTGCCAAGAAGACAGTGACAAAAATTAGTAATAGATTATGTTGATTCATCTGATGGTGCTTTTGTTGTAATCAGAGGCAATGGATGGACGAATAGATGAATGAATGAATGAACGAATGACCGTTGTTGGATGATAAGATGAATGAAGTGGACGCAGTGTAAGTGGGGGTTTTGATGTTACGTGCTACCACTGATTATGTTACCTGAGGAGTAGAAACGGAGAGGTCCATCCAACGAAAAACCAACCCCCTCCAAAGGGACTTATTTTTTTTGGTCCGTTGAGCCGCCGGGAGAGCAAATTACACTTAGGTGAGTCTTTTGGCATGACACCCTCAACGGAATAAGATTGTTGTACTGACTCACTATACAAGATCCATTTTCAAATGGATCATACGACATATTCATGTTAGAATACGAACATTTCCCGGGAAAAGCTAAAAACAAAACCCAGGAGTGCGCGCAAACTGTAAAATATAGTTACGTATAAATATATAAAATATTTAAACATATATAAAAACCAAAACTTGAAAGCGACGGTCCTTTTGTTCTTACGTTTGTCTAGTTTGGTCTCGTTTCGATGTGTATGATTTATTTTTATATATGATTTAATAACGATCGCTTTTCCGCGCATCGATACTTGGCAACAGAAAAGTGAGTCTACTGTTACAGTTGGGTGAATTGCTGTCCGACGTTGGACCCTATCGTGCCGATCGCCGACGACACAATTTGCCAAGAGTAGTCGAACAACAAGAGCAAAGGCGGAGGAGGATACACTAAAATGTAACATGTAATCGATTCAATAATATGTGTGTATATGATAAGAATATGTGTGCCTTGGAGTGTAACGTCTGGCCTTTTTTCTTCTTCCGTTAGGGTCAACTAACAGTAATACCCACCTCGGTAACAATAAAACGTACTCCTAACCAAATACGGACCATCCATTTTGGGAGTATCTTCTTGTTTACGTCACGTTGTTACTCACAAAACATCATAATAAAGGAGTGGGAAGACACGCACCCAACGTTCCCACGTACGAAGCCAACCTACACTTGTTATGCGCGGCACGCGGCACAGCATTACACAAAAGACTCTCTCAGTGCAGTTAGATATCTACTTCTCTATCTATCAATCCAACAAATTAAATATATTGGGTCCATCGTTCCAATACTCCACAAAACTCTGCTGTACATACATGAATATGAATTCTACAGTGACTTCATGGCTAGCACGGAAATGGACCCCAACAACTTGTCAAAGATTATCATCATCGCTCTCGTGGTCGTCGTGGTCGTTGATGTCAAATCGTCGAATATCTAAATCATCCTTATCATCCCGACGTTCCTTTTCGGCGCCAGCTACAAGTATCCACCGTCCGGATCTGCATGATAATGAACCCCAAGGCGATTTATTCGAAGACCAACACAACAACAACATCAGCAACAATAGTACCGGCCGTCGCCGACAACCATCGTCGGATTGGTTGGGACGGAAAGGACGTATCAAACGCACATTCGGTGCACAAGCGAATGCCGATGCGATGTTATTGTGCGGTGGAGCCGCCCTGGCAGCGCACGCGTCCTTCGATCCACAATACGCGCGCGCACAGGATTGGATACACAATCACGCGGTGGGGCCGGCCGTTCTGTCCCCCGTATTAACATCGGGACTCATCCACACACTGACCGAAGCGGCATTCCCAAATTCGGTGCCCATTTCGCAAGAAATGAAACAAGTACGACCCTTGATTGTAGGCGTCTCTGTGTATGCGACGATTCAAGTAACGGCCGTTACAGATCGATTGCGCGGTGGAATTGCTACCACCACTACCTCTACTTCTTCCGTTACTACCAGTATTACGGAAGGTGACGATGATGGTCCTGATGGTGGAGATCACAATAATATGAATGTCTACACCACACAAAAAGGTTATCAAATAGATTTACAAGCTGTCGTATCACGTGTTCGTGATGAAGCCGTCATTTCTGAAGGCAGGGTGTCTATTTGGTTACCGGATTTACAACAAGACGATGAACCTTTCGTGGGTCGTGTAATGTAATGAAACGAAAATTAATATGACAATATCCGTACTCCAACGCTGATCCACGCGGTGACTTCGCAAAAAGCGTTAGAGTCCAATTGTGTTCCATCAAATGAAAAATAAAAAATCGAAGAACCTGAGGATCTGTGAAAGATAAATCGGGTTTTGATAATTTGGTTGTCTCGAGAAGCGATTGGAGGGTTGTAGATTTGTACGCTAATGCGGTGCCAACATGATTCACGATACTTGTTTTTTACAGGTGGTCGATAGAGATGATAGGAGTATTGTTTGTTACGGAAGAGAGTCATTGCTCCAGTAAAGATTGTTCCAGCGAATAATAGTGAAGTAGGGTTAGCCAATATTTTTTTCGTTCGATACGTTTAAAAATTTAAGCTCATACATTGTTACAATGCAAACTGTGACATAGGAGTAGAAATACAATATATCATACTAGCCCTCCGTTTTGCGATGGCGTCGAACAATGACAAGATGGGTTTGGTATCATTTATTAGAATGAATAATAAATGAAAATGAAAGAGTACAATCAAATGTTTGTTGATTCAAGGCATATGTACAAAAAACCCTTCGTCCATGTAGGAAGTAACCCCATAATTGTGTTGATCGTGTTTTTGTTCTATAAATGCATTTGACTGTCAAAGCTAAAGTATTCAAACCTCTTGGGGCGTGTCATTAGTATCTTGGCTTTTCGTAAGGCAATAATCTTCCAGCTAGTACGAATAGAATCAAGACCCTCGAGGAGGCGGAACAACCATGAGCCAGGAACCAAAATATCCCCCGAGTGTGCCTAACTTCACGAAAAAGATTTACTCACTTGCCACCGGGAACAACCTGATTAACCCATGATCAATTTTATGTTCTCATGAAACTGCTCTTCCGATCAACAAAATACAACCGATAGATCACGATGAATCATCTTATTACCTCAGCGATTTCTCTTACTAGCCAGGGAGCTGACAAATTGGCTACGGGCGAGTACTTTGCCGCAGCATCTGCCTTCTGTCGTGCCATTAAAATCACCCAATTACTCTCGGAACAAGTCACAAACGATGAAGAAACGACATCCTTAACAGTACCGACAGCAGCAACAGCAACAGCAACAGCAACAGCAACAACAGCGTTCTGGTCATACGAAGCTCTACCTGTTCTCTTGGCCGATGTATCTTACAAAAATCAAATTGCCATATTCGAAAATTGCTTTGTTGCGATTCCCAATATGGATTATTCTTCCGTCACCTGTACCAAAACGATGATCAACGCAAATCAATGTCGTGTGTTCACCGCAGCGCTCATTTACAATCTTGCCTTGACGTACCACTATGGTGGTATGTGCGGAAACAGTCGAGAACGGATGAATGATGCACTCAATCTTTATTCCAAAGCATTCGACTTTCTTCCCGACCGCAAAGAAGAAGACACCCGTGACGGAAGAGCACTCCGACTGGCGCTGTGCAATAATGCGGCTTCCTTGTCCTTAGTCTTATCGGGCGAAGTTATATACAAACTAGAACCTTGTTGTACTCGCATACATCACAATCTCTGATAGACGAAGAAGATTGTGGATGATAATTTGGATATGTCGTTTAATTGACGGAAAATTGGTCACGAGTTAAAATCAAGTGACGAAGACTCGGCAGTCCTTACCCAGATTCACAACAGACCAACACAGTAATGATTCACAACAGTCCAACCCATAGTGCATAACTCTGGGGATTGACATGTAAAGAAAGCATATGAAGGAGTATGTACATCTTTGGGCAACATCGATGGAGCAGCTCATCTTTCTTTGCTATTACTTTGTTCAGAATCGAAACAAAATTTGGATTCGAATGTCCTAGGTTGCGATAACTTGACAAAGACGCCAAATTACTTTTGCTTCAAATACATGCAATCGATAGTTCACGAGATTAATCATCATATTTTTGCGCTGTTCTTTTTAATTTTCAAAGAAATGGAACATCATGATAGCATTTGGCGTATGATCACAATTTGCTAGTAGGAGTGGTAGATTCCAGTTGATTTTTATTTTTTTTCTTTCTCCTTGCACTCATGTGAGCACTCTTTTCGTCCACGTCTAAGTCATCAAGACCACGGCAGAACAAAGGACAAACACGATTGCCGGTACGGTGCGGTGTAAGATACCAGTCGCCGTAGAACCCCGGTCTGTAGTGGGAGAATCCATCACGGAAGGCATCATCGTAGGAGGTTCAGTGGGAGGATTCTCCAAAAAGTATGCAATAATAGCATAATCGAGTTGGGTATCGGGAAAATCTGAGCCGCAGGTTTCTTCTACATCATCGGCCACATTGAAGCAAGTCCCCAACACTTGTCCATCCGGGCAGGTTTTGCAGCCAGATGTACATTCGCGTCCACCAACTGTAATCTCACCGCATTCTTCGGTACAAAAGGATGGGAAGAAAATATCGTCTTCGTATTCATCGTTGTAGGAAACCTCGCCTCCGTCCTGGAGCATGCGTTGATCCACACCGTCGTCACAATTTTTTACGGGGTAAGATGTCGTTAGTGTAATCTCGCATGGATTCGTGATAGTAAAGACTCCCTTGGCACCGGTAACTTGAGACCCAGTTCCTGAGACTTCTTCACGTTCGGTAAAACAATAGTCTTGACTCAAATCGATGAGCGTTTCATTGTAGACCCCTTGTCGTCCACCAGTTGAATTGTACCAACATAGTTCTCCATAAGAGACTACAAGCGTCCAGTCCGTATCCGGCGACCCCGTGAGCGCACATGTGATGGTGGGCACCGCGTCCTCGAAGATCAGATCCAAGGAAATGGATTCTATGATAGCACAAAAATCTTCCGGCGAGCACAGCCCATCCAGCCACCCTTGAAAGGTGCAGAGGGCCCCAGATTCAAAAAATAGGGTCAAAATGACCGAGTCATCGTCGTCATCGCATGTTTGGACAAACCCGGGCGCGACATTGTCACACACAAGGGCCGTTCGGGGGCCCGTAGAGTCTTCAAGACAATTTGTGCACGAAGTACAGATGGTATCGTCGAAGGAGGCCTCTACACACTCCGAACAAGTGTCACTTTCTGGATCGGTGGCGTTGCAAGGAACGTTCATACTCTTCTTGGTGTAACTTCCAGATCCACCTCGGGTAATGTTGTAAAATTCCGTTTGTCCCACTTCGTCCAACATGTTGAAATCGATCGTGAAAATAACTTGATAACAGAAGTCAAGTGCAGGATCAAATTCTTCTTGATCATAGGGCGAGGGGAACGCTAGGGCAAACGCGCCAGCCTGTGACACGTAAATGCAAGATTCGGGTGACGTTGTGATTGAACTCCATGTGGTGTTTAAGTCGCCTGTGCAGGTAATATCGGCTTCGATGAAGCTGTCATCCAGGACTTGGCAATATTCTTGAAGAGTACAGTTTCCCATGAAAACATCTTGAAATAGATCTCCGCAGGCTTCTTGTAGACGACGGCCATCTGTATCTTCTTCGGTGATAATATCTTCCGTATCTTTTTGATCAAGGACAGTCTTGTAGCTTAAGATCGAAGTTCTCATGTCATCAAAGATGTCACGGTACGTTTCGGTACTTAACAGATCAATCGCCGCATCTTTCAGAATAGCCGCCTTCTTTAGTTCTGCAGTCTTGTCTTGCTGTGCACGCTTAGCAGCCTCAAGCTCGTCGGTACTTCCAATCCAACTCAGAAGTCTACTCCGCGTCGGAACTCCGTCGACGGAAAGGTAGGGAGCAAAGCCAGCATGAGCCTCTTTGCAGTTCCATGATGTGAATAAGAGCAAGGATAGTGACATCAAAGTCGATTGCACCGTTATCATCATCATCTTCATTGTTATCAATTCTTGGATTCATAGTGGCAAGATAGATTTATGAGGATGCACAGTCCAACGATTCTTGGATTCTTACTTTGTTAATGGCTTGGATTCCGAGTGAGAAAAAGAGATTTATCCGGAAGAAGGAGCACGATCCGACGATTGTGAAACCCGGAATCGTTGGTGCATTCTCTTTGACAGTGAATAATGTATGGAATATTGTCTCGCGATTCTTCAAAAATAGGTACTCGTATTGGTATCACAGTCAGTTACTACGGGCTCGCGCGTTTCATAGCAACCCAGGACTTCAAAAACAAGCCATACGACCCTGCATGATGGAGAGTATGTACTTCTTCTTCCGAATGTTAATCACACGCGTAGCTTCCGAATATTAATCACACGCGTAGCTTCCGAATGTTAATCACAAGTGTAGCTAAAATGACTTCAAGACTCATGTTAGTGTTAATCACACGTGTAGCTTCCGAATGTTAATCACACGTGTAGCTAAAATGACTTCAAGACTCGGATAGAAAATCGAGTATTGAGAGATAATTTTATGGTTTTATCATCATTCACGGAACTACCCAATCCAATCACTCTCCAGTAAGTGCAAATGATTGGCATCACGTTGTTTGATCTGCCTATCATTAGTCTCGCAGAATTGCCCATCTTCTCAACTGCCTCGAACGAATTAGTCAAGCCAATTCTCACTTAACTGTAAATGAATTGACAATATATCGTGTGAAACCTATGTAGTGTCGCACAATACCCTTCTGTACTGCTTGGAAGACTCTGTTCGATATTTGTGGAAAATAAAATCTCGTGTCGTCTAACATAAAATTTTGATGTGATTTGTAACGCTGCATATGAATAATCGAAAAAAAGAATCCGATAGGTTCGTGGTGCGCAACGGAAATGCGGATATGGGAATGCATACGTGCATTCTTTAATTGATGGATTCAAGAACCAGTTGATGATCAGATTTGTCTGTCGTACGAAAATGCTTGGCGAACAGTCTGTATCGAAGGGCCTGCTCGGACATTAACTAGGAGAGGTGGATCAGTTGTCCCACCCGATACCATGAGGCGATGCCAGTTGACTTGGTTGTAAAATGTTGCGTCAAATTCAAATCTGTAAAAGTGAAAGACATTTTACATGAGAGAGAACAACGTACACGTGACAATACATGGTCGGCAAGCTCCTCGCCACAGACAAAACTAACTCACTGATGTTTATCCCCGTTCACGTATAGCAAGGGAATCGAAT
>Ga0051981_10000812_pt1 | contig 15371 bp, 11 predicted proteins | sample CryGey13umfilter_3_FD_59644 | JGI IMG/M metagenome (GOLD analysis project Ga0051981, IMG submission 59644) | Groundwater microbial communities from aquifer in Utah, USA - Crystal Geyser 4/10/14 3 um filter | ecosystem: Environmental > Aquatic > Deep subsurface > Groundwater | place: USA: Utah... | reverse complement strand
CGGTGGACAAGTTCGCCTATTCCAAACCGATGCTGCGCATGGGGTCGGACGGGCTGCACTGGACGCTGGAAACACTGGACGCCTACATCGAAAACCCGCGCGCTTTGGTCTCTGGCACGCGGATGAGCTATCGCGGTTTGCGCCCCTCCGAGGACCGCGCCAATCTGGTGGCCTTTTTGCGCGAATGGTCAGACAAGCCGCGCGACATCCCCGAGGCGGAACCCACTGCCCGCAAGACCAGTCCGGACCTCGCGCCCGAGATTCTGGCGATCAGGGGCGATGTGGAATTCGGTGCATACCTGTCATCGGAATGTTCCACCTGCCATCAGCGCGACGGATCCGATCAGGGTATCCCGTCGATCACCCAATGGCCCGAAGACGATTTCGTCGCCGCCATGCACGCCTACAAGCAGAAACTGCGTCCGCATCCGGTGATGCAGATGATGGCTGGGCGTTTGGCGAATGACGAAATTGCCGCCCTTGCCGCCTATTTCGCGACCCTCGAATATAACCAGACAGAATGACGTCACCAGAACGCCACCACCACTGATTTCAACGGGAGGACTATCCATGAAGCTGAACAGACGCTTATTCCTTGGCACTGGCTTTGCTGCCTCGGCCCTTTTGTCGGCCCCGACGGTCTGGGGGCAGGCCAAGCCGCGCGTTGTCGTCATCGGCGGCGGTGCAGGCGGGGCCACCGTGGCCCGCTATCTGGCCAAAGACAGTGACGGCGCGCTGGACGTGACCCTGATCGAGGCCAACCCGATCTATACGACGTGCTTCTTCTCCAACCTCTATCTGGGCGGCTTCCGCGAGTTTGAAAGCCTCCAGCACGGCTATGACAAGATGGGCGCCGGCGTGACGGTCGTGCATGACATGGCCACCGGGGTGGACCGTGCCGCCAAGACCGTGACCCTGGCAGGCGGGCAAGTGCTTGCCTATGATCGGCTGGTGCTGTCGCCCGGCATCGACTTCAAGGACGATTCGGTTCCCGGCTGGTCGCTGGAGGTGGCCGAGATCATGCCCCATGCCTACAAGGCAGGCCCGCAAACCCAGCTTTTGAAAGCGCAGGTTCAGGCGATGCCCCAAGGCGGCGTGTTCGCCATGATCGCCCCGCCAAACCCCTACCGCTGCCCCCCTGGCCCCTATGAACGGGTCAGCATGGTGGCGCATTTGCTTAAACAATCCAATCCGACCGCCAAGATCCTTGTGCTGGATCCCAAGGAAAAATTCTCAAAACAAGCGCTGTTCGAGGAAGGCTGGGGCAAGCATTACAATGGTATGGTCAGCTGGATCGGACCGGACTTTGGTGGCGACAACACCGAAGTGCGCGCAGACACGATGGAAGTGATCATCGACGGCGAGACGCAAAAGGTTGATGTCTGCAACGTGATCCCCGGCCAAATGGCAGGCAAGATCGCGGCGATTGCCGGTGTCACCGCCGACAGCGGCTGGGCCCCGGTCCATCCCGACAGCATGAAATCCAAGATGGATGACAATATCTATGTGCTGGGTGACAGCTCGGCTCAGGGCGATATGCCGAAATCCGGCTTCTCGGCCAATTCGCAGGCCAAGGTTGCCGCCAACGCAATTCGGGGCGAGCTGACCGGCAGCCGGGTGTTCCCGGCGAAATATTCCAACACCTGCTGGTCGCTGATCGCCCCCGATGATGGCGTCAAGGTCGGCGCCAGCTATGAGCCGAACCCTGAAAAGATCGCCTCGGTCGAAAGCTTCATCAGCGCCACGGGCGAAGATGCGGCCCTGCGAAAGGCGACCTATGAGGAAAGCCTCGGCTGGTATGCCGGTATCACCGCCGACATGTTCGGCTGATTTTTCCCAAAGTGCGGGCGCCCACCAGCGCCCGCCTGCCCTTTCTGAAAGGCCCTGCCATGCTGTCGCGTCGTCGTCTGCTTGCCTCTGCCACTGCTGCGCTTGCGCTGCCCTTCGCCCCCGCGCGGGTCTGGGCCGGATCCACCCTGTCGCTTGGCCCGATGCAGATCGACACCCTGTCGGACGGGTCTTTGGTTTTGCCGGGCGATTTCATTCTGGGCGGCATGCCGCAGGAAGAAATGCAGGTGATCATGGCGCGCTATAACCTGCCGTCCGATCAATTGACCCCGCCCTGCAACGTCACCCTGCTGCGCGATGGCACCAACACGGTGCTGTTTGACGTTGGCGCAGGCCCGGATTTCCAGCCCACCGCCGGCAAGATGGCCGACGCGCTGGACGCCTTGGGCCTGACACCCGACGACGTCACCCATGTGGTGTTCACCCATTCCCACCCCGACCACCTTTGGGGCGTGCTGGATGAGTTCGACGAACCGCTGTTTGCCAATGCCAGCCATCTGATCGGCCGCACGGAATTTGACTATTGGATGGACCCGGACACCCCCGTCACGATCGGCGAGGCGCGCGCCACCTTTGCCGTGGGTGCGGCCCGCCGTCTGGCCACCATTGCCGACCGGATGACGTTTTTCGAGGCCGGGGCCGAGGTGTTGCCCGGCATCACCGCCCGTGCCAGTTTTGGCCATACCCCCGGCCATATGGCCTTTGCAGTCCATTCAGGCACGCAGGCAGCGATGGTGGTGGGCGATGGCATCGGCAATCACCACGTCGCTTTTGAACGGCCCGACTGGCCTTCGGGTCAGGATCAGGACCGCGAATTGGCGGCGGCGATGCGCCCGGCTCTGCTTGATCAGATTGTAGCCGACGATATGGCGATCATCGGCTTTCACCTGCCCGGCGGCGGTATTGGACGCGTCGAACGCACAGGCGACGGGTACCGGTTTGTCGAAGGGCCTTGAAGGCTTCTTCCACGAATGAGGCGGACCCGGTCAGGCTGGGGTCAACCCCTGCGGGAAAAAAGGCAAAGCGCGGGACACGAAACTGATGGGACCGGTCAACCGGTCCCTGTGTTTTTATTCTACCCGTCGCGCCATCTTCAACCCCAACGTCGTCCGCTGAAGCGTCGGGGCGATCGCAGCGCCGGCGCCTCACCCCAGCCGGATCAATCGTGCCAGAATGTCCGACCGATGGATCACACCCGCAACCCTTGTGCCGGCACGCACAGGAAATACCCGGTGAGGCAGCGCCAGAAAAAGCTCGGCCACCTTGATCAGGTCGTCCTGCGCATCCACGCTGACCACCGTGCGCGTCATGTGATCGGCCACGCAGCCCGTCCATTCGCGATAATAGCTGGCATGAAGCGCGGACCGGAAGCAGTCTTTCTGGGTCAGGATCCCCGCCAGACTGTCGTCGTCGTTGATGACGGGGGCTGCTGCGGCGCGCGACTCGACCAACAGGGCAACGGCGCGGCGCATCGGTGTTGTCGGCGCAAGCACCGGAAAATCCGTTCGCATGATCGAAACGATACGCTCTTCGGTCATTCTGGCGCGTCTCCTTCGGCGGTCTGGCGGCGCAGGGGGCAATCGGTGCAGCGTCCTTCGGGCAGACAGGCCGCCGCACCGCAACTGGTCAGGGCCGGTCCGCGCCCGAGCAAAAGCCCAAGCCCAAGCCCGGCTGCTGCAAGTGCCATGATCGCAACGGTAAGAACCAGTTCCATCATCCTGCTGTTCTCTTCATGTCAGCGCCTCCGCAATGGCCCCGGTTTCGACGTGGCGCAGCGCCGAACCGTCGTCAAACAGGAACAGCGCGGCGATATCGCGGTCCCGCGCCAGTGCCGGTCCCGCGTCGTCGCCAGCGGCAAACAAGGCGGTGGCCCAGCCATCGGCCGTCATCGCATCACGGGCCAGCACCGTGACGGCACGCAAGCGGCCGTTCACCGGGCTGCGGCTGGCAGGGTTGATGATATGGCCCCAGAGGCGTGTCCCGAGTGAATAGCTTTGGGCGCCAAGACCGGATGTCGCCACGGCCATCCCCGAGGGCAGGTGCAGCACGACGGCCGGGGCGTATCCTTGCAGCGGGTGTTCGACCGCAACTTGCCAGGCGCGGCCCAACGGATGACGGCCAAGCGCGCCAAGCTCGCCGCCAAGATCCAGCAACAGGTTGTCCAGCCCGAAACCCCGTGCCAGTTCGATGGCGCGGTCCAGCGCGCGGCCCTTGGCAATGCCACACAGATCAAGGGTGAGGTCCGACCTTGCCTTGACGATCCGACCCGCATCGACCGTCACGCCGCGCCAATCCGGCTGATAGCCGCCCTCGATCGGCCCGAAACCCCAGCGCGCAACAAGCGGCCCGACCGTGGGATCAAAGGCACCGTCGCTGACGGCGGCCAGCCGCAAGGCCGCTTTCGTCACATGGATCATCTCGGGGCTGGCAATCCCGCCGGCTGCACTGGCGTTGAAGCGGCGTGCAGCGCTGTCGCTGCGCCAGGGCGACAGGTCGGCATCAATGCTGCGAAACAAGTCTTCAAGGCCAGGGCGCAGTCTTTCAAGCTGTGCATCCGGGGGGGCGACAATGCGCCATGTCGTGCCGAAGGCAACGCCTGACAGGATGTCAGGTGCTGTGCGGCGGGCCAGCGCGGGGGCGGGCAGGACCGGGCAGGCCAGCGCCGCGCCGACCAGACCCAGAAAACCGCGGCGCGAGGGGGGGTGTCTTTGCATGTGTCAGCCTCCGAAATCCTCAAAAAAGATCATCTCAGGTTCAACGCCCAGCCGTTCCAGCGTGGCCAGAACGGCGGAAATCATCACCGGTGGGCCGCAAAGGTAGTATTCGCACTCCTCCGGGGCGGGACTGCGGCTCATCCCAGCGCCAAGAATCTCGTGTATAAAGCCGATCGGACCCATCCAGCGGTCGCCCGGTGCGGGGTCTGACAAGGCAGGGGTCCAATTGAAGTTCGGATGCCGGGCGGCCAGCGCCTCGAATTCTTCTCGGTAGAACAGGTCGGCTGCAGCGCGTGCGCCATAGAAATACCGGATGTTCCGCACGCTGCCTTGGCTCAGCTCCTGATGAATCATCGCGCGCAGCGGGGCCATGCCAACGCCACCCCCCACAAAAACCATCTCTCGATGGCCGGGTTGCACATGGAAATCACCGAACGGCCCAGACACCATCACCGCATCGCCCGGCTTCAGCGAGAACAGCCAGGACGAGACCAGACCGGGGGAAATTTCCTCTTCGCGACCGGGGGGTGGCACGGCGAGACGGATGTTGAACACTGCCTGTCCGATATTTTCGGGCGTGTTGGCAAGGGAATAGGCCCGTGTCCCCTCGACATCCGACGCGACCAGCATCCGATGCCATCCGGCGATCTGCCAGGCGTCGCGGAACGCGTCCGGCAGATCCACTGCCCGGAAGTCGAGCCGATAGGGCGGCGCCGTGATCTGCATGTAGTCGCCCGCGCGGAAGGCCAAGGGTTGATCTGAAGGCAGCTTCAGCACGATCTCGCGGATCAGCGGTGCCAGCATCCGGGTCGAAACAACGGCGCAGGAATAGCCGCCGCCCGCGCCAAGAATGCCCTCTGGCACACGCACGGCGCAAGTCCCCCACAGGGTGGTCTGGCAGGCAAGGCGGATGTGGTCCCGGCGCTCTTTCGGCGACAGCACACCGCGTTCTGTCGCCAAGGGCGTGCCCGCCCCATCGCCGGACGCTTCGACCCGGCACAGCCCGCAGGTCCCCTTGCCACCGCAGGCCGCTGGAATGCGAATGTCGGCATTGTGCAGAACCTCCAGCAGCTTGTCACCGCGCTTGGCGCGCAGGTGCAGTGTGTCGTTAACCACGATGTCAAGGCCGGTGGACGGGATCAGCCGCGCCCGCAACACCAGCAGACCCGTTGCCAGCCCGACAACCAGAACCACGATGACAAAACTGCCCAGCACGATCTCGATCATTGTGACATCGCCATCTGCGCAAAAGAGCCAAAGCCAAGCGACATGACCCCGGTCAGGATAAAGGCGATGCCAAGCCCGCGCAGCCCCGCAGGCAGATCTGCATAGGCCAGCCGCGTGCGAATCGCGCCCAGCATCCCCACCGCAATGGCAAAACCCACACCGCTGCCCAACCCGAACACCACGGACTCGGCAAAGCCATACGCTCGGTCAACCATGAACAGACTGCCCGCCAGGATTGCGCATTGCACGGTCAGCAGCGGCAGAAAGACCCCAAAGGCCGCGTGGATGGACGGAAAGAACCGGTCCAGCAGCATTTCCAGAAGTTGGACTGTGGCCGCGATCACCCCGATGAAGGCGATCAGGGACAGATAGGACAGATCCATCTCGGGCATCCCCGCCCAAGCCCAGGCCCCCGGCGCAAGCAGCCCCTGATAGATCAGCCAGTTCAGCGGTACCGTCACACCCAGAACACCAGTCATCGCGATGCCAAGGCCGACTGCGCTTTCCGGGCGTCTCGACAGGGCAAGAAAGGTGCACAGCCCAAGAAACAGCGTCAGCGGCATGTTGTCGACAAAAGCGGCCAACAGGAAAAGGGACCACAGGTCGGTCATTCCGCAGGCCTCGTCCGGGCAGGGGGGAGGTGTTCTTGCGCTTCAACCTGTTCCGGTCGCCATGACCGAATTGCCCAGACCAGCCCGCCCAGCAAAAAGAAGGCCGAGGGGGCCAGCAGCATCAGGCCCAGCGGCGTGAACCAGCCGCCTGCGTCCGTCACCGGAAAGGCCTGCCAGCCGAACAGTTGCCCCCGCCCGAACAGTTCGCGCACCGCGCCAATGACCAGCAGCACCAGCGAATAGCCCAGCCCGTTGCCCAAGGCATCGACCGCCGCAGTAAACGGCGCGTGGTGGCGGGCATAGGCTTCGGTGCGGCCCAGGACGAGGCAGTTTGTGGTGATCAGACTGACATAGATCGACAACGCGCGGCTGATCTCGGCGAAATAGGCCTGAAGTACCTGGTCGATCACGATCACCAGTGAGGCCACGATGATGATCTGCACGATCAGCCGGATCGACTCCGGGATATGGCGGCGGATCAGGCTGATGATGACCGCCGATAGCGTCAGCACCACGGTCAGCGACACCGACATGGTCAGCGCCGTCGCCAGCGACGTCGTGACCGCAAGCGCCGAGCAGATGCCAAGGATTTGCAGCGTCACTGGATTCTGCCGGATCAGCGGGTCGGTCAGGGTCGCCCAGAAATCCACACGCGTCGCCATCCCTCAGAACTCCCCGCGTTCGATGGCGCGGATCAGCGGGCCATAGCCATCGGGCCCCAGCCAGAAGCGCAGCATGTTGGTTATCCCCCGGCCGGTGCGGGTGGCCCCGGTAATGCCGTCCACCTCGTAGGGGCCCGACGCTTGGGCGCGTGCGACGGCAAAGCGCAGATCGCCGGTTTCATCGCGCAGTTCAACGCCCGGAAAGCCCGCCTGCCACGAAGGTTCCTCGATCCGACCCCCAATGCCGGGGGTTTCGGAATGGCTGGTGATGGCAATGCCTTCGATGGTGTTCATATCTCCGCGCAAGGCAAGGATTGCGTCGATCCGTCCGCCATAGCCCAGCCCCGTCACCGGCAGCAGGACCAGCGAAATGTCGTCGCCACCGCGCAGCAGAAAGATCTGCGCAAAGTTCGGCCGCTGCCCCAGCCCGGCAAGATCAGTACCCGGCCCAAGGGTTGTCCAGTTTGACGTGTCGGCCAATACCACGTCCAAAGAGTCCACCGTGACACCAGACGCCGCATGTCCGTTTTCAAGGTCGATCACCACGGTCGACAGCGTGCCGCCCGACTGGGTTAGCAGGTCTGTCATGCCCGGAATGCCGCGCACCAGTGCGTCGACCCGGGTCTGTTCCTCGGCGGCGCGGTTGGCGGTCTGGATCGGGCGCAACAGGACCGTCGCCCCGCTGACCAGCAGCGCACAGATTGATGCGACAAGGAAAGCGACGACAATCGTTTTTGTCCGGCTTTCATTGGGCAGGGCAAGCAGCCTGCGCCAAGGGTTCCAGTCAGGTTCCACCATGTTGCCTCCGTCTTTTTGCATACCAAACCGCCAGTGCCAGCTCGTCTAGGGCCGGTGCGACAAGCGAGGTCAGAAGGGCTGCGGCGACCGCATATTGCACCGGCGTTGCCCCATGCCATCCGACTGCGAACAGGGTCACCAAACCTGCATAAAGCGCCCCGTTCAACCACCGTCCCAGCAGGGTCGTCGCACTTGTGACGGGATCAGCCACCAGAAGAACCAGTACGACCCCCGCTGCGGGCAAGGCGGCAGCGGGCAGCAGACCGGCTGCAACCGCTCCAGCCGCCGCAAGTGTTGCGCTTGCGATCACACCGACCGGCAAGGTGCCGGTCACTCCGCCGATCAGGGCCGCCGCAATCGCCGCCCAGGCGGCGGGGGCAAGAAAGTCCGGCCAGTCATAACCAGGAAAGCCGAAGCCGAGGAACGACAGGGCCACGGTCGCAGGATTTACCACGTTGCGGCCCCATCCGCCAAAGACCAACTCGCCAAACACCGCGCCAAAGCTGATCCCGAGCACCAACTGGAACGCCCCGAGGCCTTCCGGGGCCAACATCGCGACCGCCAGTGCCGTGATCACAAAAGACAGCGAGATCGGCTGTGCGCGGGCCAGAAGGAACGCAAGGTTCCACAAGAAGAGCACGAGCGCAGCAAGACCCAGCCGTTGCACAGCCTCGCCCCCCCCAAACCACAACCAAAGAACTGCCAGTGGCAGGTAGGCTGCCACCAGAAGCAGCACGATGGTCTCGCGCGTCCAGATCCCTCGGATCATGCGGCAAACTCCGTGCGGATACGGTCCAACATCGCGCGCAGCAAGTCTGGCAAATGCGCATCGCCGCCCAGAACGTAGTCGGCCAGGGCCACGTCGTCTTCCAGCAAGGACAAAAGCCCCATCTTCATTGCGGTTTCGTCATTGCCCGACGCCAGCACCCGCACAAACGCGGCGGCAGGAAGGCCAGCGGCGAAAGACTGGTCCAGTGCCGCGTTCGGGATCACGGGTTTGGGTGCGGCCGAACGGGTCAACGCCGCAACAAGCCAGTGCGGTGGCTTGCCTTTCGCCGGTCGCGGCAGCGCCGTGACCTGCCTGTGGCGCGGTGCCAGCCAATGTGCCGGATGCCCGTCCAGCGGCGACCCCGACAGAACCACATGCGGGCCCGGCTGCACGATGCGGTGAGTCAGCCCGCGCAGATCCGCACCGGGCTGCGTGCGCACCAGCCTTGCCTCGCGCAGGGCCGCCCCGCCGATGCTGACCAGGCGCGTCATGGGAAGCGTCCCGGTCGCAAGCAAGGTGCCAAGATGGGCGACATCCTCGGCGTGGATAGTCCAGACCGGCGTTTCAAGCGTTGCCGGGAACAACGCATGAATGCGCAGGCCCGGCGCGCCTTGGGGGTGCCGTGGCCCGTGGTCCACCGCGCGCAGGCGCCCGGCATGTGCCGCCCCGTCGCGCGAAGCCCCGTCGAACAGGGCCGGTCCGGGCTGCTGGCACACAAAGACGGGCCCGTCGGTCAGCCGGGTCAACGCATGAAGCCCGCGGCCGAACGGCTCTTCCTGTCCCGCAAGGGCCAGACGCGGATCGGGGGCAAGTGGGGCGGTATCCGAGGCCATGACAAAGATTGCGCCCGGCCTCTCATCCGGCGGCGGTGGTCCGCCGAAGGGGCGACGCTCCAGCCAGATCCAGAGACCCGAATTCTGCATCAGGCGGCGCAGGCCCCCCTCGGTGTCTGCTTGGGAAATGTCATGTCGCAGATCATCGGGGCCCGGCTCGTGGAACAGGACGATCTCTGACAGCCTGCGGCCTTGCAACAACGTGATCCGCGCCACGCGCGCGGGCATCGGCGCGACGAAACACACATCGGGTGATGCCCGCAGACGGGCAATCGGGGCACCCTGTGGCACCAACGCGCCCTCGTCCACCTCCAGTGTCACGCGCGGCGGCTTGCCCGGCGACGCGCGCAGGGCGGCCTTTGTGGTTATCATGTCTGTCTGTTGCGGGCCGCATGCCGGCGAGGAAAAACGCGGCGTGAGCCCGGAGCGGAAAGCAAAATTGATCATCTGTGCATTGTATCACAGCATCGTCTTGGTCGGGTTGATCCAAAGCAGGGACTCAAGCATCGGTTTGCGCTAGGATACCGGCTTTCGTGGGGTTTTTGTCCATGTTGGAACCCGGCCCCATTCTGTCATTACAAGTGCGAACGTCAGGTGCCTTTCTGATCTGCCCCGACAGCATCCGCCCCCTCTGCAAAAACAAGTTCGGGCAAGACCACTTCCCAGTCATTGCGGCGAAGCAGGTGGTGAAAAGCCTCGTCGCCATCCTCGCGCCGCCAGTTCAGGATGGCCGCGACCTCGCCGCGCAGGAAGGTGGTGCCCTCAGGCGGGGCGAAGGCGCGGGAGAGGCGGGCAAGGGTCTGGCCTTGGGCGTTGTCGATCCGCCAGCGGTCGCCGTCGCGGAGAAGATGGACGGGGTCGCCAGGGCGCGCGGCGGCGATGGCCGCCAGCGATGGATCACCCGGCCGCAGACGCCCGGCGAAGGACAGGTCCACCAGCTTCGGGTCGGGCGGCACATAGCGCAGGCGGGCGCGCGGCAGGGCGGCGGTGTCGGGGGTGACGCGGCGGGGCAAGACAGCATCGCACTGGCGGACAAAGGCGTGGGGGCCATCGGTCAGCAGGGTCAGGGTCGAGCGCGCCCGGGTCATGGCGACATAGAACAGGCGGCGCGGGGCATCCGCATCCTCACCACGCGACGGACGATCCCAGCCGCCGTTCAGGATCGAAACATGATCGAACTCCAGCCCCTTGGCGCGGTGAGCGGTCATCAGAAGCAGCCCGCGCTGTTCGCCCCGCACGTCCCGCGCCCATTCGCCGAACCATTGGACGAGGTCCGGCACAGGGGCCGCCTTTTCAACCAACTCGCGCGCCAGTAAGCCTACGCCTTCGCCGATGAGGTCGGTCCAGCGCGATTGCGGTTGGGCGTTCAGGATGGAGACCAGATCGGGGATGGTCATGAGCCGGGTCCGATCCGCCAACAGGGCGCGGACAAATCCCTGCATCTCGCGCAGGCGCCAAAGGCTTGGCAGGGTTTCATTCGCCATGTCGATGGGAATACCCAGCGCCTCGGCATAGGCGCGCACGGGTTCAAGCCGCCGCCAGTCGCGGGCAATCACGGCGCAGCGCCGCCATGACCAATCGGGGTCCAGCCTAGACAGTCGCATCAGTTCGTCCAGCGCAGCTACCGCCTGCGTGGCATCGCCCCCCGCATCCAGCAGCGAGACGCGCCCCTGCACCACCGGGTCCAGCGCAGCCCAATCGCCGCCCGGCATCGCCTTGGCGCGGGCGCGGTTCACGGTGATGTCATGGCCCTCTTTCATGCGCTCTGCAGCGGGCGCGATCACGGCATTGGCCGCCCCAATGATATGGGCTGTGGAGCGGTAGTTCTCGGTCAGCCAGACCGGTTTGGCGGCATAATCGGCCTCGAACTTTCGGATGAAGTCGATGCTGGCCCCGGCAAAGGCGTAGATGTTCTGGTCGTCATCGCCCACGGCAAACAGGCTGATGCGCAGGTCATCCTCCAGCGAACGGCCTGCCACGGCGCCGATCAGGGCGTATTCCTCGGACCCGATGTCCTGATATTCATCGACCAGCAGCCAGCGATAGCCCTGGATCAGCGTCTCGCGCAGGGCCTCGGCCTCGGGCTTTGTCAGACCATCGCCGCGCAAGAGGGCCACCGCCTGCATGACGATCCCGTCAAAGTCGCGCGGCCCTTCGTGATCGCCTGCAAAGCTTGCCCCCATCAGCCGCATCGCCAGCGCGTGGCAGGTCGACACCGTCACCCCGGCCGCATCATCCCCGATCAGGCGGCGAAGGCGTTCGCGGATCTCGGCAGCGGCGTGGCGGTTGTAGGTCAGCACCAGAATGCCGCGCGGGTCTTCGCGTTTCACACGGATGAGGTAGGCAATCCGATGCACCAGCACCCGCGTCTTGCCAGATCCCGGCCCTGCAAGCACCAGCACGTTCGTCTGTTCGCGGTCATCGCGCACGATCTCGGCCTGAACCGGGTTGTCCAGCGCATCCACAATTGTCCGCCATGAGGTTCCGGTGGTCTGCCGCCGAATTTCCGTCCCGCGTCCTGGCAGCCAGCGGCGCAGAAAAGCGTCGCGGTCCAGCACGAAGTAATCCTCGGAAAGGCGCTGGGCCTGGTCCATCGCCTCCAGCCCCTTCTCAGCATAGGCGGCCATCACATGGGTCTGGATCGTCGTCTCGCCGTAATGCTCTTCGAGGGGCGCGAAGTGCTGGACCGTGAAGGGGCCACCCTTGGGGTTCAGATGCACAGTGATTGCCGGGCGGAAAACCATCAGGCCCCGGCCCAGAGTGGCGACCTGCTGTTCATGCAGCCACAGCAGCGCGCGGTCCATCAAACGGGTCATATCCTTGACCTCGGCCCGCAGAAGGGCATCACCGTTCAGCGCATCCAGCATCGCGCCGAGGGTCGTTTCGACCTGAATGTCCTTGCCGCGCGTGCCTTTGGCCACCTTGCCCGTCAGATGGGCCAAGAGCGCCCCCGCCCCCTGCCGCCGCAGTTCAGGCGTCCGGGCGACCACAGGCCATGACCGTTCGAGCCGCACGAAGATCGTGTTCCGGCTGACCTTGCGCAGCGTCAGGTTCCCCCGCCCGCCATCCTGATCGCGCCCATCTTGCGCCATGCCGCGCAGGATGGTTTCCACCAGATCCGGCCGCACTTGGGCATGTCCCTTGTCGCGTAAGGCCTGACAAGTCTCGGTCAGATTCAAAGGTTGCGCCTCGCCCCCCTCAGCATCCGGCACCGCCTCTTGCATCATTGCGATCAGGTCGACTTCCATCCGCGCCGCGTGATCCAAGCGTCGGGCCGAGGCATCCTCTACCCCCAGATGAACATAGACCGTGATGCCTGTGTCGTTACTGGCGATGCCCAGCGCCTCAAGATCAGCAAAGGCACGGTGCAACTCGCGCCCCGATAATCCACAAGCGCCAGTCAGATCATCGGTCGAAACCCCGGCATCGACAGGCGCATTCATCACATGACGCACAAGGTCCGTCAGTTGCGTGCGCCTGACCCCGGTGATCTGCGCCCGTTCCAAGATGGCCGAAGCCTCATCTACCGACCGGATGCGCAGCGACGACGGAAACACCGTCACCCGGTTTTCCTCGCGGGAAAGCAGCGTTGCCTCCTCCAGCCAGGCCACGGCAGTTTTCACGCGGGTGTCGTCGGTGGTCTTGTCGCGCTCGAACTCCTGATCCTTCTCCTCGCGCACGATCTCGCCCGGCGTGGCAACCACCTCGCCAGATTTGTGCTTCTCCATGCGCCGCAGCGCCTTCAGGATCGCGCCAATCTCATGCCTTGCCAGACGAGACCGCGCCGAAAGCGAGAATTGCCGCTCTACATCTTCAGGGCTGAACAGCAGCACGCAACTGGCGGGGGCGCGGTCGCGGCCCGCACGGCCTGCCTCTTGCAGGTAATTCTCCAGCGACCCCGGAATGTCGCCATGCACGACCAACCGGATGTCGGGCTTGTCGATACCCATGCCAAACGCATTCGTCGCGGCGATCACCCGCAATTGCCCGGTACGAAACGCCTCTTGCACGTCACGCTTGCGGTCTGGCGGCAGGCCAGCGTGGAAGAAATCCGCCGCTAGCCCCTGCCCTTTCAGAAACTCCGCCACCTTTTCCGTTGCGCCGCGCGTGGCGCAATAGACCACGGCCCCCGATGCCCCCTCGGGCGGCAGGTTTGCCTCGATCGCCGATAGGATATCAGTCAGTTTGGTAGCCTTTTGCGTGGGCAACACGGCAAAGGACAGGTTGGTGCGCACCGCGCCGCCATCCAGCAGCATCAGGTCCACCCCAAGGCGCGTCTGGAAATGGTCACGGATGTCGCGCACCACTTCCGGCTTGGCCGTGGCGGTCAGGCACAGGACGGGCGCCGGGCTGTCACCCGAGAACTCCTTGATGAAGCGGCTGACATAACGGTAATCGGGCCGGAAATCGTGGCCCCATTTGCTGACGCAATGCGCCTCGTCCAGCACCCACAGCCCGACCTCGCGCTGTTGCAGGACCGTGCGGATCGAGGGTAATCGCAACTGTTCGGGCGAGATCAGCAGCATCGCCGCATCGCCCATCCGCACCTTTTCCAGCGCATCATGCCTTTCGGGCAGCGAAAGCATGCCGTTCACCGTGACCGCCGCCGATATTCCAGCCCGCGCCAGCCCCTGCACCTGATCGGCCATCAGCGCCACCAGAGGCGAGATCACCACCGTAAGCGCCCCGGTTTTGTCGAAGCGCGACAGCGCCGGGATCTGGTAGCAGACCGATTTGCCCGTGCCGGTGGGCAAGATGCCCAGCACCGATTTGCCCGCCATCGCCTCGGCCACGATGCGCTCCTGCAAGGGGCGGCCCATGTCATCGACCGGTTGGGGACGGAAGGAAGGAAAGCCGAACCAGCGTTCCAGCGCCGCGTTCGGGTTGTTTTTCTCGGCGCACCAGCCGCAGGCCAGATCGCCGCAGTTGGTGTCGCGCAGATGCCGCACGATCCGCCCCGCCTGCGGGAACTGCAGCCGCACCCAGGGCGGCATGACCGAGTCCCCACCCGCGACCGAAATCCATGACAGCGCATAGGCCATCGGCCATCCGTTGCGCGGATCGGACAAGCGGCCAAGGGTCTGGTCCAGCCGGAGATTGCAGGCGCGACCGTCCAGCAGGCGGCGAATGGCGGCATGGGCTACAACCTCACCGGGCGCAGGACCGCGCAAGGCTTGGAACAGCGCATCGAACCCGGCTGAGGCTTCACCCCGCGTCGTCAGATGGTGATAGGCCAACAGGGCGTCCGGCACCTCCTGCCCCAGCCGCGTGAAAGCCGCGATCTGATCCGCCAGCACCTGAAACGCCAGCCGTGCATCCTGTTCGGGGTCATTCACATGACCGACCTGCAGCCGCCCGTCCTGATAATGTTTGACCAAATGGTGATAGGGATTGCGCGGAAAGGCCAAAGGGTTCAGCCACAGCGTATCTATCGGTGCCGCCCCCAACCCCGCCAGCCGCGCACGATTTGCCACCAGATGCGGCAGGTCATGGCGCAGGATGTTGTGGCCCACCAGATGCTCCGCCCCGTGGCAAAGCGCCTCCAGCCGGTCCAGCGCGGGGTCCAGCGCAGCCCCCATATGAACCAGCGCCGCCTCACCCCGCACCGCCGCAAAGGCAAAGATCCGCGCAGACTTCGGATCAACCTCCAGATCAATCGAAACGCAAGCTGCAAGGAAAGGGGCGGGGTCAAAGGTCAAACGTCAGGCATCCGAATTCCAAGGGCCAACAAAGGGCTCCAAGCCATTGATACCCCTGCCATCAGGATTTGATAGCCTTAGATTTCAGCCGCTGGTTGGTTTTCAGTATTAGGCAGCACACGCATAAAATACTTACCAACCACATGATCTGTAAGCGGCGTCTCCGGCCCATTGATTTTTCTGTTGCGGTTGGCGGCTTTGGGAATCAGG
>Ga0051981_10000808_pt1 | contig 15403 bp, 12 predicted proteins | sample CryGey13umfilter_3_FD_59644 | JGI IMG/M metagenome (GOLD analysis project Ga0051981, IMG submission 59644) | Groundwater microbial communities from aquifer in Utah, USA - Crystal Geyser 4/10/14 3 um filter | ecosystem: Environmental > Aquatic > Deep subsurface > Groundwater | place: USA: Utah... | reverse complement strand
CGGGGGACCGAACACGGGTTCGACGCCTGGTCATTGTCAAAAAGAAAAGGCAACCTTTGTCGCCATCACTTTGTGAAAGCAACAGTGGTCGTCAAGTGACACGAAGGATTGTCAAGAAGAAGAAACGGGTGCTAGCTGGGACTTTGGACCAAGTTTTGGACAGTCTCCAAAGGGAATCGCTGATGAAAGGAGCTACGTCATCTACACCCACTACAAGCGAGGAGGAGGACTTTGTCATGACACTTCGTCGGGCTGAATACTGGAAAGGACAACACTTGCGGGCAGACACTCGTGTCAAGCACTTGGAACGTCAAAAGGATCAATTGAAACGGCGCTTAGAGTATCTTGAATCTGGTGTTCTACATCGATTGGAACACATTGTGTCGACGGGTGGATCCTAAATTTCTTCAAAGTCCCGGATGATACAAGGGCTCATTTTTGTGGTTTTCTCTCGTCGATCGTTTCGAACCGTTCGTGATATGGATGCTTTCGACCGAAAGATACTAGGTAAACAGTTCACGATCATTGTTGTCGTCCATTCGGGATCCACTTTCTTTCCTTGTCCACCTGAAGTTTGGAGGGCCTTCCATTCTTCGTGACGAAAAACAATTGAAACAATAGAATACATCGGAAACCTTGGTTAGTAAAAACATTATGATCACTATATAGACGATGATAAAGACGATCAATCTTTCTGAGAGCTAGTCCCGTTTAAGCACAGTCAATACCATTTCCCGGGGGTACTAGCGACGGGGAATGGTCAGAACACACTGCGTCGTGAATTACCGTACCCTTTTACTCTTTCTTTGATATTCCTTCCATGTGCCCATTAAAATTGAGCTACAAGTTTACCCACCACATCTGGGCGCGCGTACAAATCATTCAAATATATCGTTTCCAAAGCAGGCTTGTTCGAATGAAGGCGCATACTGTATTCACGGAGACTATGCCACGGCCATGTAAGGTAAGACGAAAAAACCCAAGAAAAGTTAGTCAAGATCAATTGGTCCCAGCCACGAGCAAATTCGTCCATCGAACCAGACCACCAACCCGATCGTTTCTTGCGGTACAAGAGTTCAAAGGGGGTGGTGCCATCGTAGAGACGAAGGCCCATTCCCACGTGTTTAAAAAGCGTTCCTACGTGTGAACTGTTATCAAAGACATTCCAGCGAAAGGACATTTTTGGCACAGTTGTCACAAGATCTTTGTGATTGACAAGGCGCAAGTGACGGATCCGACCAAGCGATTCCATCAACTGAAAGGAGTTAGCGAACGATTCATCGCCAACATACGGACCAGCAAGAGAAATCAAAGAAACGGGTTTTGGGACGATGTTATCTGGTTCACCCGCCGCCTTGAAGGCAAACAGAGTCGCCAGAGCAGCTCCCAGAGAGTGTCCTGTGGTACAACGAAGACAGATTATTGAGTGCGCATCAAGAGTACATAGAACATCACTACATATGGTGTCGTACATACCCGTTACATAGAGCTACAATATAATGTGTATACAATGTGAGAACAGACCAGATATGTTGATTCCAAACCACGGCGAGATACGTTGCTTTACACGTACCTTGTATCCTAAATTCAGCTTTAGGATGGGAATCAAATGTTGGTGTAGAATCTCCTCATATTCGGAAAGGTCTTCCCCATTGGGGCCCTTGACTCCACGTTGATTCGGCTCAAACATGTAATCGTGAAAGCCATTGTGTGCTCGAACCGTTTCTTCCTGCGATGGATGTTTCTTCATAGGATTTTCAAAATCCTTCATGTAAATTTCGTAGTTGGTGGCCCAATCCGTTTCGGTAACGGATCCACGAAACGTAATCGTCACACGCTTACGACGATGATTCACTTCAATCATATATACGAGTTCTTTATCTTCATACTCATCATCGAACGCCACGATGGTTTCCGGTGATAGGTTTACCTCCGATGGCTGCTTTTCAGGAACAGCATTCCCTTGACGGTCCGTGTAACGAGTCATGTTCCGTTCGTCGGCAGCTCGTAGAATATTGTTGTTGAATTCTTTTCCAAAACTGGTAGTTTCCAAGAGTTTACGATTGCTTTCAACAACTTGCATGATCTCAGAATGCGAGACGGGTAGGGAAAGTACGCGCGAACCAAAAATGATGTTGTCCTGACGAGCCATTTTACGAAGCTCGGCGATTGCATAAATTAGTACGCATGGTTCGATCATTTCGTCAATTTCCGTGAACAAGTCAGGCCATCTATAACCATCTTCGTACTTGACAAAGGGACTCATGTAGTCATCTTCCAATTGCTTGTCGAACATTTGGAGCGGCATGAATAGTCCACAAAGCTGGTTTGCGACACTGTCCGTGTTGCTGGCTAGAGTTGCCGAATTTGTTTGAAGAGATGAAGCATCCATGTGTCTTGTAAATCAAAAGCGGAGAAGATGTTGTTTATTGTCGTTTTGATATGTCTATCCTTTCTTGGTCTCGTTTACAGATAATCGAAGATCAATGACGATGAACGCGATGAGAAAGAAAAAAGTAAAGAGATAGATTTTGGGGAAGAATAAGTAGGTAGGAGTAGTAGTTTCAACCGTCGCGGGGTTGGGCTGGCGCGATCCGTGGCCACTCTCTGGCCAACAACTCTCTTATGGTGATATTCAACAGCGCAATCAACGGACGTAACGCGGGACTCAATGGGCGCGGAGTGTATTTCTCATGGGGTGGATCGATGTGATCAAAAATGAGTCAAATTGTGAGCGCTACCTCTAACTGTAAACAGAAAATAGACAAGGCTACGGGGACCTCGACAAAAAGGTCCTACCCCATGGAGAAAAGATAAAAAAGCAGCTACTTTCCGCATAATCATCATCGACAACTGATATTTGAATAATTTCACGGTAAGGTCGCTCCTAGCATTCCAATGGCGAAAATCGACTTACCCGCTCTGGATGAGTCCGCGAGTTCAATCTGTGAATTCTACTTAGCATACTAATTTATGTAAGACAAAAATCAAAAGGTGAAATCGCAGTGTGTAGAATAGGTGATCTACACAATCCAAGCCAGGGAACTCAGAAAACCTCTACCCAATCATAACGTAATCAGCCAAAGGCATCACACCCCCCGTGGACGATGCTAAGGTAAGATCAGGAGAATTTCGATCAATTCCATCTTTCAAGTACCGCACCTGCAGTGTGATCGTATCAGGGCGGGTACTGGACGCTCCTTCTTCCATCGTGACAGTACCGGACGGTCGTGTATCAATCAAGGTCGGATTCAAAAGAATCGATGTACAACTGGCTTGAGGTTGCTGTTCGGCGACAATGCGTGCAAAGCGACCGGGAATGCCCTTGGCAAACTTCACATGGTCTGCACCTACGAGGCCTACCAACAAGCCACCGGGATGGGCCAAAGTCCACGCAGCGGCTCGACTTGCCATGGCTTCATCCCATAAAATGCGACCACTGAAAAAATTACGAAACGTCATTTCTTGTTCCAACCGTTGTCCGTTGCGACTGAAGTTGAGCAACCCCAAGGCTTGGTGCATGTTGTACGATGGACGTATCACGTAATCGACATATGTGGAAAATTCCCTTGTGGAGGCAAATTGAGCAAACCCAGTTGTATCGGCAATATATGTCTTCATGCGATCCTTTGGCAAACCTGGTAGACCTTGCTGTTCGACGAAGGTCAAATCTTCGGTATTGACATTCAGTGCGATTAATGACATACCGAGTTCACGTGCCTTGGCAAATACAGGTTCATATTGTTCAAAGGGCCACGTCCAGCGCGTATCCCATTCGACTCCTTTTCGTAATTCTGTCATCGTTAATTTTCCTGCCGAGAAATCATCCAGTACTGGTTGGAATTGAACCTCGACCTGTTCCAAACCGACGGCGATGGGTGCCGATGAACTATTTTGCACTCGACGGGCTCTGTCAAGGTTGCTGAGAATTTGTTCCTGCATCACGTGATCCTTTTTCGAATTGTGGTGTTCTCCGAGCCATATAGCACCTCCTTTACCAGAGAGCTGTTGCAAGAGAAGCTCGGGATTGATGGCCTGCAATGATGGATTCAGATTTGGACCCGTATCAGGAATGACTTGGTAGGCCGCCAGATTGGCCATGTTTAACGTACTATCCTCCGTCGCAGTACCAATACTATCAGCTAACACCGGCTTGGAAGTGCCAGCAGTAGCAATCCACGCGGAAGCGAGGCCTCCACCAAGGCTCTGAAGCACCTTTCGACGAGGACCCACTGGATCCAAAGGCGGTAGTTGCAACTGCCGTAGACCCAGGATGTCAGTGGGAAGCAGTGCCAAGCAGAATGCATAGTTGGAGTAATCTCTCATCTTGTCGATCGGATCTCTGTTCAGTAGCAATGCTCGTGTTATGATGAATGCTAACACATGACTGATATCAGCTCTCGGTACAACAACAACAAGATATTCTTTGTTCTCTCGCCAATACAGACAGACGTGTTGTTTTCTTCTGCGTTGGTTGGATCATTTATCTCTTGGTCTTATTTCGCAGAACATCATCATATCTGTTTCAGAGAACCCGGACATTTTCCGACGGGCGCGCACGCGCTCCGTATTTTATATTTTAAAATCAGAGATTGTTTCACGGCCAATCGATCATCCCAAAAGCCACTCACAAGAGAAATCGTTGGTAGGAATAATTTAGGACGCAAAGAAGAACCAAAAAAAGGCATGCCCTCTCTACGTGTTAGTATTGTATTCAATAAGGAAATCGTGTGAATAGTTATCACCTTATCATGGCCAAGAAATCTAAAGCACAAATTAATCGCATGATGAAGCGAGCCGAAGCGCGTGGCGAAGCGTACAATCCACCTCTTCGAGAAGTACCGAACGAACAACAACCGCACGAAGACGGGACGACGACGACGACGACGACGGCACTGAGTGCAGTCGATCAAGCCAAACTCCGAGCGGCTCGTAAATTAGAGAAGGAACTTTCTGAGATTGAACAAAATCAAGATTTAAAAGCCAAAGAAAGACGGTCTGCCAAACGCAAGGCCGAAGCGATTGCATCCGAGGCAGCCGATTGTCCCGCCACAGAACTTTTGGAATGGTACACAGCCTATCAAAAAAAGAACGATGATGGCGAAGGTAAACAGAAAAAGGAATCTAAAAAAACATCATCGGAAGGCAAGGAAGACCGGAGACACAAAAATCCCTACATTGCGTTTGTAGGTCAATTGAGTTTCGACACTACCCAAAAAGACCTGCTGCAACACATTCAACAAACCATAGGAGATGAGTTCAAAGTCTCGGAAGAAACTGTGAAAATAAGACTTCTTACAGATGCGAAAACGAAAAAGTCACGCGGGATGGCATTCGTAGAAGTTACTAATCCTGAACTCTTGTACGGGCTTTTGAGATTGCACCAAACATTTCTTCAGGGTCGACGTATCAACGTCGAACGAAGTGCCGGCGGGAAAGCCAACTCGGAAACCAAGAAACAGAAGTTAGAACAGTTCCGTAAGGAACAAGATGAATATTTTAGTGAAATTGTCGATAAAATGCTGCAGGGGTTTTATCAGGATGGATCGATTCAACCCGAAGAACTTGACGAGGGCGTAATTGGCTTGTTTAAACGGCACTCAGCACATGTTGTACAGGCCGCGTTGGAAAGATACGTTGAGACGGATGGCAAACACAAGGACAATCCTAGTGCCTATTTGAGTAAGTGCTTATGGTGGCTGCATTTTTGGACTTTTGCGTGTTGTTTTGTTACTCATATGCCACCGATAAACAGATTTCCTTGTCAGTAAAATGGCAGAAGAAGGAATTTTCGAAAAGGATGATGTTGATGACGTCAAACAAAAACGTAATAACCCTTCCACTAGGCCATCGGTGGACGACCAACGGCCTACCAAGGCAAAGAAGGCCCGCTTGTCAGATAAGAGTGGTTCCATTTTGGAACAAGAGGGTGTAAATATGCGCGCCGTTGATGATGGTACGCAGAAGGATATGTCCACGATTTTTCCATCCTACCGTGGCCGTGGCCGTGGAGGGAAGCCGTAGTTTGTTCGTCTTGCCTCTGGGTGGTGTGCACCTTTCTAGGGACTCTTCCCGGAACAACTCTGTGATATCCGATAGGCCCAAGAGAGCTAGTCGGCTGGCAGCATGCAATCTCGAAAATAACAATCTCAAAATCTGCTTTATGAAAAGATATCACTCTGAGGGACTCCATTGCAACAGCTTGAAACGAGGCTCTCACATAGTTCGAACTTTAAAAAGCTTTCAACTCGATTTATCACGCAAATGCTAGACTATCAATGAAACAGTTTGACTAGTTATCATCATTGGCTGTATTATACTACAAATTTAAAGCTAGGTCAGATTTGAAAATTCAACTTTGCCTCGGAAACGTGGACTCCACAATCGTATCCATACCCGAAAACTTGCGATTCATCAATGCCTCGAGTTTGTAAGTGTCCATCGAAGTATCTAGAGGACTGGACCACGGACCGATGGGTAATATCGCCTTCTTTATCGAGATGATACTGTTCCGCAATATCAACGCGGCTGACAGGGGCTGAACCACCCATATTGTATGCTCTGTCGGCTTGCCTTGCCGTGATGCACAAAAATGCAAACATGTGTCGTCCGCAGCGGTGCTCTTTTTCTTTCTTTCTTTCTTTACAAAAAATTACACGAGATCGAAGAAGAATAACTCGATCCTGACTAAACAAGTCTAACAAACAATTCTCCATGGTAAGTTGGTTGCACCGTACGCGTTGACCGGCTGGGTAGGATCTAATTTCCTTGCATAGAACTGAACTTTTTCCGTCGTACACTTGATCTGAGGATGGCTGATTGATGACCGAAAAAGAATCTCAACGATACCGGTGACGAGGACTTTTATTCTGCGATTATGGACTTCCGCGGCCTACCTCGTCGAGGTTTCCACGTAAAACCAAGTGCATCTAGTTGGCGACGACGTTTCTCTCCCATTTCTCCCTGAAGATATGCACCTTTGACACGGACATCCTTGAGACGCTGTCCTAAGGGCAGACCCCACAAGTACTCTGGCCAAGGCCAATCTCCTCCATTGTCTTTGGGACGCGCAGGAACTTCAAAAGAATATGGTACATCTAATTGACGTTGATTGAGCTTGGAATATATAGCCGCCGCATGGACCACTTTCAACCAACCCAAATCTGCATTGCCGCTCCAATAAAAACCAAGTTCATCCAAAAGTGACTGTCGCCCCGGATGATTTTTGATATAGATTCCCTTCTGACGTACCGCGATGCACTTGGACCCCAAAGGATATCCCCATAAATCCTGAGGCCAAGAGCTGGACTCGGGTACGACGAATGTCGATGGTACATTGAGAGGTTGGATACGGTCGCGACAGTACTGGCCACAGCCTTCGATTTGCGCAAAGATGCGCAAGGCAACGTAAAATTTTCGGAATCGGTACTCTTGCACATCCCACACAAATCCAAGACCATCCAACTGGTCTCGTCGAGAGGCGGCGGAATGCGGATCACGTAAAAAGTCATTCCGCGCCCGAATGCGGTAGACGCAACTGCCAAGCGGGATACCCCAAGTTGCCGTCGGCCAATCTTTGCTCCCGTGAGGTACTACGAATTTATTCGGGACCAAAGTATCACCATACAAGGAGGAATAGGTAATCAAGGCCTCTAGTACGATATTCCACTCGGGCTGTAAACGTTGCCAGCAAAAACCCAGTCCACTTAATTCGACGACTCGCTCCGATCGCTGTTTGATGTGATCTTGCCACCACTTCATATTATAAACTGTGGATGACAAATCCAGTCCCCGCCATTCTTTTGGGTACGATTCGTCGTGTCTTGGCACAATGTAGCGTCTCGGCATGACGAGATGGCCGTGCCGTGCATGATAGGCACGCAGGGCTTGCATGGTGATATTGTAGGACAAACACATGCCCTTTCGGCGTGTGTGTGCCAGAGCGACAGTTGATGTATCTTCCTTTTTAGGAGCTTGTTCACCAGAAACTCTTTGTACATTAACACTCATTGACGTACCAGTGACGACAACTTTCTGGGTGTCCTCCACAATATTGCGTCCATTGGAACGGCTTTGTCGAACAGAACGTGCCTTCGTAGGAGACGCCATGGCCTCCTCTCCCGAAACGAAACGTAGATTTTCGTGCTGCTGAAGTACATTAAGAATCGCTCGAGGAAGGCTTAACCCCTTTTTCAGCGAGATAAAGCCACTGGCAAACGGCACCATCACCGTCATCATCATGATGATCACCAAGAATCCTGCCGATGCCACGAGGGGCTCCAGGAATGGAAATTTCCGCCTCATTCTGCAGGTTTGCTTTTCGAATACTCCTTCGAGGAGAGCTCTCACGGTCCACGAACAAACCCAAGGATTGATATATTTGCTTGGTGAATGATGTACTTCAATAGCAACAAGAATTGAGACAAAGGATCATTAGTTAGATTATCGCTCGACTTTGGTCCATCATCTCACACCGAAGCATGTGATCACGAAGAAGAGTTACTCCCTCACATTAATTGATGGGTGTGAAAAACGCAACCGTCTCCCCCCTTTTGCCCCGCTCATCGTCGTTTCCCCGTTACCGATATTCGCGACGTCAGTAAGCGTGACCCAAAAGTCCTTACGTCATTTTTCGCGACCGAAAACCTTAAAAAGTTTGCCACCGGACCCGCACAGCGCGGGAAAACGTCCATCAATTTCAGGATACCCGTGTAGGAAAAACACAACGCGAGGTGTCAATCGATACACCTTTTTGTCGCCTTCATCCCCTTACTATTGGTTTTTACTTTTTGGATCCACCCATCGATCCACCAGCCGGTTATTAACCATATACAGTGACAGATTGATTGAGAACGTCATGAAATTTAACTTAGGTGTATTTGCTGCGTTGACAGCCTTGTGTGCGCCCGGAGCGTCCACCACGGATGCTTTTGTACCTCGTCATCCCGGTCGTACCTTCATCGGAAGCGGGAGCAGTAAAGCGAGCACCACCTCGTCATCTTCCATCGAAGAAGTGACGACGAGGCCCATTCCAGGAATGAAGCCGGGGACATCCGGACTTCGGAAAAAGGTAGAAGTTTGGCAAGGGACCGATGATGATGCCAACAAATATTACGTCGAGAACTTTATTCAATCCTTGTTGGATACCGCCACGGCAAGGAACGGTGGCAACGTTCCTACGACGTAAGTCAGTAATATATAAAGCCGCCGGTTCTGTTGGAGTGTCTAGAGACACACATTCGACACAGTTCTGCTAATGGGCTTCTTAACTCACAATGCCATGTCCCGTACTTGCTCTCCGGGGAAACAACCGCACAGAATCTTAGTCGCCGGTGACGGTCGCTACTATAACGATGAAGCGATCCAAATCATTTGCCGCGTCTTGGCTGGTAACGGAGTGCAGAATATTTGGATCCCACGTACGGGGATCATGTCCACGCCGGCAGTTTCGGCTGCCATTCGCACTCGACTCGATGGAAAGTGTCAAGGGGGGATCATTTTGACAGCATCGCACAATCCAGGTGGACCGGGAGAAGATTTTGGTATCAAATACAATCTAGAATACGGCCAACCAGCCGGAGAAGACTTTACCGATGACTTGTATGAACGAAGTTTAAAGATTACGTCCTTCAAGACACTTTCCAACTCGCCGACTGTGGATTTGAATGCCGACGTCGGTACGACGTACCAACTCACGCCCTCGTCGACCGTTACAATCATTGATCCATTTGATGAATATGTTGCGGTACTAAAAACGTGTTTTGACTTTGATGCACTGGCCAAGTTTGCCCAACGACCGGATTTCTCTCTAATCTACGATGGTATGCATGGGGCTGGGGGTCCCTTTGCCAAACGAGTCCTCGTCGAAGAGTTGGGTTTGCCCGAATCTTCGCTCATGCGTTGCAACCCTCTGCCAGACTTTGGAAAGGGTCACCCCGATCCAAATTTGACCTATGCGGCAGATTTGGTCAAGAAAATGGGTTTATTACCCGACGGGAGTGCCGATCCCGCCGTTGACTTGTCGACCCTCCCTACTCTGGGTGCCGCCAACGATGGCGACGGGGATCGTAACTTGATTGCCGGGGCTGGTTGCTTTGTAACGCCTTCCGATAGTTTGGCCATGATATGCGATAACTGGCCTGCTATTCCACACTTTGCCAGGGCGGGTGGCCCCCGGGGTGTTGCTCGGTCCATGCCCAGTTCCGCGGCGCTGGACGTGGTGGCGGCCGCCCAAAACATCCCTTGCTTTAGCACCCCCACCGGTTGGAAATTTTTTGGTAACCTCATGAGTTCCAAAGAATTGTTCGATAAGACTGATTATACGCCATTTTTATGTGGAGAAGAATCGTTTGGAACGGGTAGTGATCATATTCGAGAGAAAGATGGCCTTTGGGCGGCCTTGGCGTGGATGTCCATTCTGGCTCACGCTAACCAAGACACGCCGGCGGATGCTCCCCTTGTATCAGTCAGGGATATTGTGAATCAGCACTGGGCTAAATATGGTCGTCACTTTTATTGTCGCTACGATTATGAAAATGTTGACAGTGACGCTGCCAATAAGTTGGTGGACCGTATTCGTTCAGAATTCATTGATAAGGAAATTACGGCCGTCGACGACGCTGATATTGCTCTTATTTCTGCCGAAGAATTTTCTTACACAGACCCGGTCGACGGTTCCACCGCAAGCAAACAGGGCCTGATCCTCGGCTTTCGTGTGAATGGTGATCCCGCTCGTGTTGTCTTCCGCCTCAGTGGCACGGGATCGGCGGGTGCCACCATCCGCATGTACTTGGAAAAGTTTGAAAAAGATGTCAAGAAACATGATTTATCAGCCCCCGTGGCACTCAGGGCCCTGGCAAACAGGGCGGTAGAACTAGTTGAGATGCAATCAATCACAGGACGCGACTCTCCCACAGTGATTACCTAGGCCCTTGGTAGATAGTAAAGAGATTAATTAACGTGATAGACGACTTGACGTGGACAGCTATGTGATTTGTTTGAACTTTATATTGTGAATGGATGTTTTGTGCTATAGTCCCATTTTGCGTCGAGATTGAAACAGTATCTTGACTTGATACACACACACACACAGGATTAGGGCGGTTCATCTAATCTACCGAGCTGGAGAAAGGCGAGTGGAGTAGAGGCGAGTGGATCGGTGGTCACGGTGGTTCACACTACTTAGCGTTCTTATGATTGTTTGACCATAGATGTGAAGTGAATCGAGAGTCAATTTCGCTCTGAGTTGTATTCACTTTTACACGTAGTCCTTTGTCGCCAGCAACGAAGAAAACCAAGAGCATCAGTCCCCCCTCGGCCGATTCTACTGGTTCTTTGTATGCACACTGCACGACGACTATTCGCCGCCTTCCTGTTTCTTTTGGTCTGGAACTTGTTTGATTTACAATTTACATTAGAAGTACTGAGCCGCTCCAGCCGTAAAAGGTTGGCCTCTTGCTGTAAAACAAAAAGCGTCTCTCGATAGCGGCTGCTCCCGGGTAGTCTCTCAAACCTTCTCTTATTCTTGCTCACGTCGACCCTCTTGGCCGACTGCTCGTGGATGAAACAGGCAACGAGCAACCTGTATAACATTCTCAACCGATCCTGTACAAATCATAGGCATAATCATGAATGACGATACTGGCGGTTCGCCTGTCTCTTTCCTTTGGAAAATACCAAATCATACCGATTCTTCTTCTTCTTCTTCTTCTTCTTCTTCTTCTTCTTCTTCTTCTTCTTCTTCTACAACATCATCACCAACAACAGCTTCCGTTGTCATTATGAGAGCTACAAGGACCGACAGAGGCCGTAATTTGACAAGAGCTATGTTTCGAAATTCAACTCTGTATATGGTATGCCTCTTATGGTTACTCACAGGATCCTGCGGAGAGGCTTTTACTATACCAAGGGAGGCTACACATGGTTTAGTAGCTGGCTCCGAGCAGCCCGGCGTGAACCGCATGGTCCCCCAAACCGAACCACCTGCGTCTGAAAATTTACCAAACTGGTTTCATTCAGAAGATGAAGATTCGTTTTTGATATCCACCGACCGTGAAAAGACATCGGAACCACTATCTACCATTCAAACTGTTATGGAAACCGAGGCCCCCTCCTCGCATGGAGAATCGAATGACTCCTCGCGGGATGACTTGGAAATGCCAGAGTCCAACGAAGAATCTGATGTATCAGAAAAGATAGACGATACAGAAGACACGATTTCTACCGCAGATGACAATACTATTTCCAACCGACAAGGGACCTTGTACAAAGCAGGTCTACTGAAAAAGAAAAGATCGCAACAGGCTGACGCGGAAAAGAGAACAAGTGTTGGCGAGAGAAGAATGGGTAGTGCCACACGAGCGCGACAGGGTGTTCGTCGGACAACGCAACTTGTAGACGCCGTACGACAAAGAGCACAGGGGATTGTCGGTGTCACCACCTCCAGCAAAGCCATGCCGGGAAAAACATTGGATTCTGAAAATCCGATAGACAACACCGCAAGATCCCTTCTATCGACTTCGAGAATTCACTCCACCGTTGAGGATTTATTACGTAAGAAAAGAAGCAGTCTTTTACAACAAAAACGCTCACAATCGGACCGGTTTACTACAGCCATTTCATCGTTGGGAAAATCGATGGGAATCCTTGGTGACGAAGGAGGTCAACCGATCACCCAAGTTCTCTCAGAATCACCCTCGTTGGTTACACGTATTGCTTCTCCAATGGATGACGTGGATATTGCCAATCTTCGTTTATCCGTCTTTTCGGATTTTTCGCCCGAGATGCAGAGCCAATTCTGTTTCCGTTCTTGCCAGGCGCTTGCCCACCGTCGCACTAATGGTGCCATTTGTATCGTGGCAACCCCGCCACCCCAAAAGGTCCGTCCCGTTTTGTTGGGAAGTGCCGAGTGCAGCTATCATGAATTCAAAGGCACGCGATTGGGTCAACGGCGACCGCAGGGGTCGCTTTTGTACATCACCGAAGTTGCCGTCCACCCATCTGCTCGCCGCCAAGGTATTGGCGTCAAAATGTTGGAAGCGATGGATATTCTAGCGGCACAAAAAGACGTCGAAACACTTTTCCTTCACGTTGATGTTTCCAACGATGTGGCACTGGCATTATACGAAAAATGTGGCTACCAGAGAACTGACGAGAAGGACCCCATATACCGTGAATTTACAACCTCCTTGAATCTACATCCCGGTGCCACACGAGGCCGAACCCATTATTTACTTTTCAAGAATATTCGTGTCCCGACTTGGATAACAGAGAAAGCTCACAGGAAGGAAACTCAGCTTATGGGTTCTCTCGGCTTTGAGATTCCTGCCTAGGAGCTTCTATGAGAGCATCGAAACCATGCATGTGACAATGTAAACCACCGTTGTCAAACAATCATTACTGTTAGACAATACTTTTTCCACATGCACGGATGTTAAAGCAACGCTAATCTTGTCGAATATCATATACTATGGAGGGTTGAATGCAAGCCCCATCTTGACTTCATTGCTGATGACGGGATCCCTGGCCGTTTCGGACCTATTCAGAATAGCATTACACTACCCCATACGATTTCCTACGATATGGAATAGACCATGATCATCCCACTATGCAAGAAAACGATGCTTTTCTATGCTTGGCCACGATCAAGAAAAAGGTGGGATTGCTCAATATATTTCATTCCGATCACCCCCTTGAATGTTAACTTCATTCTTTTTACCGGCCGATAGAATATCAGAGTAAGAAGAGGACATGTGGTTCCCATCTCTGGATTTGTTTTGGTGGTCATCTTCAGTTAAGACCGTACTGATTTCTAGTCCAACCGCAACTAATGTAAGACGATTCGGCGCTTGCTTTTCGGTGCACAGCCTACCTATTGTGTTTTGTCGCCGATTGGATTCGCAGTCACAGTGGCGCCACCGGGAGTAGACCTTGTGTCGACTCCTGGCTTTGTGGTAATAGAGAGGTCTAGATACATATGTTAATCTTAATGCTAAATCTCACATCCAAATTTGGAAAAAAGGAGTTTATGAGTCAAATACCTTTAAATTTAGAGCTTAAAAATTCAGTACTGGAATTTTAGTGAATGACTTAAAAATGACTTAATAATCACTCATTGCTGAAAAACGACACGTTTTTGACTGAAAAACAGCTTAAATACTGCTTAAAAATCGCTCTTTTTTGCATACGGCTAAAAATGATAAGCAATTTTCCGGCTTTTTATTAGCGGGTTCTACTATTCTCTCAAAGGTCACAAGGTCAAATAGGTCTCTTCCCGGTGGCGCCAGTCAAACCCTTCCGTGGCATATTATTGGCCAAATCCGGCCTTTCATTTTGACCTACGTATTGATACGATGAGAATCGACAAAGGTTACAGACGTCAAGTGCTTGAGCGAATTTTGATCCTTCACGTCAAGCCAGTTCAGCTTCACATGCTCATGGTCGCGAACGTAAACAAGATTTGTTCGAAAGTAAAACGACCGGCAAGGGGGGCAAGGGTAGTACGTCAGTGCCTACCATTACTCCCACGTGCATTCCTTTGGGACAAAGTGAAGCACCTACCACTGCCAAGGGTAAGAAGGGCAAAGGCGGTATGAGCAGCTCGAGCAGAAGCGGGAAGGGCGCGGGGAGGCGCGAAGGAAAGTCTGGAATGAGTTCTTCGGGCAAGGGCGGCAAAAACAGCTCAGAAGCTCCGGTAAGTGTACCATCGAGAGAAGAACCCTTCCCGATTCTCTTGTACTTGTTCTCACGAGACTATTGTCTGTCATATCTCAGTCCTTCTTCTGCTCAGAAGCTCCGTCTGCTGGACCACTCACAGTATGTACAATGCATCATGTTGAACACTATTCGTCAATTGTTTTTTTTTCTTCTTCTGACCCAAGTCTTTTCTCTTGTCAGTCCGCTCCGTCTCAAACGCCTCGAACGGAGCCTTGTTTCCTAGATAGTCAAAAGTATGTAGGAGTTGAAGTTTTCGATAACTTTGAAACGAATCCTTCTCCCATCTTTGGAAGCTTTCCCGGGAGCAACTTTTGCAATCAGTGCGGCTATCCTAACGGCTGCGCTATTGTTCAACAAGGGCCTTCAAGTGGTCAAAGTTTTACGTCTCCACCTATCTCGACCTGTGGTGGTGCTTTCATTGAATTCTCCGCTTACCCATCCGGTTCTTCTCCTTGCGAGGAGCCTGATGCTGGCGAGGAGCCTTTTGTTGAATTCAGCACAGACGGTGGAAATACTTTTCAGCTACTTGCCCAGGCAACAATTACCCCCCGTGAGGCGTTCTCTTATTATTGTGGTGAAATCCCTGGAACCGCAGGCACCGCCACTGACATCTTGATTCGCATCACACAACCTCTTCAAACTTTGGGAGATACTACCTTCTTTGACAACTTCCGCATCAAATCTTTGG
>Ga0051981_10000806_pt1 | contig 15419 bp, 11 predicted proteins | sample CryGey13umfilter_3_FD_59644 | JGI IMG/M metagenome (GOLD analysis project Ga0051981, IMG submission 59644) | Groundwater microbial communities from aquifer in Utah, USA - Crystal Geyser 4/10/14 3 um filter | ecosystem: Environmental > Aquatic > Deep subsurface > Groundwater | place: USA: Utah... | reverse complement strand
CGGTGGTCCTAGTAACCATGTAACTGGTAAATATCGATATTTGGTCGCACTTCCAACAGAGGTATGGAGTTTACCCTCCTCTCTCGTTGTACCCATGGCCTCTGCAATTATGTTTGTCGGGATCCGCTTTTATTACCAGGACAAATGAGAGTAAACGTTATGTTGTTGTGCTTACCGTACATGTTTGTCGATTTGATATTGCCGCTGCCATTGGACACTTACGTCGACACAACAGAACTTACGACCTCGCCCAATTCTTTTATAGGGGGACGGGAAGCTACTATATTCTTATTGAGATGTGTTGAGCCGTGATTGTTATATTTTGTGTGATAGCTCTGGCAGCCACCACGAGATAGTATTATTCAGGGAAAAACAAATTCTTCATTCACAGTACAGCTTACGTAGGATTTTTTTTATAATCTACCTAATACGCCTTTTTGCAGACGAAATCTTTGTTGGCCATAACGCAGGCCCGGCGATAGAGGTTGTCACCTTTTTTCGGTGGTTGCAGGTCCAACGGATACAACCACGTGGTCATGACATAACCCAACACGGCACCGATGAACTGGAATGGAATGTACGCGACGGCACTCCGTGGCTCGATCCCCGCAAATGATTCGGTCATGATACGACCGATCGTCACGGCAGGATTGGCAAAGATGGTCGAATTGGTGAAAAAGTATCCTCCGCCAACCCAAAGCGATACCACGGAAGGGATACTGGCCTCGCGTCCCGTTCGGATGGATCCGTGGATGACCAGAATCAACGAAGACGTGGCAATCACTTCGGATATCCACAGCTCGTGTCCGGACCGTTCCTTGGTCGCTATTTCCACCGTGCGTAAATCGAATTGTAGGTTGGCAAGGATGGCACCCAAGATGGCACCCGAGATCTGAAACACGGTATACAGGGCCCACGTCGCCGGGGTCATGTCTTTGTACAGTACATCGACCAATGACACGCAGGGATTGAAGTGCGCCCCCGATACGGGTCCAAAGATGGTGATCAACCCGTACAACGCCGCCGTGGTGGCAATGGAATTGATCAGGAGTTGCACTCCCACGTCGTCGGACAATCGTTCGCCCATGATCCCACTACCGACCACCGCCATCACCAACAGCAACGTTCCCAACAGTTCCGCCGATAATTTCCGTACCTGCTCCCACGCTTGGACCTGAGGTGCATCGTCCGGGAGTGGCGCGGGAGAGTGCGCGTAGGCAAGTGGAATGCAATGCCGATCACAAGATGCTGGTGAAAGCACATCGACGGTGGGTGTTGTTTCTTCGGCAGCGGGTCCACTACCAAAATCCTCAAAATCATATTCATGAGCGGTCTCTTCTCGTTGGAGCTCTTGTTGGGGCGTCGCTTGTGCCTGTGATTCTTCTTCCTGCACCATGGTATAGTATGGTATGGTATGGTATGGTTGATTATCGTTGCTGTTCCTGTTCCTGTTCCTGTTCCTGTTCCTGTTCCTGTTCCTTGGAAGGGAGGGGAATATCATGCAAAGGAAGTCCCGGTAGTAGTAGTTTCGGGATCATCTCTTTTCCATCCATCAAACACTGCTGCGGTCGTCCGTTGTCCCGTTGTCCTGATCAGTCCCGATGTCCTCACAGTCAATCGTCGTTGCTGCTGTTCTCTCGTATGAATGTGCCGTCACAAGGGTGAGGGGGAAATGAAAGATTCCACCGCAACCCGGAAAAGATGGGTTCATGACGAAACGGTGAATCTTCCCTCTGGTTTTCTTTGTGACGATGATGGTTACAATTTGCAATTACAGTTAATGGTATGTTCTGATATTTTTTACTCTTGGAGCGAGATAATTAACATCGGAGCGAAAATGGCCCGATCCATTGACAACCCCCCTCCCCCCCATTTGTATATAACGCCCTCGACTCTTATGATAATCTGACGTGTGAAGGCAATTATAATCCAATTCACCAGGTCATTACTGAGGTCTTCTCCTACATTATTTGCTATAAAAATTATATTAGTCACAATTTTAATCAAAGGTCATTTTAAAATCGTTGGATTTTGTGTGTCAGACAAAATCTGGTAGGGTATTCTTGTACCATCCCAAAAATCGGTACACGGTGAAATACACCGCACGGGCCTTACCATCCTCCCAAAACCACAACCGAACTTTTTTGTCAGAGCGGCGAGTCTTCGTGTATTTTGTTTTCGTTTTCAACGAGCTTCGCGATTCATCGCAACGATACAAACCGCCTCTTCACAGTCAAGCGCTGCACAATACGAACAGTACGAACAAAATATAACCAATCAATCAACCATGAAAGACTTGGAAGGCCATCTTATGGCTTCTAAATCACGCATATCACGTCGAGCTTCGCTTGGACAAAACATTTCGAGTGCCAAGAGTTTACCCGCCCACCCGAGCAAGCACAAACAACTGAGGCGAACATCCCTGTCGGGTTTCAATGCAAGTATCGGTAGTGTCAGTAGTAGTGCCCCCCGTGTGGAAGTGGAAATGAAGCAACCGCCTACCATCACGCACACACCAGAAGTCGCGTCCGTTCCCAAGAAGCAAATGCGGAGGGCATCTTTGGGACAGCTTCTGGGCAATGCCCAACGCTTCTTTGGCAACAAGGATGATGCTGCAACGTGCATCACAACCGAAGAATCGACCTGCAACGATGCGGCTTCGGTGATGAGTCACGATACGACGGCAGCTACTACTTCTACTTCTTCAGTCGTCAACGTCCAACAAGAAGCCAGGGCATTGTTGAAGGAAGTCGTGCAAACGATTCAGCGGCACGAACAACGGAAGGTGGAAATGGAACAATCCACGGAATCAAACCTCGAATTGGCCAAGGCACGATTAAGTTCTGGTAATCGATTTGGTGCAGTCCTCAGCATGCGTCGCGTCCACAAGAACACCACCATGATCGCCTACACGGCTGCTGCGAGGTATCAATTGGCTCAAATTCGAGATAACTTGCAAAACTTGATCGTTGTTACTTCATCATCGTCGTCATCATCATCATCACCATCATCATGCGTCGCAACAGAAGAGAGCGGTGGTACCACTACGGTCACAGAATACCACAAGGCCATTCGTAACATCACCGAAAGTCTCCTTCAAGCTGATGCACCAACACCGGATGATGAATTCTTACTACGTCAATTGGAATCACAAATGGAAGAAGTGGGTGTGTGAGATGTGTATATATTTTTCAAAATGTGACCTAATGAGGAATATTGCAGAGGAGTTGGTACTAACGGGAAGGAAGTTATTCACAACTCTTCAACAGTGAAACGGGGGTTCCTCGCACCGTTAAGGTAGCGAGTGCGTATGCATGTGTTGACGATAGGTGTGCTGCTGTGAGGGCTTTATAAGGACGTCTAATATAAGAAGGAACGAAAAATCGCTAACTTTTGTATGGCTTGCTTGGTAAGAAAAAACATGATTTATTGTTTAGAATGTGTACTAGTGGTTCTTTGGCAATGAGTTTTGCTTCCGTGCTATCCTTATACTTTGAGCAATGTTCTTGCACCTTTCCTCGTTTGTAGCTAGTATATTGAAAGACTTGAAAATTCATCCTACCAACTGACATTGTATAATGCGTGATCAGGTAACTAGGCTGGGTTTCGTTGTACTAGGGCTTCGGATTCGCAATGAGATTTCCACAAACTATCCGCTACGAGAGATTGTTTGATCAGTCCTACGATGATATTGTCCACGTTTACTATCACCTTTGGTCGCTTCGTTTGGCGCTACTTGACGTTGGAAGAAGGACAACCTCTCTAGTAGGAGTGCCGGTGAAAGGTAAGGTGCCACAAAAGTAACCCTAACACCGACTGAATCGCGGCCTAACCGTCAATCTACCTATGGTACCAGCTGGTAATAGACATCCAGAGAGATGGAAGTAGAGATTCAAATATAGGTGGTGTGTTTTATCTACAGTACTACCTACTTGCAGCAAGCTGTTTACTGTTAAAAAATTTTCGTCGTGGCATACTGACTGTTAATAAGGTACGAAAACGAAGGGGAGAGGTCACGTCTCCCCAAAGCTCGTGATTGGAGAATTAATGTTAATCCGGAAACAAGAGAATCCCGAAGAAGGCTTCTTCCCGTTTCCTTGACCAACGTTCTCACTGAGCTTTTATGATGGTTCCTCTTGGATAAAAGTTGTATCTTTTTCTATTTTCTATAATCTTTAGATGTAATCTCTTTTCTGTATTTGGCAGAGCCCAAGCTGAGGTATAATATTTCTTTATGAAAGAATATTCATAAAGACAACTCTAATTTTTATGATGAAGAGTCAAGAAGACAGAGATGAATTTCGCCCCACCAATAATCGACTGTGAAAGTGTAACGATATCGCAAACTTCTGCCAGGAGTTTGACTGTGAGTGCATCTAATATTCGATCCAATCCTCGATTTCCACACAATCCAATACTCGATTCGTTTCAACAACGCTGATGCAATAATCTAAAGAAAGTAGAAAACAGTAAACAGATTTACAATTAGTAATATCCCACGGATGCAAACGCAAAGTGTGGGTTATATAGTATGTGAATCTCGGTCATCTAATGGACAATTAATTAAGGTTTGGACAAACTATCAAATGGAGGGTGAAACTTTTGATAAGTGTATTCTTCGGTTAATTACACCTCGTACAAAACAAATAGACATTTTCAGTGTATTACCTAACGTTCCAAAGTTCATGGATACAACGTGTACATTAAATGCTAGTTTTCGAGAATTAACCGAGATACGGAATTGACTCTTATCCTGAATGCGGTTAATAAGTGCAACTACGGAAGCTTGAGCGTCACATTCGGTTGGCGGTATTGCTACTGCCGATTTAACCACTGAATCTTTCCGGGTCAATAAGTGGTTTTGGTTAACACCATTCTCTCTCTACTTCTACTTCTTGAAGCGAGAGGGAAAACGTGGCAGCCGCGAAACAAAACCGCACCCTGGAGCGACATCTCATAATAATCTCGATTGGAACGAGCTTGCAGCTTACGGTCAGTTTTGCGTTTTGCACATCTTTTCTCTTTCACTCTCTATCTTCAAGTCATTACCATGAGCCGCCGTATTTACGCTCTGAACAACACGGGTATCAAAAGCCTTCAGAGTGGCTTCTTTTCCGAAGCTATTTGCTCTTTTCGAATGGCTGTGGAATGTCTGAACGCTGATTTGTATTTGTGTTCATACCACAATAGCAGCCAAACAACAACAACAACAACAACAACAACTGAGTACCTGGACGAACTCCGTACCGCCCCCATTGATGTAACATGCACTGATTCTACTACCATCCTCGAGGCTTCCCCACACAATACTTTCGATGTGTACCAGATGTCTTTTGCGTTCCCCAAGATGACTTCGATGGCATCCCTTCGAACCGAACTTTCCGTCGTTCTCTTTTACAACCTCGCCTTGGCTCATCACCTTGCCGGTTTAGCCGGCGTCGAAGAAGCCGAGAGGCACCTTCGACAGGCTGAAAAGTTTTACAAAATCGGCATAACCATATTCAAGAACACACCCGCCCTCCGTGTCGATACGAATTGCTGTGCCATGGTATTGGGCATGTTGACCAACTTGGGACACGTATTCACCCATTTTTTCAACTTCAAGGACGCCGCATCGTGTCGTACGCATATGCAAGAAATATTACAGTCGGCTGCCATTATGGGATTATCGGATGAAGATGGAGAATTCTTTTACTCGGCGTTGACATACAGTCAAGCCCATGACGCTGTGGCGGCCCCTGCGGCATGATTTTACAACAACAACAAAAAAAACGCCGACACCACACTACATAACGACCTACCCCTGTACCATGTACTCCTATGTTGCAGTAACTAAAATTTTGAACCAGTCACAAAACGATGTAATCGCTCAATAAATCACTACCTAGAAAGACCACCCATGTTTATCTCTTTGTCCTATCGTCTTCTACGATATCCCTGTGCTCGTGCCACGTCCCACCCTCATTCGTTCACAGTCAATACACAGAGTTGCAAGCGGCAAGGAGTTCTTCGGTCGCACTTGCGAGGTTTGGTGGCAGCCGTGTATGCAAATGCGTGAAGAAATCGTGAGCAGGTTCGGATGTTCTGATCGGTCCTCCTCCTACGGCCTTCCGGATGGATCTATTCATGCAATAACGTACACCCAGCAAAGCAGGTTTTGCCCAGATAGATCGACCTAGGGATGCCCCCATGTTTCCGTAGCTAATTGCGTCATCAACTAACTGCCTTACAATCGTTTTCAAGCTAATGTAAGTCACTTGGAAAGCAAGATCATAAGATCATCACTGTTAATGGCATTGCAGTAAAAGCATCGGGTGTGGTGTCTGTTGATGTGAACAGTATGGAGAAATTACGCAGCTTCAGTGTGGTTATTTCCTTCTTTCGAATCGTGTAGGGGGTAGGACTGTACCATCCAAAAGTGTTCTTCAACCGGGCTTTATCGAGACTGAAAAATACAAGCCAATGTGATATTTTTTTTATTTTTTTGATCTCTTTGGCCCTCGCCACCTCGTACATTTACCCATACAAAACTGTTCCGGAGATAATTCTATCATTAGAAACTCCCATAGATGTTGATTATGGAAGCAAACATATTAACATTTAACCCTCAATGAAAATTGTTCAGCTTGTAGAATCCGAAATATCGATAGGTACAACCGTAGCTTAATCTTGTTGATGTCAAAGTAGCTAGAGCATCGGTTTTTCGTGGTGCCCTGCAAGAATATTTTGCCCCTCAAACTCTTATTGGCTTGCATGAGTATAAGATCTTTGAGTACAACCATACCGATATAAACGAGAAGATTTAGCCCGTCACAAAAATAGTTCTCTGTTGTAGTGCGGCGAACTACTCCATTAGGAGAGGGTGGTAGATATGGTTTTGTATCATTAACCCACAAAACACACACAAGTCACAACAACACATGGAACCAACATGAAAGAGGTAGCACCAAGACGTGGCTCCATGGAGTTAAAGGAACTTGCACCTCCTCTCAGTTGTAGGCGGCGTCCATTTGCGACATCCAAGGCAAGTCATCGTAATCTAATGGAGAGCTGTGATTCATTAGAGAGCCTCGGTTACGAAGTCCTAGAGGAAATGAGGCCTGGCTGTCGTAGATCCTCGATGAGTAGCTGTCGCTCTCTCGAAAGTCTGGGCAGTGAAATGATGAACTCTCATAGATACGGTTCTCGAAGGGCTTCTCTCGATCGAAGCCACGGTACGCGGTCGTTGACAAAATCTATGAGCAACGAAAATCTCATGGAAAGTTATCACTCCTTTGAGAGCATTGGGAGCGAAATAATTACCGATAGCAGAAGAGCGGGCCAAAAAAGAGGTTCTTTAAGTCGTTCCGATGGAACTCGATGTTTGGTCAAGACCGACAGTACCGACAGTCTCTTGAATAGCGGTCACTCCTGCGACGGATTGAGTGTAAGAGGCACCGGTCTCGATCGCCGTAGAGGGGGTCTCAGACGCTCTCACTCGTCTCGTATTATGCCGATCGCATGCCCCAAATCGAGTAAGATTTGTGACTTCAATGGAAGAAGCATGGACAGCTTTCAGAACTCTTCGGATTTATCACAGAATCGCAACATCAAGAATGGAGGAGGAGCTGAAAGGAGGTCGTCATTAAATTCATTATCTTCGACGATTTCGCTTCATCGACGAGTGGCCAAGCGTGATGATACACTTTCTCGTCACAACTCAGTTTCCACCTTGAACACGACCGTAACGATGGTCGAGGAAGTGGAGGCCATGATTGAAGATGTCAAGCAAGCTATTCGGCAGAAACTAGCTCGCCAGGCTACTCTACAAAGTCACATTCAATGCGACAAGGAGCTTGCGAAAGCGCGATACATGTCCGCGAATGAAAGGGGGGCTATACTATCGATGCGAAGAATCCATAAGCTAACGGCACAAATGGATAAGGTTCACTCCATTTGTGTGGGGCTATTCCAAGTGCAGAAACAACTCGAAGACGCCCTAAAATCGGTTGAAGGGATTTATATTCTTGATATCGTTGATCTTCGAAATTCTCTTGAATATGCCTTTGATGTCGTGGAAGATGAAGATCACAAAACACCAAGTGACGCACACCTACTGGACGATCTTCGTCTACTTACGGGTCGTTTTGAGATCTAAAAACATATCATCCTTTGATTGCTATTCCAGTCAATGATCAACATAATGTTTCTCATACTTTGAGAACTTTTGAAATACAGTGTACTGTGTGGTTAAATAGTTATAACATCATTTGCACCATTCTGGATTTGTGTTCGTTTTCATTTTTTGTTCGGAAGCTCCCTAATCGCCTAGTCGCACTTCGATGAGACATAGTATTATTTTGTGTCTCTCGTACTCCCTCCCTGGTACGGCTTGCTTGTCGAGGGATCTCAAGTTCCCAGAATGCCTAGGGTTACACATAAAAATGTGATATTTCTACCTACCTACTCCTACATTGTAATAGGAGTAAATGGTGAATTATTAGTTCGTGCTCACGAAAAAATGCTAGCTCACAATGAAAACTGGGACACACGACTAATATACATTGTTCGTAGTAAATGGTAAATTCATTCACCATAAAGAGTAACAGTAAGTCAATCTTTGGTTTCTGCTCGACCCACGGATCAAACTAATATTTTCCTGTTAGGCTAAATTTTAATTGTTGAAATATAATTGAGTATATGTTATGATGTGATTAGATTTCGCGAATATTTTCCGCTGGAATATCTGTCCCAATATATATTTTTGATTGTCGCTATTCTTCAATAAGAAAGCAATATGATGAACTACCGTCAGTCCGCAATTTATGGATAACATATATTGTCACATCAATAATCAATAATTATTATTTGCATTCTTCCTCGTTAGCACAAAGCTGGGTTATTGCCTTTGCCTTTTGAGCGTTGCAGCAAGTAAACGAATTGATGTTAAAGTTCATGATAAAATTGACAGACTCATGTCATATCAAATCACATCCAACGATGCAATTTCCAACTTTATCGAGTTTAGTACTGGTTCCATTCACACATTAACACTTATTACGTGACCACATATTACATGAACTTTCACAGAACAGTTCTCGGGCTACCGTCAATTCTCATTGCCACAAAACTCTACTCTATTGTATTGTATTGTACTGGGTTTACAGTCCAATTGTAAGCATCGGCAATTGCACAACGCAGACGACAACGAAATACCGAAAGATCTTCCGCCAAGCTCACGGAAGAAAAACCACGAGGTTGTATCTAGATATCCTTTCCTCCAATGGTTCTTTCACTCCTCCTTTTCCTCCATTGGTTTTTAGAAATTCTTTTTCCGGTTGGTGGATTCATTTTTTTTTTTGTTTTTGATTGTTGTTGGAAAAGAAAAGAAAAGAAAGAAGAACAACCGAACAGTTGACTGTAACTGTAACTGAGAACCATGATGGCAAAACAAATCTCTTCTTCGTCATCATCATCGTCGTCGTCTTCTTCGTCATCATCATCATCTTCGTCATCATCTTCTTCGTCTTCGTCTTCTTGCCGTCGTGGAAAGGCAAACACAAGAGACAACAAGCAGAGAAGAAGCAAGCTCCTTCCTCGGCACTACGTGAAGCACGATTATCATGATCATGCCAAAGAAGTCGATGATCCAAGTAAGACACCCATACGACGTCGAAAAGGTGGTGTGGAGGTACCATTTCCAGTAGTACTACACAGGCTCATTTCAAGTGTCCAGACAGATGGTTTAGGTCATATCTTTGGGTGGCAACCCCATGGGAGATGCTTCGTCATTCACAAGCCAGACGAATTCACTGAACAGATTCTGCCCAAATACTTCGCCGGGGGTAGTAATAAGCTTACCACTTTCCAACGCCAACTCAATCTGTACGGATTCAGCCGAATCACACGAGGCATGGATGCGATGGGATACTATCATGAATACTTCTTGCGTGATAGGGAGTACCTTGCCAAGCGTATTCTACGAACGAGAGTCAAGGGGACTAGAAGCAAGGGGGCTTCTAATCCCGATCAGGAACCCGACTTTTACGCAATGCCATTTGTTGGCCAGTTTCCAAGACCTGCTGGGTTACAGAATAATACCCTCCTACCCTCTTCGGCGACTATCTCCTCATCGTATCCTCCTCCTGCGGCTGCTGCTGTTGCTCATGACGATGGCAGTGCATCATCTACTACTGGCCATGCTATTTCGCCGTCATCGTCATCATCATCATCATCATCATCATCATCATCATTCGTATTCAAGATCGCCGCTGAAGAAGAAAAATCGAGAGAAATGGTTTCCGGAGATGACGACATGTCGGCGCTATCATCTTCCAACGCCTCGGAAACCCTCCGTCCTATACTTCCGCGATGTATAAGATCACAAAAGGGTGATAAGTCCGTTCCTCATCGTGTTTGCACATTCACCGTGCCTCGCCCTTTGTTGAAACCTCTCATCCCGACACCGGACGTTACCATGAAATATGCTGTTTCGGTAATTACACTGCCCACCAACCATAATAATGATCGCAATCAAACGACAAGTTTTTTTGGCCAAAACGACAATGTAGACGAAGTGGTGGAGGAGGAGGAGGAGGAGGAGGAGGAGGAAGAGGAAGAGGAAGAGGAAGAAGAAGATCCTGCTGATGCCGTCCTCAAAGATCTTTCCAGCCACGATGACGAGACAGTGCTGCACGACTTTGTCGTGACAATCAAAAATGAGACCACAAATTACAGCACCCACCCCATTGATCATAACGTCGGCGTGGGTCAAATGTTGAATTCTCTTCTTCTTTGTCCTGACAGCAATTATATTCGTCGAGGATAGAAGAAGCAAGTAGGAAGTGGATAGATCCGATGGAAAGAAGACTATCATATATACTGTGTGGGTGTGAGGTGTGTGCATGTTGATGCAATGCGTTTTATTTAATGCATCATTGTGTATCTGACTAATGTTTTGGAAAAAGATCAATACATTTTTCAGACAAAAAAAAACATTTCACAGGATTGTGGTAAATTGCTAAATTTAGGATTTGTAAAGAAAGTACATTAGGTAAGCATTTTAGATTTTATAAGATAGGTTGGTATTACTCATCCCGCCGGTGTGTGGACTCATAAGTTTACTCGTTTCCGGTCTGCTGGGCCTTTTTACTTTCCAATTAATAACAATTAAGAAAAAGAACAAGCCTGGTAGAAAAGAATCATTAAGTTCTTCCATAAAATGCGCAAACAGCGAATTTTTATTGGAGAGGTAATCAACCCTCAAAAATAGATTTCACCATCTCTCTGTAATGACATTGCATGCTTCTTATTGATTTAGTTGAACCAGAAAAAATGTGCAAATGATGTCCACTACTATTGTAAATAGTTTAATAGGCTCAAAAATGCTTCAATAGAGGGTGAAAGATGATGTAAAATGTTATTATCCACATTGACGGCGGTGTTTAAAATGGATTTGCTTTTTTCCGTCGTGCATGTCCAGCTCCTGCAGGACGAAAAGCGGGAAACAAGTAATGGATTGGTCAACAGAAAAGAAAATGAGAGTAAACTGCTTCTTTTACTGCCATAAGGATTCCATGTGAAACAAATAACTAAAATAAATTAGTTAAACAGCGTAATTTTTGAAAGTCATCTACGCGCGTAGAACATTTGCTGTGAATAATCGTGTCGTTGTGTGTTAACTAGAAAATTAACATCGTCAACGCCTTACGCACCACAATAAGATCATATTATTCACTTTCTGTAACGAAACAAAGCATGAATTTTACTATTCTTTTTCAACGACAACACACAAAAAATGCTTCATTCACTCCTCTTAAGATCAGAATTCAGTATAACAGCAAATTTGTCATTTTAATCGAGGAATAACATGATGACGGTGGATATAGAGCAATGACCGTCGTCCACCCGTCGTCTAACGCGCATATTATTATTAATAATGTTATTGTTATCATCATCATCATCAGAAAATGAAATTATAATGCATCCATACCTTTATAAATCGAAAATAATGTAGCACAATTATTCAACAGAATGTGTCTCCACTATGGATTTCTTCTACTACATGAAATGAAAAAGAATGTGGATTTCGAGAATTGATGTCTTTGTTGAAGTTCTTTCAAATCAAATTTGCCAAACACAAACAAAATGTATCGTGTAAAGCATGGATAAGAGCTCAAGAGTATATTTTTTGTATGATCTCCGTTTTTGGAAACGAATGCAACACAATTTTTCTTATTGAACTCTGGATGAGCAAATCGTAAAAATTGAATGGAAAGGGTAATGTCCACTTTGTTTGAATAAAACTTTAAAAATCCATCATATTATTTTTCTTTTTCAAACGTATTAGTGCCTGATGATGTTTAATAAGCATACCATCAAATAGGCAGTGACGCCCTTGTCAGAGCAAGATGAAAAGATCATTCAAAATATCTTGTGAACCCTTCTAAATACAACATAAAATGGTTCTGATCGATATTACCATTTTTCAACAAAGTGATAAGCTGAAAATGATGTATTTCATCAATGATCTTTCAATAGAAAAGTCCATGTTTGGAGCATATTTCATTTGTTATGAAAACATTGGATAGAATAAAGATCCTGAAAATTTGTTGTCCTTCCTTGTCAGCCTTGAAGATATAAAGTTTTGCTTCATCATATTCAACTATACTTAGTTCTCGTTGGACATTATTTATTCATTGTAATTTGATTTTGGGGGCTTACAAAGCGCCCCTGCATAATTCGAGATTGATGATGCAGCAACGTCATTTTTCGATACATTCCATGTAAACAAGGCTTGAAAAAAATTGGGTGGTTGTAGTTTGGAAAAAAACTATTTAACATTTTTAATTGAAAATGAACAAAAGCATGTTATCGCAACCAAAACTTATCATAATCTTAAACAGAAATGTTGTCTGTTGATTAACTTTAAGCTTAATTAGTTGTTGGACCCTGAATCGCCAATTAAAAATAAACCAAGGTAATTTGTATCGCAAATTATTTCCAATGGGTTGTGCATCTTACATCGGCTATTGAATAAAATATCTAATAAGTGTACCGGGTAACTTGCATTCAGTAAATTAATAATCTCATCACTTTATTATTGACAACTATTTCACTGACTTCAACTTTTCAAAGCTTCCGTTCAACAAAATGTCCCAACGTTCTAATTGCTGATCAATCGAGACTTTTTTGAAAATTCTACATTTTTGTTTGAATAATGCAAACGAAAAAAACAGTATTGAGTTTTACAAGAGAATATTATGTTATGATTCGCGAGCAATAGTAATATTCAAACGAATTTAGTAAGAACATGGAATTATTTATTTTTGTAAACAATAAAAAGGGATGATAAATTGGATGCTGTGGGATCAATCCATGATTATTGGAGTCAAACACTTTGGAAAAAAAGTGTTCTAAAAGAATTCGAAATCTGCAGATGTATTTTTCTAATACCTTGGATCAATTAAATACCTTAATCATTTTAATGGGTTTCAGCATTAAGGCAGAGCTCTATTTTCACGTTGAATTTATAAAGTTCAATCATTGAGGTTGACTTAAATTATGTTTAGGTCATGATGACAACGATTAAATTCGTGAGGGTAGTGCGATACAGCATCATGCGATATCATATGTTTTTCATCAAAAGAATGATCAAAAAAAGATAATGTACATTGGGTCAGTATAAAGTACATATATGTATGTTCAATTTGGGATCTAACATCTTAGTCAATTCCGCCATCTTTTCAGATATGATCTGTAATGTCTTTTTTCTTGTAAATAATTCTGTCTCAATGAAAAACTGTTATTTTATCTACCGTATCGAGCAATATTTGACCACTGTAAACTTAAATGTTGGTAAAATAGCGGCGAATATTGATGCAGGTCGTAACTGCGTTTAATGATTTTCGTGTTGAGTTTTCACCTTGTTGTAGTGTAGTTTTTCAAATTGCTAAAACTAGTTACGCTTACAAGTTTGATTGAACATGTTACTACCGCCCTATTTTTTATCTTCTGCACAAAGCATTGTTAAGCTATAACAAGACTTTGCGCTTCCTTTCGGCCATCAACGTAAATTGTCGTCTCAATTCGAAAGAATTTACCATTACCTAACATGCTCTGTAGTTCGTTTCGACCAAGAACGTAATGAAATATGTCGTGGTCAAATTTTAGAGGAGTGTCATAATTATTACCTGGCGAATTATGATGGACGGGATCCTAATTTTCTTTAGCCTTAATTAACACAATGTTTTTAAGGGTTTACCGGTATTCACTCGACACACTCATTTTTTTATTATTGTTTTTTTTTTTATTATTATTATTGAATGAATGGTACGGACCATGGGCGTACCCAACGAATGTACCCCTAACTCGATATATTCTGTTTCTTCTCTGTTTCCATCATTGTAGTATCGACAGCAATGCCATACTGTGGACGTCCTTTCCGGAAGAACTCTTGCAGCCCTATGGAATTGCGTTAGCACAGTCGAATAATGTGTTGTCCTATGTTATCTTTGAAGGACGATCAGCACTGAGGAGTGTGCCAGAGGATATCTGTCAAAAAATTGTTTCTTTAGAGGTATCTAAAGAAATGAAGGCACTATTGTTACTCCTCGCTGGATACAGTGATGCGGCCCATGATGTGATTTTGGGTGTCACTTTGGAAAATATGGAAGAGGCCGAATACGCCGCTACACACCGTGGAGAAACCAGCTGGGCTTTGGAGCATCCGTTTTCTGATGTAGATGATTTACTACATTCGATTATCCATCGGTTGGAAGGGCACAATATTGGAGAAGGGGGGCATTCGGGCTGGTCGAATGCCAAGTACTGGTGCTCTGGTGGACCAAAGGCATGTGAAATGCCCTTGTCCTGTACTCATTCGACACTTTATCAGCGTTTGTGTCGTTTGGCGCAAGCTTATGCTCCACTTTCTATATCGAGAGGTGTAATTGTATCACAAACTAGTGGTATCCACCACGAGATAATTGCGAATGGAGGACACCGTCGAACTGTACATGTTCCTATGGGTTGCTGGGACCCTATTGCCTATCTAAATTTGTGTCAAGAAGCTGATATCAACCAAGAACTCCAATCTGAACTGGTCTTTTTGCATTCCAAAGAATTGGAGCAGTTATACGGCTATCTTCTCGCCGACTTGTCCCGCACGTGCCGTGATCGATAAGTAGACTATTATTTACACACATCTTCAAACTATTGTGATATGGCCTAATGCTGCCGCGCAAAAGAAAAATTCTTTTCCTTGGGTTTGTAAGTTGGTGATGGAAGATGAGAGTGTTGGCAAGAAGAGGATCTACGGGCCATTTGATTTGCCCAGGAAGTTGCTCCATGGAAGGCGCCAAAGTAGTGAAAGTAATTGACAGGGGGATCCGGAAACGGATGGACGGACAGACATAAATTTCCACGATTTCAGTCATGAG
>Ga0051981_10000801_pt1 | contig 15489 bp, 11 predicted proteins | sample CryGey13umfilter_3_FD_59644 | JGI IMG/M metagenome (GOLD analysis project Ga0051981, IMG submission 59644) | Groundwater microbial communities from aquifer in Utah, USA - Crystal Geyser 4/10/14 3 um filter | ecosystem: Environmental > Aquatic > Deep subsurface > Groundwater | place: USA: Utah... | reverse complement strand
CGAGGTATCCTCTCCGTTTTTCTCTACAACTATTTAACGAAATAAAAAATAAAATAGTGTAAGACCGTCCGTCATCAATTGTCACTTCCTTAGTTTTGGCGTGACAGCGGTTGTCACTTTCAAAAGCAACCACCCGAAGAGAAAAACCTAACCAATCATCAATCACTTGCCAATTGCCAAACGAAAGTCTTCGAGAAATCGAAATCGAAATCGTTCCTTTACATCAGATCGCGAACATTCCTTCTTTTCCATCAGACGCCGTAAATTAACAGTAACAGTAATACTCCTAACACACAAGGAACACGAACAAAACGCGAAGACTGAAAATCATCATCTCCCCTACCATACCGCTTCTGTGCCCTGGATCCAGACGCAAGTCATCTCGTAATAAAATTGAACTTCGGGAATCAGAAAAAAAGAAAAGAGAGGCATATTACAATTCCCGTTCATTCAATGTCTGCAATGGTCGACTCCAGTCATGTCCGAGGACTTCACATGTTACAATCTCCACGGATCGTACCGTTATCGGGGGGATCCCGAACGAACAATATGGAAGAACTAAACTACGCTCCTTCGTGCCCGAAATCGCCGAAAGTTCTAAGGAGGTACCAGAGTGCACCGATGGTTCAAAAGTCCCCGGGACAACGGAGATCCATCTTTGGTAAAGAGCTAGGATTTGGGGGGAGCCAGCGGAGCGTGAAAACTCCCCCTCCCAGTCCTCTTCAGCACAAGAGAGCCGCATCTACTTCGATGATCGAATCTCCTCAAGAATCGCGTAATATGAGCCTTCTTTCAATGCTCTCTCGTCCAAAGAGTGAAACTCGATTGGAAGAGCGTCCTCATTTCTGTGACCTTGCACATGTTCCGGAAAACCTTCTGGAGTCGTTTCCCATGCTTCCCACTCCTCTCCAACGCTTCCACGACGGGACTCGCTCCCAGTGTTTGGGAGGAATGTACCCTCTCGTTCAGCCTGATTCAATCCTAAGACACAGAAGAGAGGTATCGGATGAAGTCTCTTCACAATCATCTTCAGATTCCTCCAGCTCAAATGGGTCACCTCAAGCAAGACACCATGCGAACCATGCTTCTCCTCCCATCCCTCCTCCTACCGCCTTGAACTTGACTCAATCAATACGCTACTTTGGATCAGGACGTAAACTCTCATGCGACAGCAACGATGAATTGAGTAGCACGTCGTCTTCCGTCACGAATCCCACTGGCCGCAAGATTCGCTTTGATCCGCGAGTGACTGTTACGGAATTCGAAGACGATCCAGAGTATCGCCAGTGGTTCTCTGATTTTGAATTAGATAGATTTAAGAGGGAGACCATAGCCCTGGCGCAACAGTACCTCGTCCAACACCCTTCCGTGTTGGAAGATTACTGCAAACCGTATTTGGATCCTGTTACAGGAACTTTTCGAAAGAAGGCTCTCTTTTCCATGCTTGTATTGAAAGCAACAAGAGCCGATGATAGTCTTGATGAGATTCAATCCACGAGCAGTGAAGAGCGATACAATAAAATGCGCCAGGAACTTGCCGACAATACATTCAAAAAAGTTTTGCTAGTGAATCACAACAAACTTGTACTTGACCTGTTTGAGCGCTCTCTCGCCAAGATCTTTCCCAAAGCACAGTTCTCCAGATGTGAGAATGGCAAGGAAGCGCTTCAGATGGTAAACAGAACGAAACGTGATTCTTTTGATCTTATACTCGTTGAAGATCGATGTCATCGACCGTGGAAATCCTGTGATGGTTTGGTGGATGGGGGAGTTGCTGCTGAAACAAAAGAGAACCAAGATAGAGCCTTGATGACAGCCAACAAGAATTCCTCCTTGGGTGGTTTGACGAAAGCCTCCATTTCAGGATCTCTCGATATTTCTGAAGTGTTCCGCATCATTAGGGGATTGGAACAAGTCGAAAAGAAGGACCAATCCATGCTGATTGCAGTTTCTACTCAGCCGGAGAGTAACACAGCACATTTGAGAGCAAGTGGTGCGGATGCTGTCTGGGGATTGCCACCGCCTCACATGAGCGATGAATTGCGCGATGAATTGGTAGCGAGAGTACTTCAAAAGAGACGAGGCGAAGCTCCTGAAAAGAAAGACTATCCTGCATTTCGTGTCCCGTGCCATCGACGGGCATGGGACATCATGTGAAGTATGTACATACATTGCTAATGCATAGATCGATTTCAAGCTACGAAATTCATCCGTTTAATAAAACGAAAGCTACGATATTGTTTTATAGATACGTGCGGATTAGATCTTTAGGAAGGATATGTTGTGGAAATCTCCTCGGTGCCAGTGACGGGACACGAATCATGATCACTAGCGGCCGTACTCACACTTTTCCAATTTTTAATATGCTGTATTCGACGGTACAACTACTTGTTTACCCGTCCTGTAGTATCCCAACCCTCGAGCACCAAGCTTGAATTCAAAGCCGGCTTTACGACCAATCCATGTTTTGCTTGGCTGAAAATCTTCATCTCCCTTGTCGATAACGTGTCCATTTGCATCCAATTCGACAATATCAAACTTTTCAAGAAAGACGATTCGCGCTTTACTTGAAAAAGGCGTGTCGTCTAACGGAGTTGAAGTCCATGGGGGCATCACTGAAACGAGCTTTTCGCATTCTTCGTCACTGACAATTGGATAACCAAGCTGTCGTAACATTTCCGCCCGATTTTCAGACACCTGCAGAGACCGCATAGTCTTCGTGCGCTGACTTTCATCACTTGGCTCTTCGGTCGCTTTCGGAGCTGCGTAAACTTGTCGTGCGATATAATCTTCGTCATCGAGCTCGCCCGCTGTATCTCCTTCATCAATGAGCTCGCCAGTCAGCAGCTTTTGCCGATCTGCTTCGGCTTCTTCGCGAGTCTTCCCTTCATTCATGGTGTCGAAGGCAGATTCGAGTAGATCTGTTTCAGCGTTGATGTCTTCTGCAGACTGTTCTCCCAACTCGATCGCTTCTTCTTCTTGTTTGACTTCTTTTTCTAAAGCTTCCATTTCGACTTCGTCACGTTTGCGTTTCTTGTCTTCTTTTTTCTTTTTGATCTCTTCCATTTTGATTCTGAGTTCTTCGAGTCGCCTTAGTCGTTTGCGCTCTTGACGGGCGGGGTCCTTACTGAGCAACTCTCGACGGCGTTCCATTGCTTCTTTCTTCCCGCCATCGTATATTTTTTCGAAGCAAATAAGCGGAAGTTCTTTCACTTTAAAAGTCTTTACCAAAACATCCATACCGGGGACCAACGGGTTGAAACGGGACAGTTCCCATTCTCTAAAATTGTGCATGGGAATTTCAGCATTGAGTTGTTCACCGCGCATTCGGCCCTTATCGACGCGAATTCCGATAAAGTATGTAATGCAATTTTGACGTTGTGCAGCAGTTAGAAGTGCAGCGGAATCCGCGATACATGCCTCGATTTTCTTCGGCCATAACTGAATCTTTTTCAAAGGGAGACTGCGGGCAAGCAAATCCGACACCAGTTTACGAAGTCGAGATTCAACGAAACCGGCCCAGGCTTGGGCGTCAGCTTGTGAAGGCCCGACGATACAAAGTGACAAGTAATTGGGATACGCAATGAAGAAGTCGGACGGTCGAAAAAGAGAGTCCCAATCCAGCTCTGTAGCCTTTGGATTCGCTTGAAATTCTCGCCAAAGCTTATCGATGATAGCATGACCGCGATTAAATTCCTCTTGCATGATTTGTAGTGTCTGTCGTGATACGGAAAGGGTCGAGTTCATGGCGGGGTACGCTGGTGTGATCATCGGAGCCACCTGTCGAACGGCCGTGGTTGGACTCCACACGGCCAAACCAAAACCTGCATCGTGTGGCTTGGTCAGCATAACCGGTTGAGGCCAACGCCATGTTTTAAAGACAAGAAAGAATCTGCCGGTTGAAAAATAGTAATATGAGTGATTGGGAAATACTAACAAACCCTCTTTTTACATTTGGGTAGAAAATCTTCGAAAACGATCCATCCTTACCTTCGCAAAAGTGTCGCAGCACAAGCATTTGGATACAACTGCAGACATTGTGCGACGGCAATATTGATATTTACACCACCCCAGTAGCCCATCTTATTGGAATACAATCCTCGTGCCTTGGCCCATTTACGCACGCAACGTACAACAGCCAAGAATGTTTGATAACGTTCGGGTGTCCCCCGTACGAAAGCTTCAATCAGGTTGGTGACTCGGGGTCCGTTCAATGATTTTTCCGTCGCCGAATCCACTCCGTCGAGGATTGCGTCGTTGTTGATATCCATCTTGTCTTTCGGAGCCGAGTTGCTGTTAAGACGCGCAAATAGTAAATCGATATTGATGCCTTCCCAATCGAAGGTAAGGATAGGGACGGCGGCACCCTCGACAGGAACAAAGTTTGTCACCTCTGGATGAGCTCGAATACGCTCGGCTAATGATTGTGGATCTCTGGCTTGGTTATCTTCCGTGATATTAGCCGTTCCAAAAAAATCTTCTCGGGTGACTACCCTCGGAGCAACTAAAATCTGCGCAAATCAGTAGAGGCAGCAGGGATGAAAGCATTTGGTCGTTAGTTTCCAGGGGATTCCGTCGGTCGGTAGCACATACGCTTGCTTCGGCTACAAACAAACAAGAATCTCGTCACAAAGGTAAGGTAAAAGTACGTACACAATCAATGTCAGCGCCTGGTTCAGCCACGTTGAGACGATACGACCCAGATGTGAATACTTGTCCTCCTGCGGCTTCCACTACCTCCGCGGGCAATCCTTTGCGAATGCATTCGTAACGGATCCAATCACGACAAGTCTTTTCGAGATGAATTAAGACCCTTTCGCGTGTTTTCATTCCCTGTGTCGATTCAATTGGAATATTGTCATCGGTATAATTTTCGAGGGTCTGTTGAAACCCTTGTTCGAGCTCGGTGGGAGGTGATCCATCCACGACGGGTAACGCTGGTTGGAATACGCGTCCTCCTACTTTGACGCTCAAGTCTAAGGAGTTGGAGCTCATTTTTTCTAATACTTTATTACTCGACTTGGAGATGTTGTTTCTTTATTTATGGCTCTTGATTACATTACCATGACAGACCAATTATAATTGGTATGGTCCCTTCTTTTTTATTGGTTTGATGGTTGTCGTCGTCATGGCGGCACACACATGAATCACAGACAATCGAAAGGGTCGCCGCCAAACGAAGATTTGGAGAAAAATATACCCAGTAAGGTTAAAACTATTAAAATTCACCCAAAAACAAGCTCTCTATCGATTGACGATGGATCGGATTATTTTAGTTTTTTTTCTCGTCTCCGTTTGGACCTTTCTTTTCTAAAATAATACAAATAGGAGAAGTAGTAGTAGAATACCGTACCGTCCTTTAGGAAGCATAATATTAACATGATTTCACCACTCAAAATAAATGTTCACGTGCGTGAACAATGTTCCTACCACGGAAGTTCTCTCACCCCGTCGCCGTAGTTGCCATGCCAAAAGCTTCCCGTGGTTTCCATGTTCACTTTGTCGATGGCCTGCAGTACTCCCTGCACACTTTCATCGACGTCTCTTTGACCAGGTCGCTTGTCCTGTCCTGGGCCGGTTCCAAAGCCGGTGTGGACGAACCCCGGGTGTATTAGGCCAACGGAAATGTTATCACCCTTGAGGTCAGTGCTGAGTGATTTGCCAATCATATTAACGGCAGCTTTGGCGGCGCGATAACCGTAGTGACCACCTGATCCATTCTCCGTAATGGAACCCATGGCAGACGAGATGATGATAACTTTGGCGTTTCGGGCGGCGCGCAAATGCGGTAACAAGTGCTTGGTGAGGAAGAGTGGGGCAGCGCTATTGAGCTGAAAAGCATACATCAATCGTTCTGGTGTAACGTTATCCAAGGATTGGGAACTATACACCTCATCAGGATCGGAAAATCCTTCCGACGGTCCATACGCACCCGCGTTATGTACGAGTAACGAAATAGGAAGGACCGAGCCATCCTTGTGGGTCAGATGAGAGTCCAAGGCTGATGATGCAAAGTCGGATTCGACCATATCTACACCTTCGATCACCGATACTTTGGACTTTCCATCGGTATCATCACCACCAGTATTCGCCAGTTCATGCAATTCTGGACTCGATTTGCGGCAGATGGCGTAGATACAACTGAAGTCACCCGTCGCGGCCATTTGTCGACACATTTCCAACCCTAAACCCCGATTCGCTCCCGTGACGATGGCATTTCGTAAAGTCGAGGCCATGATCGCTTTCGAAATGAAAACGTCAAATACCAAAAGCGTACAGAACAATGGCTTCATGACACGTACGGAAAACGGAAAGGATCTTGGTGACCGCTTGACAAGAAGTCGTGATGATCATGAAGGATCACTGTCTTCTCCATCCGTCGTCCGTGGTTGTTCTTTGATTGTATCGTCACGGGACTCAAAAATCCCGTTACGGTAAGGCTTGGAAATGGATAGGAGTAACTGTAAGTAGGTAGGTATCGGTAAGTCAAAGTGCCAACAGCTATGTCAGCTCATCAATTCTATTGCCAATTTCTTCCTATTAGCTTCTAGCTGGGTAGGAGTAACAAACGATAGGAATGGATCCTTCCCGCGTACAATAAAACAAAGAAAGTTCACCATCAACTCCGTCGACTCACATCAGATCTTTACGTTGTTAGTGATGTCACTGGTAGGCGTATAACCAGTAGAAATGGAACGAACTGATGTGAGAAGGGGAGTGTGTGAGCGCTTTGTTTACGATGAGTGTGACGATTGTCATGAGAAATTGACGTTGTTGATTGTGAGCCGAAATAAGGGTTGGATGTTGTCAAACCCACCACGTCGGTGTTGACTGTGAACTGTGACATCGTGCCCTGACACACGCGCCTTCCGACAAAAATCGTTTTTGTTCGGGTCGTAGGCGCAGATTTCCGACGTCCACCGTTGACCGCAGTGATACCTATCATCGATCATCATTATTTTTGTAAAGAGGTAGGACTTTCCGAAACAAACTGTCATCCAACTTGTGCTATTATTGCAACCACTGACCATACTATCACTACGACGAGTACGACGAGTACGACGAGTACGACGACTACGACGACTACGACTAGTAAAATCGTGATGAAGTTGCTCGGTGATTGTGGATACTCCCGGGATGATATCCAGGCCGTTCTGGATGCGCCCGTTCCATTTACGAGAGAAGGGGGTGAAAATGAAATCGATCTGGCCGAGGTACGCAATTTCACTCTTTGTGGGTGAGCAATGACCGGACACTTCTGCGTAACTCGTTTGTTCTGATCATATCTTGGCTTCTTGCTCCACTTCATTGGAAAACAGAAACTATTGGCAACGCTGAATGACGATCAAATGGAGCAGGCCGCGCAGTCTTCGTACGCATACTGGCTGGCAACACTAAATCATGATACACCTCCGACTGCGGACGAGCGTCGCAGAATGGCACTGCGAGAGTGTCGCCGACACATCATGAAAAGGACCTTGGAAGAAGCCTCAGGGGATATATTAGAATCTATAAAGTACAGAAAGGTACGAAAGCAGGATAGTGTGTCGTTGATTTGTACATGTTCTTTGAAACGAAAGCCAATTCTCATTCGTCCCGTCGTTGCCGTGCAATAATGGATCTCTCGACAGGACCGACGCGTAGATCTCATGAGAGCATGCTTCGAGGATGATATTGAAATTGAAGACGAGCACGATCGCATGAAAATGGAAAAGATGAAGGCACACATCCGTGACGATTTGGGTCGACAGAATGGTTATGTGCATGGGCATGACAAGGAGGGTCGGGCCATTTTGATTGTGCGATCTCGTGAGGCAGTGGCGGTAGATGAAGAAGCCTTTATTTTGTCTTGTTTGTACTTGATGGAAAGAGCGATTGCGAGTACCGAAAAATATACGGCCGGTCGGCAGGAGACAATCATCGTCGTTTTGGATTTTGGAAATTTCTCTTCTTCCTTGTCTCCCACACTAACGGCTGCCACAACGGTTGCCAAGACTTTACAATGCCGCTATACACAACGACTGTTCAAAATGGTCATTATTGACCCACCTTTTTGGATGCGGACCATGTATTCGATGGTCAAGCCCTTTTTAAGTCCTCTCACCACGGCTAAATTTATCATGGCCGCGGGCGAGTCGGCAAAACATGACACTCTCTCGGGTTTCATTGAAGATGACCAGGCCATGCCATTCATGCTGCCAGACGGGAAACTGGAAGGCAAAGTTGATTTGGACGAGTACCTGAATGGTACCCCCTTTCAACTTAGCTACGATGAAAAATAGGCCCATTGGGGACGCGAAAATGCTTTTCTGTGGCAGGCGGGGTTTAGTCTTCACGGCTTAACGTTATTTCCTCTAGCTTTTAATATCGCACATGTATTGAGAAACTTTCTCGGCATCATCGCAACATACATTGTAATCATTATTTTAAGAGTATTCACCATCGTTTGGCCGATGGACGGTTTCAAATCTGCGAGAATGGGATGATAATGAAGGAAAACATTTGTCGCGCCGCAGCGTTTTTGGGAAAAGACTAGAAGCAGTCAATCCCGCACTTTCATAGGGACTCTAGTAGAGAATCTATCATAACAATAGCTAGCCAAGCCACAACACTATCTTAACCTTGGGATGGAGGAGCGCCTTGTGCCATGACCCAAAATGGTATTTTCCAGTTGGGTATCTGCTCAGGTTTAATCTTTTGACGCATTTCATCAGAAAATGCGTAGGAGTGCAACAGAAATCTAAGTGATCGGATACTGGGAGGTTGCCGGCCACTCACATCCGTGAAACCGTACTCTTCTGCTAGTTCCGCTACAACCTGCACGCTTCCCGATTTCTTCTTGTTGTCTGGGTCGGTCGACACGGCGACAATAGCCTTTCCTGTGAAATTAGGTGTTTCAGAATTATCCAAGGGTAAGCTCACAAACTTTTCCCAGTCCCCATTTTCAACTGAGACCTGTGTACGCTCGGTGTTGACTAACCCTGGATAAAAAGAGACCACGCACATGTCCTCATCTGCAAGTTCGAGAGCCATGTCTTTAGCCATTCGATCAACTGCCGCCTTGGCCACTCCATAAGGTAAATTGAATGTGTATCCATTGCCACCAAAGGAGCTGATCATTCCGATCATTGGTCGAGGCAAGTGCGCAGGTCGCTGTTTCTGTGATTGGAAAAGCAAAGGCATGGCATAGTACGACGCTACGTAATGCGAGCGGCAGCCAACAGTCAAGAGAGTATCCCAAACCTCTGGACCTTGTTCCCAGAATTTTTTGTTCAGTTGAGCCGGTCCACCTTCGGGAAGGCGAAAGACATTGTTGATTAAAATATCCAAGCGACCGTGCTGGGCTTGGACCAAATTCATGAGCTTCTCCACGTCCGTGTCGACAGCATGATTGCAATACACGGCAATCCCTTGTCCTCCTGCAGCTGTAACTTCGGAAGCCGTTTCTTCGATTGTGCCAGGTCCTCCCGATGCTTGGGTGGTAACATACGGAGCCGACGTCTTGGCCGAATCTTCAACGCTTTTTGTACTACTGGTACCGGTGACGTAAACGATGGCACCCTGCTTCCCAAGCTCTACGGCAATGCCTTTCCCAATTCCTCGTGATGCGCCTGTCACCAAACACACACAATCCTTCAAACGACATCCCTCGGTGATGCTTTCATCGTTGGAATTTGCTGAACGGATACTCCGACGCAGAGGAGGTACCGTTGGGCTGGATCTCGTCTCACCGCGATGTAAAGGAGCAAATGCGACCGTCCACGTAAATAAACCACTCAATAGCAAGCCACGAATAAAGAATCTCATTTTTCATTGAGTTGCGGGGAATATTGCGGGACAAGATTGACTGGGCGTCTTGAATTGTTTTGTTTTACTGCTTTTACAGTCAGTTTCTCGTTGTGCCTACTTCGGTGTTTTTGGAGGGTTGATCTTTCTCGTTGCAATGTGTTCTCATTCTACGTCATTGGAGACTACTAGAAGTTTGGTCGCAGTTATTAACTCTTTTTTGGGGGGGATCAACACGTCATCAATGGCATGGATGATACCGTTATTGGCCAGAACAGAACATCGGCCCTCACAAACAGCTAGGACTGTTACTTGCATTTTATGTCTATTATTTGGACTCCAACAAGTAGCCTTCTATCACACCATAGGAAAGGCATAGTCTCTGATCATCAATCACATCCTGTTTTATCAATTCAACAAAGAGAAGTGATGAACAGAATTGGTGCTGGGAGGGGGGGGACTGGGGGGACGAGTGACGACATCACAGTAGCATGAGTGACCAAATATGGAGTGGAACTCGTCGTCATACACAACCATGGTTCCGTCGGCTCCACAATATCTCTTACCGCTTACAATTGAATGTTGACGCAGCAATTCGTTCAGAGATAGCAGAATCGTAAGCATGGAATTTCAGAGCCAGCTTGTGGAATGTGTGACACGACTGCCCATAACAAAAGAAGAAACAATTATGACGTTGGGCTGACACGCTCACAGATATATCATAACAAAATCTGTTCCTTTGGATGACAGGTGCATTGTTGGTGATATGAATGATACATTTTTCAATCGAAGAAGAAAATATTGCAATGAAAGCCTTTTCCCTTGTGATATTCTGTTTGGCGCTTATCCTGAAGGCTGTCGATGTTGATGCCCAAGGGTGCGAATCAGAGGCGAATGCTGTCGATAATTGCTTTGAAGAAAATTGCGCCAACTGTGACCCGGTTGATATTGATGTAGAGATCGATGAGTCGACGCAGTTGAATAATATCGAAGACGCTCTAGACGTAAATGCCAACACAGCGAAGGATTGCTGCACCGAATGCAGCACAGAAATCGACAGTTTATCGGATTGTATTAAGCCGTCCATTTGTATTAATGGAGAATGTCTTGGCGAAGAGTCCGCTGCCTATCAGTTCTGTTCCGTCAATATTGTTTTACGGGCAGCTATGGCCGCCGGGTTCGTGTACCTTGTCGTTTAGGCTGAACTGATCCTGCCTGTGAGGAATTGCCTTCCGGATCAATCTCATTTTTATTTAAGGCACTGATTTTCGGAGAAGAGCAAATGTGGTAAAATGCGCTCTATTTTTCACATCTAACAATAACCGGTTATGAATAGTACAGTATCAGCCCAATACAGCCTTCATCAAGCCCTTCGTTGAAGAAGACTGAGTCTGCAAAGGTTCTTTTCCCGAGCTCACAGGATCTTCGTTTGTGATAGAAGGAAGTGGTGTCGAGAGACCAGGTGGCAAAGCCAGAACACCCATATTGTCCTCTGCCAAGGTCGACGTATGATCGGATTTGCTTGTTTCGTTGTCCACCTCGAGCGACGTAATCCATTCGTTCAGTTCTTCCAATAGTTCTTCCTCCTCGTCTTGATCCAGTGCAGGTATGTTCTTGTCTGACGTTAACGCATCCGCCATATCATCTGCAAAGTTTTCTAGAGACTCGTCCGTTTTTGCAATCTGCTGCAAGCTTGCAATGGCTTGGGAGGCTTCACTTAGCGTCGTCTGTACCTGGCGATCTTCCATGGCATTTTCGAGCATAAACATTTGTGTTTCCATTTGAAAGACTGCCGCCTTGCTTGAGTCCAGTTGACGTTCCAATTTCTTCTTCCGTGCAAGGCATTGCACTGCAGCGCGACGGTTCGGATTGTTACGAAATTTTTCGTTTTTGGTTTTTAAATCCTTCTCTCCCGTTTCTTTACGGAAATATTTGAAGTATTCTTTGGCAGCTCTAAGCAGTTGAGGTATTTGATGTATTTCAATATGTTCGATCCTCTTTTCCTGTGATCGAATCGCGCGTTGGAGCAAATCAATTGTAGCCTGTTCTTTCGATGAACGAGGTGTCATTTTTCTCTCCAACTTGGGCGACGACCCTACCATTGGTGTCATTCCACTAATACTTTCCTTTATTGGTGAAGGAACAAGAGAGGATGGCACAGGATCCGACGATACATTTCCTGGTTCAGAAGATGCCTGGGGCGGGTGTTCTGTGTCTAGTTGTTGGGTGCTTTCATTTGATTGTTTGGTTGACACTTGGATGAGTTGTGCGGTAGCCGCTTCTTGTTTGTTGGTGTCCATGCTCACATTGCTTTTCGCTTGTAACGCCTGTAGCTTTGCTATGGCACTTTGTTGAATTTGTTCCCGTTTTTGTTGTTTTTGTTGTAATGCCCTTGCGGCTGCTTGTTGCTCCTGTTCCTTCTTTTCGGTGTCGAGGTGACGCTGCCGTTCCTCCTCCAAACGCCTGTGAGCCTCCTCGATACGCTTGCGTTGTACCTCTTGTTCTCGTTTTCTTTCTACTTCTATTTGTTGCTCCTTTTCCTGTTCTTCGCGTTGCTGTTGTTGTCGTAGCATTTCTTCGTAGGTGATTCTTTGTTTGAGCAATTCCATCCGGGACAGCACTCGATCAACTTGAGATGTTAAACGACGCCGTTCCTTCACAACATGAGGCTGTTTCCACTCGGGATGACGGGGTAGTGATTCGATGGCAAGGTTCGCCAATCTTAACCCGTACACGTAGGCTGCGTCTACTTGTCGATCGTCCACGGCGCGATGGAAGGCCGCATGCAGACGTTGCGTGAGCGCCAGATATTCGGAAAGCGGACGCGAAGCCTGCACGAGTCGGCCGTTCGTCGCCGCTGCTTTGCGGAGTGCTTGGAGGCGCTCGTATCCTGGTGTAGATGTTTCTTCCGTCATGGATATTTTATATTTAAAAAAAATCAAATTTGTACGATACTTTGGTTCGACGACGTCTTTGTTGTCGTTGTTGTTGGCCTAATCATAGATGTTGGGATGGTGGGACTTGATAGCCGAGAACGACCCGGAGACAGAGCAAAGTTTCCTCGTGACTGCGAATAGAGAAGAGTTTTTTCTTTGTTTTTGAAATCCAGGTTATTTGATTTTTGTACAAAATCACTCTGCCGTACGAAGCCCTACAGATCACATGATGATGCTCACAGTCACAACAGCCACGACCTCCGCGTTAGTTTTCCCTCTTTTTCAGAGATATATTTTTGATGAAAAAAAACCAATGGTTCATGACTCTGGCGTAATTTTTGATCCTTTTTCTTCATTATTTTTCACGTAACGGATGTCACTCTTTCTGTCATGACACCTTCGCTAGTTACGGTATTAATAGGAGTATTTAATTTCTGTTCACGTTTTTCATTTGTCTTTTTACCGAAAAATGTCTGTGCTGGGGGTCACACAGCCACAACCATCTGCTCTCTGCAACAGGGCAAGTCACCCTAGTAGAATAGTAGTATTAATAGTAGAACACAAGCGAGGGCTCCCTGGCCAAGCTTCCTGGAATCATTTACTGTTAGAATATCTAGTAGAGTACACCTCTATCCGGATAATCATAAAGAAGACGAATTGAAGCCTTCGTCGCTCAAGATAGTCCCAAGCACAATAGAGACCAGTGCTCTCACCGTATGGTTACGTCGCATAGAAGAGTTCACTGTCAGTTGGTGCGAGCGTGGTCTTTTGCAAAAGACGGGCCCTGAATTTTCGATGGAGAGCGCCGACGGCCCTGGCGAAGTCTGTTCGGTCCAATACAACGGCCTTTCCTTCCCCGTGTTTGTCGTCGACGTAACGGGGTGCATAATTCATTGGAATCGATGCTTGGCGGAATCGACGGGGATATCATCGGTTTCCCTTTGGAATGGCAGTCGGACAAGCGTACCCGCAACACGAGTACTAACGACCAACAGCGCCAATGAGTTTGAGACGGCCGTACAAACAACATTATCGAAAGGGAAGACCAAATGTTGTATTGAGATCAAATGCACTGGGAGTGTTATCAAGTCTTTTGTCGTCACCATGGTACTACAATCAGCAACTAGCGGTAGAAGAGAGGTCATGGGTGTGGTATGTTTTCTGGAAGAAACAAAGGCGGAGGTTGGTCCGTCGTTCCCATCGGAAATATCGTTGCAATCCTTGGGAATGCCTATAGTCGGCATTGATTTAGAAATGAACGTATACTTCTGGAATAAATCCATGGCGCACCTAACGGATGTGACAAAAAGTGAAGCGACGGGAAAGGATGTGGCAGATTTCGCCATGCCGAATTCGAGACAGAGGCTGGAAAAAGCCATAGTTCATGCTTTCAAAGGTAATGCTTCTCTTGATCTTGAAGTTGCAGTGGTTAATAAATCAGGTGAATCGAGAACCCTGTTGGCGAGTGTTATCCCGTGGCGCTCTCCCTACGATGATGCGATGATTGTTGGCGCCTTGATGATAGGACACGACATGACGCAAACCGCCACTCGTCATCGCGCCGTGGCGGACACAGCTTTCGAGTTGCAAGAGCTCTTGGACACGGTCAATACTCCAATTTTCGGTATCGATTGTGACGGAATAATAAATGAATGGAATCAATGTATGATGGAATCGACCGGCTATTCGGCCAAGGAAGTGTCTCGCACTAGATTTATCGATACGTTTATTCACACGAGTCGACGGAACGTCACGGAAAGTATCATCGAATGTGCACTCAAAGGAAGAGGGGTGAGCAGCGTGGATATGGAAGTAAAAAGTAAATTCGGGGAAGCGCGGTCGCTATTGCTGAGTGTCTCAGCGCGGCGAAATGTACGCAATGAAATTGTGGGTGCTGTCTTCTTCGCGCAAGATATCACAGAATGGGCAAAGCACGACCGTGCCGTAGCTGCCATGGCGAGCGAACTGCGGCAGCTCATTGATACAGCTAACGCACCGATCTTTGGTATTGATTGTGATGGAGACGTGAATGAATGGAACGACAAGACGGCCGAAATCACCGGATATACCAAAGAAGAAGCATTCGATTGTTCTCTCGTCGAAAAATTCATTGTGCCGCATATGCAAGCTTCTGTAAGGGACGTCTTGGAGAATGCAAAACAAGGACGTGGGACTTCGAATTACGAACTCGAATTTCGGACCAAGTCCAACGAGTTTCGTCACCTCTTAGTTAATGCGACGACTAGGAGAGATGCTGAGAACAACGTTGTGGGCGTCGTTGGTGTAGCACAAGATGTTACGGAGGCTGTACAGCGAGATCGAGCCGTGGCGGGGATGGCACTGGAACTGCGACAACTAATTGACACGGCCAATGCTCCCATTTTTGGAATCGATATCGACGGCAACGTAAACGAATGGAACCGGCGGACACAAGAAATCACTGGCTATTCCAAGGAGGAAACATTTGATGAGCCTTTGGTGGAAAGGTTCATCGCACCTTCGATGCGACAAAAAGTGCAAGAGATTCTTGATGATGCTTTGCGTGGTAACGAAACGTCGAATTACGAGCTTGAATTTGTAGCCAAGTCAGGGGAGCCACGATTCATGCTTGTCAACGCCACCACGCGTCGTGACCCGGAATTCAATGTGGTTGGTGTCGTTGGTGTAGCCCAAGATGTGACGGAAGATAGAAAACACGCCGACGAGCTGAGTAAGTATAGATGAAAATAAGCGTGGCGTGGTTGTATATTCATGCCATTGAGTCTGA
>Ga0051981_10000789_pt1 | contig 15623 bp, 13 predicted proteins | sample CryGey13umfilter_3_FD_59644 | JGI IMG/M metagenome (GOLD analysis project Ga0051981, IMG submission 59644) | Groundwater microbial communities from aquifer in Utah, USA - Crystal Geyser 4/10/14 3 um filter | ecosystem: Environmental > Aquatic > Deep subsurface > Groundwater | place: USA: Utah... | reverse complement strand
TGTCTAAATAGACATTGTAAGCGAAATCGAAGAAAACACGTCAGAAAATATGACCATCATTTCTCTGTCATTTAAGCCTTTTACCGTTCTTCTTGGTCATGTCATTTGCTTAATTGTTTTATTGATGACAGCGAGGGAGCAACAAAATGATAATCTGCTGGGAATTCTGTAGGACACTCGGACGGTCTTACCAGATAAAACCTTCTTGCTGTTTCGGCATCTTCAGTTTGTGGTTTTGCCGCTTCAGCTACGTGTAGCAGGTGGCAACGAAGACAACAAAAACAACAACTAACTAACTAACTAACTAACTTAGAAAGAAAGAAAAAGATAGTTGATGATGAGATGGACATGGCACACATTGTCCGGCGTAATACACCATGACACTTTGCATTATTTTCCCTGCCATTTACATTACAATACCAACAGCTGTCGGACATAGAAAGCTACCGATACAGTAAATGGTACTCCCGTCAAAAACTCATTGTGCTAGTTGGGTTGTTGTTGTTGTTGTTGTTGTTGTCTTTGATAGGTGCCCTGCTAGTAATACTGTCTCACCGGTAACAGCAACGAAAAAGAAAAACCAACTACCTGTAATAATATGCGTGCGACAAGCAATGGCAGATGCTCCCAGGCGAAGCGTAAATGGGAATTCCGTCGTCGTCGCCATTGTACAAAGACGAAGAACCAGAGATAACAATCGATACACGACACGCCCATACACGGCAAAACAAACAAAGACTGATTCGCCTCCAACGTGATCTACCTCTCGCGTGCATCGACGTCGTCCACTCAGGAATATCTTTTTGTGGGCATGCTAACAATGGCTGTTGTTTTGCAAGTTGTACAAAAAGAGGCATTACCTTACTGTTAGCATACGCTCTGTGGTTCGATATAGGTTGCAAGTGACCTATGTACTCCTAATGTAGTAGAGGAGTATTACAGTTAGTATTTTGTTGTCATCGCGCACGCCGCAATCGGAGACAACGGGCGAAACCTGGGTAGACTTCGGTTTCTTCGTGGATCTTAGCGTAGAAACCCGGATATTTCTCAAAAGGACCTGAGAAACCCGGATGTTTTTCAAAAGGACCTGAGAAACCCGGAGTTTTCTCAAAAGGACCTGAGAAACCCGGAGTTTTCTCAAAAGGACCTGAGAAACCCGGGTTTTTCTCAAAAGGACCGAATGAGCGTGAGTCGAGAAATGAATTTACATTACAAATATTGGGATTCTTCTCACAAACTTGAACCACAAAGTGGTGTGAGAGAATCGAGAACCCGAAAAGAAACAAACTGCATGTTTCATGTTCCTTCATGCCTCACTGGGACGTATCCTGTTTTGTGCGCTTATTCTGTATTTTGACAAAAAATAAAAATTTTCGTCTTTTCCGATAAATAGTATTTATGTTTAGCCAATAATTCCGTATTTTCCATAAAGTTCTCCTGAATTCTAAGTCAAATTTAATTTTCGTCAAAATCAAGAATAAGCGTACAAAACCGGATACGTCCCTGATGATACACGACGACAGTTGACAGCGACAAGACCTGTCGCGAAAACTGAAGTGAAATAGTGATGATGATGCGTTTCGTCGAATCTTTACTTCCTACATGGTGCCCGAGATGCATAAGGCATGATTTGTTCCAAGGATTAGTACAAACCATACTTTCTACTACTCTATACGGTGATCTATCCACTACAGTTTTTTCGTTTGGATTTCTTTATCATCGTCGCGTCGAACGATTCTTTTAGCATCTTAACAGATCATGTCGGCGAAGCCGGGTGCCGGGTATACTTGCTTCGATTGGCAATCTAACGGTATTCACCACCATTTGCGTAGTCTGTCACGGTGTCCATCATCTGCAGCAGCTGAAGGCATTGCTCTCGTGGCAAAAAAATAGGAATCGTTATGATGAGGATGATCAGATGAAGATGAAGAAGAGAAAGAAACTCATCGTGATTTCTGGTTGCGATCGCGGATTCGGTCGCATGTTAGTAGAAGAATTGTCCCACTCGACCGCGGAAGGAATGTATCTCGTGTTGGCACTCACGTTGACACAAGAAGCGGCTCATGGATTGTTGCAATCGACGTCATCTTCCAATATCTATGCACTGCAGTGCGACGTAACAAACGAAAAGAACATGAAAGAAATGAAGGTGCACGTGGAAGCGATCCTTGACAAGGAAAATGCCGTCCTTTATGCGATTGTGAACAACGCGGGGATCGCCGATCCGGGAGACTTTGCCTGGTTTGATAGTATTGCCACGCATGAGCGTGTGATGGATGTGAATTTCTTTGGCCAATTACGCGTGACGCAAACGTTACTACCTTTCATGTTGCGCACCGGTCGGGAAACCAATGTCGGAGCACGGATCATCAACCTCAGCAGTGTTTGTGGAGACTCGGCAAGTCCATCCAACTCCGGCGTATAATGCCAGCAAGTTTGCGGTCGAGGCCTGGAGCGATTCGCTGCGATTGGAACTGGAGCCCTTTCGTATCAGCGTGGTCAATGTGCGCCCGGGACAAATTAGTACATCCATCCAACAAGACTGGACGACCAATCTGCTCAAGAATTACGAGACCGCGCCTCCACAGATCAGGGAGTTGTACGGGGAGGAAAGGTACAGCGACATGATCCGCAAAGTATTCGAGTTTTTTGCGAAAGGTGGGAACACTTTGACGCAGCCCAAGGTCGGGGTCGATGCCTTGTTGGATACGATTCACACTCCACAACGCAAGCTACAATCATGTTACTGGATTGGTAGCGATGCGCACACGTTGTGGAGAGCCCTCCACGTACTCCCGGCTTCTGTAGCCGACACGGTAAAGCGAGGTATCCTTCACTTTGCCCCGTTGCAACAACCTTTACCACCCGCGGAGGTTTACGCATGTCACTATAAGTTTAAAGAGTATTGAAAATCGTTGAATTTTTAAATGGCGTTTGGTTTTGAGCAAATGGCCAAAACTGTGAATGGTCAAGTATTTCTCAAATATAGCCCGTCCAAGAAACAATGGCCAACCATGATCCTTTTGGGAGAAGTGCATTCGATGGAAATACGAGGAAACTCCTACGAAGTTGGTATGGAAGCACGACCGCATCTGCTGAGTATCGACAATTACTAGTGTTTGGTACCGAGCTTATTGGTACCACTGGGACCAGTGGCCGATGATGGTATGGGCAAAATTGCCGCCTACTATGACCCAGATAAATTTGTTGTCTACTTGATCCAATTAAAAGGTATAGTGAATTCGGTACTGCGAGCCAACATGTGGTGGAACAAAAAACAAGACCCTGCCTTCTTTCGCTGGACTATCAATGTCCGAAATGCCAAGCATGCCTTGACCATGTTTGAGGGTTTGGGGTTCAAGAGCTTTTCCGACCAAAACAAAGACCAAGTCTTGAATGGGTTACTACCGGCCTTCAATTTTGGATCCATCGTCTACTGTCATTGAACACATTCGACTCTGTCGCAAACCGAACGATTCCGTGTTTGCCACAATCATGGAGTGGGTCAATCCCAAAAGCGAGCCAAAAGGTTCGGAACGATTTCTGTAGCGGATGTTGATCTGGCTCTGGAACGAGCCAAGGAGCTTGGAATGGCGACCGAACCTGCCGAATATCGACAATTACCGGTGTTTGGCACAGTGCTTATTGGCACCGCCTGTGTCGAGCCCGGATGCAATCCAATTGAATTCTGTTGTTTTACAAACAAAAAGTAAAGGCTTGAGCATATCAAACCAATGAAGAACCTATGTAACGTCGCAACCAGCACATCTCTTTCATTTTCTACGTAAAAACAATATTGGAAAAGAGCAAGTCGAGTCTCGGTATCATACTTCTACCACAGCCTTGCTTCACAAGTGCCAAAGCGAAAGTAGTGTAAAAATTAACATCACGATGCATCTAAAATGTGCCGGTCAATTCCTGTAGGGAATAGATACTTTACCGGTCAAAACGTAGTATAATTTTTACTTCCCTATGTACCCAATACCACAACTTGGTCACAAGAAGCAGACCCAAAGACGAATCATTCGTATGAACCCATTTAAGAGAACATGAACACAGCTGCCATAATGGTAGCAATACGGATGATATCAAAAGTGATATTTGAGCGAATACCACTGGTATCACTGATGCTGTTCTCACTGATGCTATCATTAGGCCGGGATGCTCCTTCAATACGATCGGCAATGAGGGTGTTTCCACTCGTATCCTTGACGGAATAATTCACGTGACACGACGCTGAAACGGTATTTTCGTCATCATCCTCAAGATTGTAGGACGACAAAAGTGCATCTTCGAATTGTTTCAAATCGGCATCGGCTTCTTGTTCGGATTGTTTCACAACGGCCTGGGAATCACAGGATTGTGGTGCAAGACAATGGTGCACATTCAGATACGAAACCTTGACGGAACTGACTTCTTCCCCATTCCCCACAATACAACCCAAATCCAAATTGTACTCATAAATAATCCCACCTGCTGTTTGACAGGCTTGGATAAATGGAACGGATGCTGTAAACGTATTTTCATCGATAACGCATATGAAACCACTACATGCTTCCACGGCAGCTTCATATTCGGGATCGAAGGCACTATATGCTTCGTCCAAGGTTGGATTCTTCTCGTACATGGACAAAGTATCCAAAAAACATTGATTGGTCTGTAAATGACGGTGCGTGTATTTCATAGGAGTAACGACTTTGTTACGATGGATCATCTGCATGGCCATGGATGACACCTTTACCGTCAAGTCCTGATCCGAAGTAGTAGTAGCAGCAGCAGCAGTGATAGTAGTCGGGTTTGCCTTCGCAACGTCAACTGGCCAGGACAAGAAATACGTGAGAACGACCCAACTCATGTTGATGCAAGTACAAGAAATCATCTATATTGTGTGTTTGTGGTCTGATAAAAGGAAGAAGGAGAGATAAATGGAAATAATAAATATTGCTGCGATCAAAGTCCTTGTAGAATGCTTTGAACCCTTTTGTGTGTTTGACCATACCAACCTTCGTTTCTCACGATCAATCATACCATGATGAAGGGGGAGAAGCAGAAGAAGAAAAGGAAGGAAGGTAGGAAGGTAGTAAGGGAGGATAATAAATAATTGTAAACAATTAGGCAAGGATCGGTGGCAACTCATAACTAATCTCGAAGGGCATGGATGACGAGGACTGCCTACTCGCCAAAGAAAACCCTCACACGGACGCAAAGAGTGAACGAAATTTTTTCAATTTGGTGGGGGATTCTTGTTCGAAGGAGAGACGACAAAAAATTAGTCACTGCTATTGTGACGTGCAGAAAAGTATTTGTCTACTCTTATAACTACACTTACTGTTAGTTGAACAAAGACAACGCTAGCCAGTGGCCTAGGATCGACAACTGCACTATCAAGAAGAGGAAGGCGAGTTGGACAAATAATAAAATATGTTCCTAGGCCAAATAACAAACGAACAGTTCCCACGTACCGCAAGTGCAACAGTAAGCACTTTTTAAATGTTAGGCAGCAATCGAAATTCAACAAACGAGTTCGTCGTATTGTCACCAACAATAGTTTGGCTCGTGAAGCAGTAGTACGGCAACAATACGAACCATCCATCTGCAATACAGACAAATACATCTAGCTGGAGTATTCCCGATTTCTAAACAAATAACTTTGTACTCGGTTGACGCTGCTATATTTGCGTGGCCTTCATTTTCAAAATATATATACACTGACCATTCGATGCGACCGCTCTAACATAAGTGAGGGCGCCTCGTGCTCACCATCTATAGTATATTGCACTAGAAGATTGTGTAATGTAAATAGTTTGTTAAAGTTAGTGTTTCTAGCAGTTCAAAATTGTGTTTTGTTCTCAAAAATTAGGGTTGTTTGTACATTCTTGTGATTGTTTTTCCTCCTCTCCTCTTCGGATTCATTCGTTCATCGGAGCGAGGACTCCAAGGCCACGGCCATGTGACGGGCGAATAGACGCGAAGGACGCGTGACCGTTTCACTCGACATGCGCAGGAGTTCGGCCCGGGATCGGGCGACCCCGTGTTGGTGGGTGGCCTGCACCGACATGACCACGGCCGACACCTCGCCGCGACGGTACCGCTTATCGTGTGCGATCTCGCGTATGCACATCCTCTCCAATCCGGATCGCGTGTTGGCCTTACCAACGTACATGGTCAGCACAGCTTGGTCGTCATCCGAGAGCATGGTATCGGTCTCTTGTTTTGCATCACAGCATAGATCGTAGACACGAAGGAGCGCCTTGGAGTACGACTCTTCCGCAGCGTGACGACGCTCGCTCTTCCAAATTTGTTTGGCCTGTGTTTGGACACAGTCCTTGATGTGCTTGTATTCAAAGGCAGTATACCAACTTCGTCGACAATCTTCGAAGCACCACTGTGCGTTTTCGTATTCAACATCCAGTGCCTTGTTGAAGGACACATGACGACACGATTTGGTGGTGGTCGCGGTGACTTTATCACCATTGAGCTGAGGCAACGCCGACTTGGTAGTATGAGGAGGGGAGGAGAGAGTCATGACGGCCATTCTAAAATGTTTTGACAGTGATGTTGTTGTTGTTTTTGTTGTTGATGATGATGTTGATTGGGAAGGTTGGTGACGGTGAATTATGAAACCTGAGATTTTCCCCCGTGATCGTTCCTCTCCGTAATGAGAGGCCGCTTTTTTAGCGCTTGCCTTCCTCCTATGCGAACTTCAAGGCCTGGGATTGTTCTCTTGATGCAAAAACATGATTAGTAATATTTCAACGTAAAATAAAATAAGGTTGAAGTCTCATTGGGTAAGATCGATCAACTTAACCCACTACGTACACCATGAAAGTGACCAATGGTGAAAAGCTGAAGAATAATTACTGCCCCTTGTGTGTAGTGCGTGGCATGACAAATCGAAAATCTCACCATTCGAATGCCCCCGTCAAGACATCACATCAACGGCATCCGATTTGTGTTTAGTGGATGTTTGTCTTCCAAGAGACGAAAAAGAGTTTCCATGAGCCATCGGCATCTTCTTACGGTTCCTTTATTAGAACACGTCAGCAAAAATGGTTTTGATTGGAGGAGAAAACAAAGAATGATGGCCACGTTTCCCAAAAGTTTTGAGAAACGTTGGCAGTCCTCAAAAGGCTGCACTGCGTGAATCCGGCATTCATGTTCTTTGATTCTCTGCGATGTTCCGGCATCTGTTCTACTCATTCGTTAATGTGTTCTTCGTACCTACTTTGCTGTATAAGGAAGGTAAAAAGATCATGGCAAAACGAGAGCCAAAGAAGAAATCACATGCGATTTTTGCCTTCTTGTGTACCATCGTTTTTCATTTACTCTACTTTAAAGTGTGGATTGGGAGGCATCAGCCTTCTTCTGAAATAACCCCAACAAGATTGTGCTGATGTACAAAAAATGATGAAAACGATGAGAACCACAATATCCAAAAAAATCCCCAACATCAAGCTATCGAACATTCCTTCAAAAAATATGGACGTAGTATAACTGTAAGTTCCAACTCTAACCATGAAAGATGATGCAACATAATAGTCCTATTTGAAACCCCGATACACAACAGCAACGGTCTAGATTCAGGTTAGGCGAGTCAAAAGGATGCGCAATTATTTGCACTAACTTCTACTGTTCTCCCAAGTCTAAAGTCGATATCATAGAATGACAAGTGTATTACTTTAACCCCCATCGTTCGACGCGTCCCTTCTTCCAAGCCGGAAGCAGAAGTGTGCTGCGTTTTCTCTTGCGTTTTTCTGCTTCGTTCGTAGCGCTGCTACCAGTAACAGGGAGTACCAATGAAGAGACGGTGTTCCAGTCGATTTGCTCACGAGCCGTAATCGGGTGGTCACGACACGTCACACGGGACGGAACGTTTGAAAGAATCGTCCTTCCAACCCTCTAGTAGAGGTAGCTCTGTTTTCCCAGACAAGAAACAATTTAGACCAATGCCTCTCTCTCAAGCCATTGCCTACTATTATTTTTCTTATCATACAGCAATTGACAAAATTAAGAACAAACTGCGAATATGAAAGGGAATGCCAGACAGACAGATAGACAGATAGACCATTGTTAACGTAATCATAATTGATTGGTACTAACTGTAACCACCCCACCACCACTTGCTACTCAATTACAGTGGTCTAAATGAGCTCGGGGGGACGTGGGGGTTCATCGCGACCCGAAGGTTCATTCGTCAGCTGGTGCGGCGGCAGTAGCGGCGCCTGATTGTTGTGATAATCATTGTTGTCGTAATCGTTGTCAAGGTCGGGCCGATCGGCATCGTCCTTGTACGCGGCTGCCGGGGGTGGCATCCCGGGTCGCGTCGATCTCCGATTATTCTCTTCTTGAAAGTCTTCCGTTTCGGCGAAGTATTCTTCCTCGAAGTCTTCGCGCTGTGAGATGTCCGGCATGTTTTCGAACTTCACGTCACCCTTCTTGTCGTCGGGATGGTCCTGGTAGTAGTTGTTGTCACTTTCGTAATCGTATTCTTCATTAGAATCGATGGACCCACCATCCGACTCGTACTCGTCGTCGGATTCACGTCCCATGACGGCTACCATGGGTTGTGACTGGCACTTGTCGAAGATGTAGGCCAGGCACAGGGCCGCCAGGACGTCCTGTCCGGGCATGACCCTGACGGAATTGCGCCACTGATCCACGAACACGTGCGTCGAATTGTCCTTTTTCTTGAACCGTCCCGTGAATCTACCCCACCGCATGAGCGGCGTGCAGCACACCATCATCATCCCCAGCCATTGATTTTCGGCGTACAGTCTCGTGCGCTGGAGTTCCTGCTGATCGTCGAAGAAGGAATAATAGAATCTCCCCTTCAGTGGGTCCAATCGCACGTACGAATGGGGATACACGCGCTTGTTATCGCGATCGCGTTCCCGCAGCGCCTTCTGCCCGTTGTAATTGGGCCGGTACGTGCAAAAGTAAAACCCGTCCTTCCAGAAGGCCTTCTTCAGGTGCCGCTTCACGCAGACGAGACGATTCCCTTCCAGGTCACCGAAGATGGCCTCGTAGGAACGCATCTTGTTCTCCACGTCCAGCATGACGAAGTATTCGTTCCCATCGGAATCGGTGATGACCGTGTCCGGACGCCAGGCCCCGTTGGGGATCAACAGCGTCACCTCGTGACGCGTCGGTGGGAATCCACACAATGTTTTCCACGGCTGTCGTCGTTGTTGTTTCCGTTGTTGTTATTGGTGGTCGTATGTGTGATTTCCATCCCATTCCGTACGTTGTAGATTGTCAAGCAAAGAGTCATTGGTAATTTGCGATCCGCCAGAAGAGGTAACCGATACAATCGGCCAATTCAAGTGAAAGGAGACAGGAGGTAGAAAAGTTCAATTTCTTGTGTGAGAGAAGAGGTCGCGTGGCAATCACGTCTGTGAAAAGACGACCATAGGGTTACAAATAAGTCTACGCACCATGGTTGATAGTCTATATTTCTAACAGGGGAGGAAGATACTCTCCTCCTTGTGGATTGGTTTCTATTCTGCTTGGTAGGTAGTTTGTTTGTTTTTTGGTTCTTGGTGGTTGATCTTGGTGTGGAGTGGAGCGGAAATGACCGACCCCGATGGACTTGGGTCATTCTTTCGTGGGACTCAGACGTCACGCTCAATCCCGCGATCAAGACCACTACTTTTCTTTTTTTCCCCATCTCCCCCGTCCCATTTTGCACACGAATGAACAAGCTCTCCCTTTTTTAAATTTCTTCTCTTCTTTTTCTTCGGTTTTGGTTCTCGTTACATTTTGGTTTCCCTTTTGCGTGTGTTGTCGTTCGCATGACGAATCGTATCCCATCTTGTTATCATCGCCGTCTCCTCGCCCTTGCTGCCGTTACGACGACGACGACGACGACGAATGCATTTACCACACCAGCTCTTCGCTGTTCCTTCATTTCATCATCATCATCATCATCAGTAATCATGACGCATGAACGATCGCAAGAACCGATGGTTCACAAAAACGATACATCATCATCGTTATCATCTCCTCCGCCTACATTATCCAAGACTGAAGAAACGAAAACGAAAACAACAACAATAACAACGGATCCTTCTTCATCGTCTTCTTCTTCTTCAAAGGACAACAACAAAAACAGTGCACCGGTGAAAGAATGGGTGCTAAAACGCGCCATGGACGCAGCGTTTTGGCGCGAATCGGTGCGCTTCTTCGCCGCCACGCCGCACCGCAACGCATCGTCGTCGTTGTACTATTACGATGTCGACCAACATCCGGATGTCAGGGGATACGTTGCCTTGACATTGGACGATGCGCCGTGTCGTTCGGGTCGTACCAAATCGTACCTATCCACCGTACTAGATATCTTACGCGAGGCGAATGCGACGGCCACGTTTATGATGGTGGGAGATTTCATGAACCACGGTCATCATGATGATGATGATCAAAATGAAGAGGATGACGACGACAACGACAACGACAACAACAACAACAAGAAGAACAAGAACAATAACAACAATAATCGTGACGGCGACGTTGATGATGAGGAGGAGGATCATACGCCTGATTTGATACGTCTTGTACATGAAGGACATGAAATGGGGAATCATGGCATGATGGATCGGGCCTATCATCAAGACTCCGTCGAAGAGTTTGCTCAAGCAGTGGATGATTGCAATACCAAAATTCAACGTATTTTACGTTTGGCGGGTCAAGAAGAAGACAGTAGTATCGCCATAGTCCCAGGAAAAGAACAACGACAAGATAAGGATAGAAACATCAACGACCACGACAATAACAAAGGGAATCGTGTACGGTATTTCCGAGCACCGCACGGGAAGTACACGCGTGCCATGGAGGGTGTGTTGGAACGACGCGGCATGATCAATGTGATGTGTGACACGTACGCATCGTGTCCCGTGGTAACGGACGGCGACTACATCGGAACGACACTGTCGCAGAAGGCACAGGATGGATCCATCATATTGTTGCACATGCCGGAACGCGACTTTCGCGATTGGACGCTCGTGGCCTTGCGACGGCTGTTGGAGGGATTGCGGGAGCGCGGTTTACAAGCCGTAACTGTATCACGATTGCAACACCTGGCCCAAGAAGGACAACAACAAGAACAAGTTGTCCATGATAACCACGCATCGACATCATCGTAAAACTCTTAATTAAAAACAATTCTCTCCTCCAATCCGTATTGTCTCTCCGTGAGACAGCGTCGATTTCTCCTTCGCACTTTAGTTTTTACACAAGATGCCGTACGAAATTCTCGGCCTAGCGATGACAAACCATTATCCGCCATAACGTTGCTAACAGTTACAAACAGAAATTTCAATTATATATATATTTAGACTAGATCCAAACGAAACACTGTAACACGCGGTAGGCGCGTTGTTGTTGTAGCGCCGCGGAAACAAGGGCGGTCAGTGACCTTCCCAATCCGACACAGTACTTGTCGTATGCACCCGCGGACGGCGAATCGGTGGTGGTGGGTCCTCCGTCGTCTTCGGGTGACGGTGTGGGCGACGTGGTCGGTGCATCTGTCGGGGAAGACATCATCGCGGGTGCCGTCGTGGGCGTCGAAGTGGGAGGGGAATAATTGGCCCACCATTCCGCCACGTCCGTGACATCCACTTCCACCGCGGCACCCGGTGGAGGGTCGCTGAGGCCTTCGAGCGTCGCGTTGGGGATCCCACCGATGCATTCACTGAGGAAACGGAGCGTTTCCGTCAAGACGACTTGCTGGAAGAAGCGTCCGTCGATGGTGCCACTCCCGACTGGATAATTTCCGAGCACCGAACGGAATGAAGCAGGCGAAAACACAAAGTCGGTAAAGTCCAAATGTGTTGCATTGGGGATAAAGATACGTCGAATATCTGGATCGGAACCAAGTGTGTCCAGATCTTCGAAGAAGAAGTTGGTTGTTCGTCCAGTGTAGACCGTTGTGAACAGAAGAAGAGGAACTCCCAGATCATTGTTGAAGGTTTCCATACTCTGCCCCCACCAGTCAAAGTCGACCACGCATTCAAAGCGATCATCGCGGACGGCGGACAACGTCGATGCCGCAGCTCCAAAGGCAGATCCAACGAATGCCACCCTCTCGAAGTCGACCTGGTCGACAATCGTCGCGAGGAAACCGGTCGCGTTGCCGTCCGACAGTTCTTCGTCCACCACGGTAAGATTGGTCAGGTAATCCAACAGGGCCTTTTGATCGTTGCTCCACTGCGATGTGTACCGCGTCGTGCCGCGTCCTAATCCCAACCACCGTTGAATCGAGCGATAACTGGTCCCAATATCGGTACTGGCGATGGGCGGTACGAAGGTTTCGAAATTCTGTTGCACGCCCGTTCGAAAGGCCCCCGTGGACGACACCGCATCGCCGTTGGGGTACAAGACACCGGCGGCCCCGCCCGGATGCGTCATGGCAACCACCACGATACCCTGACTGGCCAAATCTTCCAAGATCAGGGCCTGAGTATCAGATACCCACCCCAAGGCGCCGTGACTGTGAATTATCAAAGGATACGACGACGTCGTGGTCGTCGTACTATTCATCATCATCACAAGTGGAGGGGCATTCAGATAACTTTGGAGTTCGGTTCGACTGAGGGCATCCAACCACGGAAAGTTTCCGGTGGGGACACCGGTGATCGTACCTTGTTCGTTTGGTTCAAAGTACAAACGCAGCCGTCCCAAGTCCACTCCATCGACGCCGCCGCACAGTGCGTTCGTTGCGTTGGTTTCCGAATCCAACACCGCGGTGACGACATCGTCCTTGGTGCAGGCCGGGTACCAGATACGGGCCATGATACGACGGGGGTAATCCCCCTCGTCGTCGACGTCGACGTCGTCGTCGCCCCGCCTCTCGCGCGCGAATTCAAAGTCGTACACGCCGCTCACGTACGGACCCGACGTCTCGGGGAAGGAGAACTGTCCCGAAACGGTGTCCGTGGCAATGGCCAAGAGGAAGGTCCACGCGAAAGGGCGCCGGAGGGTATTCATAGTTCCCTTTTTTTTTCGCCCTACGTGTTGTGATCGGAGTATTCTCGAAGAAAAGATATATGCCTTTCGACCAACAAGAAGAGAGAGACGAAGAACCAAAATTATCATCGGCGGTTGACGGCATGAATTATTGGATCCTTGCGCAGCCGCAAGCGCGTCGGGACAGGGATCTTCCGAAAGTCGCATACACGCTGGTACCTTTCTTTTACAGTTATGTTAGTAGGGAAGCAATATTTTTGCACGGTATTTCCTCTCTATCCAAGAAGTCGATATGTACACGGACGGCGCCCGGAAGAGACGTCGATTCGTGAAACGGTCGGTCTGCGCGGCGACAGTCTGTCTTCCGAAAGAGGTTTTGGAATCATCCCGCAAAATACATAATAATATAATATATTATTAATATTGTTATCATGATGTCAAGATCACACCCACATCTCGCTATCCTAGGGAAGCACCAAAGTATCCATAACCATGGAATCCACCTAGATTAGATTCACGTCAACCCCACCGGTGCGGCATTTATCATGTTCTCAAAATCTATCCATAACTCTGAAATTCAACGACCGATGATATCATTTCTTCGCTTCCAACGGAATGCGTCTCCCTGTCCATCGACAAAGTAGCTTTGTACTCTTTCTTATTGTGGAAGTCGATAGGGAGAGAGAATTGCACCGAATCCGAACGGCAGAACGCTCGTGTCACCGCGGTGGAACTCTACTCTAGAAGAACCCAATGACAACCACTGATTCATCATTATTATTATCCTACCATGTATTCATCTTGAAGTAGGCAATAAGAAGCTCGAATAGTGACGGTACGGGTTACGATCGAAATTGCAGTAGATTACCACCCATACGCCCCAAAACCCCTTTGGGGGGAACCCATTGCCCGCGCTCTTTGCACCTACTCATACACTGTCGTTTGATCAATAACAGAATGCAAACTACCACCGAATTCATGGGCGGGATCTCCGCACCTCGACGGTGAACGAAGGTGAAGTAGTATTGTACGGGCATTTGAACGATTTCGGTTTTAAGTAGATTTAACAGTAGTGGTAGTAGTAGTAATAGTAGTAGTAATTGTCAATTAGTCGCCAGAGTATACACAAGAGAATAATTTCGATAGGATCGAAGCGGCCGTCACGGACGGTATCCTTCGAGGAACGAGAGGGCAACTATGGTCACCATATACAAACATCATAACACGACGGAACAACTAGCGGAGAGTGGAAAGGGGTGCTGCGTTAGGCGGTGGGTGCGGCACTGATGGCGAAAGAGTTCAGCAATTTCTTCAAGCGAAAGGAGTGATAATCTTTGTCCTCCCAGTGACTCCTCGCATCGATGAAATCTAATACGATGTCAAACTTTTGCGCCCAGTAGTGCAGTAGCACAATATTTCCCAGATCGCCCTGCAGGGCCGCCAGGTTATTGCACGTGGCGAGCAATAGTATCAGCTTGGAATCGTCGGGCTGTAACTTGCACGCGGCCAGAAGGTCAAAGGCACGGAGGAAGCAGTCGTTGGCCTTGGTTAACCTGTCACATTTGAGAGTTTCCTTCTTGTACTGCGTGTACAGGGCCAATCCCATATTATAAAAGCAAACCGAACTGCAGTACGCTGCTTCCTCATCTGACATTTTGGGCCCTCGGTCACTGTCTTCCTCTACCACCCCGTCGTCTGTGTCTATCAAAAACGGCCTTTCGAAGTACGCGACGCTGGACGATCGAGGTTCGACCCCGAGATACGGCAACGATGTCTTGACCCGACAAACGGCGGAAGAAGGGCGCGGCGGGTTTTGGGTTTCCGAAGGAACAGAAGCCTGACTCCGTGGAACGGCACCGTTAGTCACGTGGGAAGTTATTCCGGCCAGCGCTGCGGCAAGATCTTTCACGGCGCCATCGCAGTCCCCGTGCGCGGAGAGACGGTGCATCGCCTGGGCGTTTAATCGGGCCGTTCGGTTCATACCGTGCAACGATCCGGCCACAACGATCAGCGTAACGGTAAAGTCACTCGGATAACGCAGAGATAGATAGGAGAGTATGGTGGCAATCCTGAAGAGATGTGGATGAAATGGGGACGGGGGAGAGAAAAACTCAGAACTGTGATAATAAGGTACGAGTACGACAACAACAAAAAAAGCTTACGATATCGGGCTGGGACTCTTGAAATGGTGGTGACAGTTGAGGATAGCCACCTCCCAGATGGAACAATAATTTTTATATACCCGCAGACACTGCTCTAATAGGGCGGACGAAAGGGCAATTATGGTGGATGGAGTTTTGCGAGCCATTACGACACTCTTGCGCCTAAGGGTCAGAAACTCCCGAACTTTGGTGTCAGAAGAAAAAGATGCTTCAACCTCATCTGTCGTATTATGTTGTGGAGGAGACTTACACTTATGTTAATCAATTCAAATCAGCGCTTCACTGTCGGTCTCTACCTCTTATATGATTTCATATATCTAAATTTTATAATGGTCATCCACAGCTTATATTTTGTTTCTCATCCCATTTATATATTTACCATTTGTGCATTTTTATGGACAAATGATTGGCTTTTATTGTAGCAGGGACATATCCGGTTTGGTGCGCTTATTCTTGATTTCGATAAAAATACATTTTTGACGGAAAAATTACGAGAAATTT
>Ga0051981_10000781_pt1 | contig 15718 bp, 14 predicted proteins | sample CryGey13umfilter_3_FD_59644 | JGI IMG/M metagenome (GOLD analysis project Ga0051981, IMG submission 59644) | Groundwater microbial communities from aquifer in Utah, USA - Crystal Geyser 4/10/14 3 um filter | ecosystem: Environmental > Aquatic > Deep subsurface > Groundwater | place: USA: Utah... | reverse complement strand
TGATAGTCAAAAAGATTCGATGGAAAGAAATAGACTACAACTTTGAAATTCTCATTCCGCGGGGTTCCCTGTGCCGTCTCTCGGCAATCATAAATCGAGTGTTCTTGCTCGCGGTGTTGTTTGTTCTCATGACGTGCATCACCAATTCCGAAACGTGCCCTACCTGCGATTCCCTGATATCCCTTCCCACAAATCTTCCATCCTTTGTAACTGATCGTGTCCCGCTACAAAGATTGTTCCGCTCTGTTTCTTCATTTTATCGCTCGGCCAAATCTATTGTAGAATGTGTACAGTAGGAGTCTTGATATTTTATTTTATTGTCTTCACGTGTGGATGTGTTGATTCCTTTCATTTGTAGAAGACCAATAAACGCAGCAGTGTTACATTCTTTGCGATCTACCCACAGCCAGCTCTTACTCATGTCAAAATGCAACTACAAAGCAAATTGACTACTCATGATGACAATAATAGTAGGAGTAGTAATTTTACAAAGGTATATTCTTCTATTAAACAAATGACTTTGACGACGTTATCCCTCCACCTTTCATCATGGCGCTGTATCGATTGATGCGGTTTAATTGTTCTTGTACGGAAACTGTTTCAGCGTCGGTAAAACCTCGCCGGTACATCCAGGGTTTCTTCACCATTTCCGTCAGGACCGGCTGCCGGTACGAATCACGATCAAATAATTTCCGCCGTTCAGCGGCTCCACGTTCGGATGGCTCGCCGTCTTCGCAACTCGTTTCATTGGTAAAAGTATCGTAGTCACGCGCTCTCTCCAAACTCAATTTGCTGCTCGGGATTGCATATGTCTGCTCAAAGAAACGCATCACCCATATTGTGATCACGGGTAGAGGCAATAGCGCTATCGGTTGGTAGTAGCACCCTGAAATTATTGAAAACACACACACACACTTTAGATCTTGTTGCGAAGCAGGGGTCATACCACAGAAAACATGAGATGACTTACCACGAATGATTGTGTATCCTAGGAAAGTTAGCTGTCCGCATACCAAGCCGAATAGAGTTCGTTGCACCGCCATCGGAAACATGGCACCACCACTCTCGTACACGGGACTGTACACAAAAAGCAGCTGCTTCTTGTAGACGATCAAGGCTCCAGTGAAATATATCATTCCGAAGGGTAGAATGATTGGTGCCATGATGGCGTACGAGAAGACGATTACAATGACAAGCAGCTGCGAAGGAAATTCCCATCCATACTGAATGTTTTCGAGTCGGTACACCCAGTCCAATTCCCGTTGCGTCAACTTTTTCTCACTCGAAAGTATTCGAAGCATCAACATCCGAGACAGAGCGCCAAACCGTAAAAAGATCAAGGGCAGACCCGCCATAATCTTCGTTACAAGAAGGGCGATAAAATACCCAACCATTGTAGGCAAAGATTCGCCTAATAACTCTAAAATGCTCGACGGATGATCCAACATTTCAGCCAGGGACTTGAGAATTGAACCGGCCGTTACTGAAACATAAACATTCGCAATTTGAAAATTGAAGTAGCGCGCCAACATAGAGGACTGCACGTCAGAAAAGGTTTTACGTCTTTCGTATCGCGTAGCAACTGCCTCAAAGATCACAGGAAGGATACAAACGAGAGTCAACAATGCCTGTGGTCAAAAAGTACCGACAAATAGAGTTTAGACCCTTACAAACATGGATATGAGTATAATAAATAAGAACATGTGAAACTTACCACTACAGGAAGGTAGCCCTGCATTCAGCGAAATCGGAAAGAGAGTAAAACGATGTGAAAATTAGAAAGCGTAAACCAGACAAGATGAAAAATCGAACAGCTGATGACTTACATTCACCAAATTCGTCAATGTGCCTCCGTGAAAAGCCAGAATCCACTGGAACCCAGGAATTTGAGCCAAGTACTCGGCTTTGGCGAACGCTTGGATTGCGGCAAGGGGAAACGACCATAGAATAAGACCGATGAATAGTACAAAGTCAGTGATTTTCTCGCGTCTATGTTGAGTCTCTTGGGATACATGAGCATTTACCCAACGTATCTGACGTGGTTCAGGTGCGACCTCGCATTTTAGAGCATTCGTCTTGACCGTCAAGGGGGCGCTAGCCGCGCATGTAGTAGTTGTCAAGTCTAAAAATGTGACAAATCCAGTTGATGACATCGTGGGTGCATTGACACTCTCCATTGTCACGTCAAGTTGCTTGTGAAAGAAGCGTATACCAGAAACTAGATAATCAAGCCCAAGACGACCTAAAATCCGCCGACACGAATTTCTGTAGAGATCCGACGCAAAAGGCACTTGAAACTGTGTCAAATTCCTTTTCGAAGATATATCGGGAGAATGTTCAGAATCATCCAACAGAGGAGAAGCCTTGCCTTCGATCTTATCTTTGCTACCGAAAAGCGTTGCAGCGCTGAACGATCCATATTTTGAAGTCATGTGCTCTGCCTGCGGCACACCTCCTGGGTGGCTTCGAGTGCGATCCCAGTCACTGCTTGTGCAGGACAAATCATTGTCAATGATCGACTCTTCCAGTATCGAACCCGTCATTTTCTCGACATTCTGGACTACGCCGTCAAACCAAGTCAGTTGGGGCTGAGATGATCGACCAGATTCCGCTACACGGTTCTTTCTCTCTTGCATGAGGAATAAGTCTTTGCTGTAGGTTGCCAATTCCTGTGTGTAGTAGGAAATGCTGTCCACTCGCGTCCCTTTCGGGGTTCGTTCCTTGGAAATCTCGTCATCGACGAACATAGCCTCGTCCCCGCTTGTGTGGCAACTCGGAAGATCGAACGGTTCCATTTCCACGCCCAAAATCGATAAACGGCCTCTGCCGACAATATGTGTTGGCCTTTTACCGGTTGCGTGCAAAAATGCGATACTCTTTTCCAATCGTCGACAAGTGCGTAAACATCGCATCGATGCTTCTTCCAAATCAGGTACCTTCATCACAATGGACGTAGAATGAACCTTCCCCGGGAAAAGTTTTTCAAAATATTCGTGTAGCGCCCGTTCACTCCGCAGTTCGTATGGAATGTTCTCGACCATGAGCGAGTAATGATGCTGCGGATTAACATGAGCACTCCCCCGTGCCAAAAAGTCTTGCCTAATTTCAAGAAAGTGTCGATACTCTTGCTTCATGACGAAGATGATGAAGGATGTGAATAGATAGTTGAATAGCACTGGCATCCACATGCGCCACCCCACGGCTGGGATATTTGTCGCCGACAGATGGTACCACCCCTTGGCAGCATGTTCTGGATTACTTCCCGTATAATACACTGTGGATCATGTGTGTGTGTGTGTGTGTGTGTGTGAGAGAGAGAGAGAGAGTGTGTGTGTGTGTGAGGAACCAATGAATGGTAAGAAAACGCCTCAAATCCATGGTGTATGTGACAACCCCAAAAGTGAAGCGACAGCGAGTGTAAAAACGTCAACAACGTACGTACCTGGCACAAGAATGAGGAAGAACCAAAAGGTACTAACAGATGTAATCCTCACACACATGCGGATATATCTTAGGAAAAAGTACCCGTCTAGGCCGGCCTTTTTTCGTACTTGATTCCACGAAACACCAAAGACGGGAGCGATCCAGTCGAACACCCGATTGTCGGGCAGCGTAGAGATACTCTCATTGTCATCTTTACGTGCGGCAGGATCTGATCCCTCCGTGACTTCATCATCTACGGATGGTACTTCGTGTACCCGATGTTGCAGATAGGGTTGGTCCCCCAGTGATGATGCAGCATTATTCAAAAACTGTGCCCGACGGCCACGGGACTGGTGATCGTCAAGGTTGCCCTCGTCGTCATCCTCGTCCGGTTGACCAGGCCTGACAAATTGCAACCTCTTTTTGCTAGAATACACCGCCGGTAATAACTTTCTCAGGCACTCGTAAGATGCCATGAGGAAGGCAAAAACAACTACATTGTAGTAAAACGCTGTCAGCACGGCATCCACGGAAACGTCTTCCACGGGTTGGAGATTGGAATCAAACTCAATGGCATCATCTGTATCATTGCCCCAGAAATAGTCGTAACCGTATTGGAGTTCTCGTCTACGCATTATTGGTTGTGTGTAAAATAGGTAGGTATTATAAGGCCAGTAAGGAAGCAGCGACGCTGGTGATAGATTTCGATTGTTGTTGATGATGATGACGATCAGAGTGCAGCCATTTCTGTTAGACTGTGGCTGTCTATGGCAAGAGTTCTGCTTCACAGACTGTTGATATTTTGTTTGCGTGAAAAGCCCTTCAAATCATCATTGGGCGAAAGTTTGGCGAAGGCCGAGCGGACGACAGACGACGTCATGTTCCAGTTCGCACAAAAATATTATCTTTCTTCTTCCTTTGAAATATACGAGTGCGATATTAATACGTATTATTCATAGGTATTTTTGACATTTCGGACGCTAGAGTAGACCATGGGAAACAACAGAGACGGGCGACACACTGACCAAGCCGGACAAACCAACGACATGCGCGACGAGGCCGTTGTCGTTCCATTTTCTGCTCCAAAACATAGGAACCGCAACATCGTTTGTTTTGTGTTATTGCTGCTGCTGCTGCAACTAGGTATACGACGAGGGCTACTTCTTTGACACACTCTCTTATCAAACGCCGTCACGTGTGCTAAATAGGCATTCCTAACCTGAAGGAAAAGAAAATATCTATCAAACAAACGAATCATGTCGGGAAGGAAACAAACGCCGCGAGGTCAAGCGTCGCGGGGCGGAAACTCGGGTCCAGCGATCATGTTGATGCCGCCCCATATCCGAGCGACTTTCATGCCCAATCCACCGTTAGAACACGTCCCCCCGGTAATATACAGACGCAAGCATCCTATCACAGGTGTTGGTTCCTATTTGGAACAGTTCGAGAAGACTCCACCGCCACCCAAGGTAATTAAACCGACACCTCAGGTTCTGAAAGAGGAAGCACGCAAGAAAAAACAACAAGAGCACATGAAAGCATTAGAACCACTCATTGAAGAGTATCGCAGATTACAAAAAGAAAGTGGAGGTGAATTTGAAGGAATCAATTGCTACAATACACTATTCGTCGGACGACTTGCCTACGAAGTCAATGAGCGCAAATTGTTGCGTGAGATGGAATCTTTTGGACCAGTCAAGTACATCAAAATCATCAAAGATAAAGAAGAAAAGTCTCGTGGATATGCATTCGTGGAATACGAAAACGAAGAAGACATGAAGCGTGCATACAGAGCCGCTGATGGGATGCGCATCGAGGGGCGTTTTATTTTAGTAGACGTAGAGCGTGGTCATACCGTGCCTTCCTTTCTACCCCGCAGATTAGGGGGCGGACTCGGTGGAACAAGATTGGGTAGTAAGTATATGAATGTGACACGTCCTGGTCGATTCGATCCTTCCAAACCCGATGCCCCACCTCCCGTGGCGTCCATGGGCCGTGGCGGTGGGCCACCCCCGGGGTATCCACCCATGGCGCGACGCGAATCTCCACCGCCCCCGTATGGCATGGGACGCGGTGGGGGTGGCGACCGTTTCCGTGGACCGCCTCCGCCTCGTGGTGGTAGTGCAGGAGGGGGAGGGTACGGTAGTGGCGGAGATTACGACCGTAAGCGAAGACGGTCTCCAAGCCCGGGACGGCGCTATGGTGGCGGTCGCGATCAACGCAGACGTTACTAGGTTGGACAAGGATCCACCCGCAACTAATAAAGGGTCAAAAGAGAATCGTTCTAGCACTTGCGTTGTACCTCAAATAGACACATGAAAATATTCGTTTCGACTCGACCCACACTTCTTGATGATGGATCCAAAGAAAATGTTTAACTATATTTACACTTCAATACCCTGGTTTCCAATGGTTTCTTCTTCGTCGTCATAGTAATCATCATTATTACCATGATTGTGTTCTCCTTCTTCTTCGGCAGCAAGTACTTGCACGGCATTCTCTATACTTTGCCACACACGGTCAAAGTCTTCCACAAAGCAAACCTTTTGAAACACATGGTCAGAAAATTCACTGTCTGTCATACCGTCCAGAGCTACCGTCCCGTCGTAGTCTTCGTGTTCAATTCCAACACACGGGGCAGCTTTGCAGCAACCGAGACAGGTACTCTCTTCGACCGTCATGGTGGGGAGTGTGTTTTTGGCTCGTACATACAGTTCGCTGAAAGTTGCGTATTCATCTTGTCCCAATTCCTTTCTTTTCTTTGCACACGAAGTCGAAGCACACGTAAGCACCTTGAATTGGCCAGCAATGCGCGATTCGGCGGTTTCTGCGGTTGCAATGTCGGATGACGACGTTCGATCTTCCGACAAAAGAATTCTGGTAGGTGTTTTGGTAGTACTTGTTGTTGCCTTACACGGGCTATTCTGGAGGAAACTGCGCCCGGACCCAGCGAGTATTACAAACATTACAAACCTTGGACCCAACATGGCTCTGTGTTTATCTCATATTATTCAGTGCTTGAAACATTGTGATAAGAACATTCGCAGCTCGCAGCACGACACAGGTTATTACTTTACGCACAACGAGAGGAACGATTACACGGGTGTGATCGACCGAATCCGCGTTGGTAAATGCGACCGAACATGACGTCAGTTTGGTCCCACATAATAAAAATGTAAGAATATGCACCTACCGCTGCTCCATCGAAGAAATAAATGGCCTCAACTTTGTTTTGTGTGACGGGGTGGACCTACTACGAATTTGGAAGCATCGCAATCGCATCACGAAAGCCAAACCGATCAATGATGGTTAGATCGTCCATCTTGAGATCTCGATACACGTTTCTAACAGCTGCTGTTTATGCTTCTCGACTGGTGTCTGGTATGGCGACCCCTAAGGTGATCGACTCTCACTTGCACGTATGGGCCAATAGCGCCGAGGCTGCCAAAGGGTTCCCCTACACCCAAGATCCACCAGATTCTCTCAAGGACAAGGCCTCCATGTTGGAGTTACTGAAACAAATGGAAGAGAATGGGGTTGACGGAGCACTGATCGTGCAACCAATCAACCACAAGTTTGATCATAGTTACGTCATTGAGAGCATCAAATCGCATCCTGATCGTTTCAAGGGGATGCTCCTACACGACCCGTCGCTCGACGAAGACGAAGCCGTGGCTCGCCTGGAAGATCTCGCACTGCATGGTTTTGTTGGTGTCCGTTTTAATCCGTATCTATGGCCCCAAGTCGGTGAATCAGCATGGTCCCCCATGTCGGAAGGCGCCGGATTGGCCGTGTACAAACGATGCGCGGAGCTCCAAATGCCGGTGGGTGTCATGTGTTTTCAGGGGTTACAACTGCATTATGATGATATACTACAACTGATTGAAAAATCACCTGATACTGTCCTTGTCTTGGATCACTTTGGATTTACATCTATCAAAAATGAAGATGCCTTTGAGAAACTGATGGCTCTTGCCAAGTACCCAAACGTATACGTCAAAATATCTGCATTATTCCGGTTGGACGATCCATTCCCCTTCACCCAAGTGAAAGAAAAGCGATTTCAACCTTTGCTCAAAGCTTTTGGGGCCGACCGATTAATGTATGGATCAGACTTTCCGTTTGTCTTGGAACAACCTGAAAAGTACGGCATGGTAAAACTAGTTTCGAGTTGGATTGATGACGCCAACGACGCAAAGTGGATCATGGGTGGTACAAGCGAAAAAATATTCGGAACGTGGGGTGCGAAGCAAGTTTCTTAGAGCTACACGAATATGGACGATGAACAACCAGGATTGACAACAAAATTCGCACCGAACATGCCAATTCAATCCCATTCAAGATCAAACCCGCCGCAAGCAAAGAGGAAAACTTAATTTCAGCCCCTAATTTACAGTTATTAATCCTTGCGTGCCATCCTTAATTGTGGAAACCATGAAAATAAATCTACTTCGCTTTCAAAATATAATACACCGACTAGCACATGTGCTATTAATAATTCGATATTGCCGACACCCCAACAAATACAAGATGATATCACTACTTCGAGTAGCGTGCGCGTTTGGCTGCTCTAACTTCCGGGGTGTTGACCTCGCGAAGCGATTGGCTGCATTTCTTTCGCGCCGTGGCGTTATCAACTTCGTACCAACGGTTTGTGTCCGTGTCGAGCTTGAGAAACTTTCCCTTCCACTCTTTATTAACGATATCAACAAGCTCTTGTGAAATAGCCGTTTTCTCGTTCTTGTCTGCCGCCATATACCGCGCCTGGATTGTATCCTTTAATTCTAAATACTTTTTGTTCCCCGGATGATTATTGGCTCGTCCTCCTCTCCCTAGCAAAACATCTACATCGGCCGGTTCATAATAATTCTTCACCTCTGGTATTCTTGTATTCTTTTTCGATTTCGGGGCTGGCTTGGGCGTAACAGCCGCCGTATTATCTGCACGGGCACGCTTTTTGCCATTTTTATAATTGTCGCCCACGACTGTGGGAGCAGACATCACAGTCTCCGTCTGGATTACGGCCTCTGGGTTGGATGGTTGCTCCGCCGGGATGATGGCCACTGGGTTGGAAGATTGTTCAGTCTGGATCACAGCACTTGGGTTAGGAAGTTGTACGGCTCCAATGTTGTTTGTAACTGCTGGCGAAGATGCAACTTTCATAGCTGCCATTAGGCCTTGCTTTTGAAGAGCTGCCCAATCGGTCTTTCCTTTCTTTTTCTTGTCCCCGACTGCGAATGCCAGATCACTGCTGTCTTGTTGCGTTTTAAAAATGTCTTCCACATTCACATCATTTACATCTTGGCTACCAAGATTATTCCAATTTCGGCTACTAGTGATACCTTCGATTGCAGCAGCGGATGGCTTTGATGAGGAGGCATTGGACGCCGGGACAGCCACAGCCGGAAGTGCAGTGGATGGAAGGCCAGGCCTCGGTGCCGCTGCCCCCGGCTTGGAAGATAATGTAGCCAACATACTTTGTAGAAATGTCCCCGAAGAAACAGATCTAGTTGGAGGCATTGGCGCAGGAGGTTTGATTGACTCTGTCAGCGTTTCCGTCGTTAATGAATTCACGGAAGTGAGAGAATTGAGTTCATTAGACACGACGCTCTTGAAAAGCTCCTCTTTGAGAATGTCGTTTACGCTGCTTGTAGATTCAAAAAGGCCCGCGACTCGCATTCTAGGATCTTTCGGGTCTTCGTCTACCTCTTCCTCTTCTTTGGCTTGTGCATCGGGATCGGACATGTCTTTTTGATGGCTCTTTCGATTTCTTTATCTACGATTGAGACGTGTCGATTGCCAGACGTGTGCTACGTTATGGTGTGTGATCGGTGTGGGCATGATGAAGTCCGAGCACCAAGGGAACCAGTCCCACCACCACCATCCATTCTGACGGCGTTACTACTATTCGTACCAGCAGTCCTACAGGCGCTCACCAATTTTGTATCCGCAAGCTCGGACTGCGTGACTTTGCGCGCCAGCAGCACAGCCGTGCATTGTTCTCACAGTCATAGCTAACTAACTAACTAACTAACTAACTGTAAAAGCAAGAGAGATATTATTATTCTCTCCGTTCTACCCACCTACATTTATTGACAACCGCATCACCATTTTTCAGCCGCATACATTTGTACCGGAAGACCTGAGAGGTGCCGTGTCAAATTTTTCGCCGGCATCTCTTATTGGATAGTACTTTTATAGGTGGTGCCTTCGTTTGCTTGATCCGACGCGCACTTGCTCGGTGAATAGACACAGGGTGCGTCAATGGATTACGCGGAAGTGCATGAATCGGGAGGACAGGCAGCGGTGGAGGAGATATCATGGGAATCGGAAGTCGGACCAGCTGTTGGCTTTGCGGGAGTTCACGATGGGCTACTCCAGGGCGTAAAGACAGAGTTTTCGCCGTTTCTAATTCTGGGGGAAGAGATGCTCCTTCTTCATTCAATAGCTTATCGACTAGATCCTGTAAGGACCTGGCGTACGGCTCGAGAACAGTCTTGAAGCAGCAGTTTGTACCATGAAAGCTCAATTGCTTTCCATCATATTGCATAAGAGCTACGCATTGAGCCGAAGTGCGAAGCACAGCATAGGTTCCGGAAATAACCGTATCGGTTTGCAAATTTCCAAAAAGTCGACAGACAATCAAACCAACATTCCCATATGTCTGATTCCAAGTATCGAATGGCCCATTAGCAGTATAAATTCCGTCACCCAGCATACTCCCGTTGTGCGTTGCTACGATATTTAAGGAATCTCTTTCTTTTTTCGTCAGAAGACCCCCGGTTTGAATTGAGTGCAGATTAGTTTCTTGAGTGTAGTGATAGCCGAGATCAATGCCATAGTGCTTACCAGCGATCCGAAATTCTTCTTGTTTCAGAAGAAGCTTTTCAGTCAGTGCCACAATGTCATCTCTTCCGATGGGCTTGATGAAATCCTGAGACGCCTGGAGGTCGACAGCCAGGCGCTCGTGCACGGCGAGAACGCCTTCAACAAACGCAAACGCTTTCCCCGTGGACGTTCTTAGCATAGCCGCTTGGTGTTCCACCCGAGTCTTGGCAAAGTCATCCTCTTCTTGTTTGAAGCGAGCCGCCAAGGCGCGAGCGGTCTCCTCGTCTCGAGCTTCGGCCGCCTTCTTTGCCTTGTCCGACGACTTCTCAAGCGCGTATGTACAAGCGTGAGCGGCGCGTCCTCCTTTTCCGACCAAGCATTCGCCTTTTTCCGACGAGTCTGTCAGGTCAATTATTTTGTCTTGCATTGGAACAGCCGAGTCCCTCAAAGCGGAATGATCTCTACCGGAAGGTCGAGCGGCAATTTTACGATCGTCTTCATTCGTATCGTTTTCGGAACTTTTAAATACACCAACAACTTCCACTTCATTATCAGAGAATTCGTTATGTGAATATCTTGCTGCCTTGGACAAAACTACTGGTTTGTCTTTCATGTCCGTAGTCGCAATAGAGGATACCAAGCCCATATTCTGTAAAGGATTCGCAGCCGGGACTTCCGCCTTGGCGAATTCAAAATCTTCTTCAAAGTCACCATAAATGTCGATGGAACTTGATTGACGAACCAATTTGTGTTGATTCATATCTCGCTGGTTTTCTTGTGAGTTCACCAATCGTCGCTTCTTAGAAGGCGACAGGCCAAAATGACTGATCCAGTTGGAAGTGTCCAGAATCTTTGATGTCGCATCTTTGGAAGATGGACTCGTGTCTTCACTTTTGTTCATGGCGTACCGAAATAAAATTGTCGAGCGAAGCAATCAGTTGGAGAACAATCAAGAGCTTTTCCGCGAAGACGAAGACCTGTCGAAAACTCTCTTTTTGGTTGCGGATAACGAAATTCTCTCCGTTTGGAACAATGAAAGACGGGGTGTATGAAATCCTTTTTTTATCGCCTCTCCTCTCCTGTCGTCTCCTCTCCTCTCCTCTCCCAAAGATAAAGCAGACGTTGTCTTTTAGGACGACGAAGACTATTCAAAAAAGGGGCCCTGTATTCCGCAAAGACGGTCGACTGGATTTTTTATTCTTCTATTCGGTTTTTGGCGCAACGAAACTTTGTGAAGGTTCCTTTTTTCGACGAGTGCTTTTCGAATTCTTGCTTAGCCTCATATTAATACACCATACTTCTAGTATTAATAATCATCTTCTGTCACATCACGTCAGCTCGCCTCACGTCTCACATCAACGACACTGGGTTCTTGACTTTTTGAAATGTTGGTCCCGGGGGAGCTCTCGATACGAATACTTGAATCACCATCAATTGACTCTTTTCTTACTACTATTAACACTGCCTACGATGTACGAGATGCATATTTGATATCCGACTGATGAAGATGCACGTATAAAAACGAAACATATTTTTAAAAACATCTCGATGACGACGACCGAGTCGAATTCACATCAATCATCCCTTTTCGGTCTACAGTCTTGTAAAGCGAGGTTTCTACTTTCTTACTTCCGTACACAATTTTACCCAAATGAGTACTTCCACGAGAGACGACAGCTCGGACATTCTTCCCTGGGAGATATTATAAATCCAAAGTTGCCCTGATGGAATACGGCACAACGTCTCCGGAACTGATTTACACAATAATTTTGAATATGGACACTCTTTCAAAAGGAAAAGATGTGAATCCGACAAATGCTTAAATATTTTACATAATTTTTTATCTAATGAATTATCAACAACATGGTACCGGCCCACACCGACAATGCCCGCCAGGGCCCAATTTTCTCCAATCCCCAGAAAAGAAGAAACAAAAAGGAGGACCATCCCAAGCCGGGTCAGACCCAACAATTGAATTCCTCACTTGACCTGTTGGTCCGCGAATGAAAAAGACATTTTCACCACCTCTTGTTCACTCCAAGCTTGCGAAGTAGACCCAAACGTCTCTACATTTTGCGGATCATCGGCAACATCGAATACCAAAGAAGAAGTGTTGCCAAGATCGTCGTCGGGGTCACACTGCAAATCGAAAAGTTCATCATGCGCATCAAATCCATCTGCTTTCGTGAATGAGTCGTCTGCAAGAAAAAACTCTTTCAACCAGCCTTCTTCAGAATCACTCTGGGATCTTCGATCTTCGATAACAACTTTCTTTTCTTTGAAGTAATCTTCCGCTTCAAATGTTGGAAACGAGAAATCCGCAAAGTTCAAAGATCCAGGAACTTCGCCGAGTTCTCGACTCAACACCTTCACAATGAGGGCCGATTCATTGACTTCATCGCAAGAATCATCCAGCTGGGTTGCTTCTGGTTCCTTTTGATTTTGATTTCTCCCTACCGGCTCGATTAGCTCGGCGCTGCTCAGCACTCTTTGGAGTGCTCTCCCAGACAGCTTGGCCTTGTGAACCGCGCGGACCAGCTTTTTCTGTTCCAGCAATGTGCGCGCGGCCGCCATGACATCCTTGGGGCTGTTTTGCCCATTGGACGCCACCAAAATTTCTCCTTCGCGGATATGATAGTTCTGGATCGGGAGCATGTTTATCATCTCTTCGTTGGGGCGACACAGAGTTCGGTAACGTTGTTGGGCGAGAAGTTCAATGGAAGCAAAAGATGGAAGTTGCTTGAGGAAGTCCGAAATTGTAAGACGATTATCGGTGTCGAATTCACATTGTACAAACTCGAATAAACGATCGTCTAAATCAAGCAACAGTACCACTACCCTCGTACTAATGTGGGGCACAGACTCGATGGACAAAGTCACGGCAAGGTTTTGTCCCGCGCAATCAGCCCATCGTACGGATTTCCCCATCTGCTTGGATTGCTCATCTTGCTCCGATGATTCATCCTCGGTCTCGGTCGTTTCTATTGAGTGCGCATCCGTTTTTATTGATCCACTTTGTTTGGCCACAAGCTTGTGCTCTTCCTCTTTGGAGGGACATCGTTTTTTAGGTTGACCCGACCAAGTCATACGTAATGTCCGTCGCCCCGTTTGTTCCGTCAACTTCATCATATCTTTCTGAAAGGATAATTCATCAAAAATAATGGACGATGAATCATCGTCGTTTTCAATCAATCCTGGTACGGTTCTCCACAATCTTTTAGATTTTCCTAGGAATCCAACGCCACAATCAATTAGAGTTTCTTGTAAATCGCGATAATCCAAGGAGTTGCGGTGATGGATCCATCGCAGCAACGCTGCCTTGGGTCGAGGTGCCATCTTGCGACAGTGAGTTGTACTTTTTTCCCTCTCTTTTGGTTTCTCTGATTAAACAGAATGAATTTCAGACTCCGAAACTAGCGCGGTGATTTGTAACAAACTTCCAACGGAAGCGAGCGCTGAAAGAGAAAAGACGAATGAATGTGTGATGCCTGACCCTCACTGCTGACTGTGAACAACGTGCCACCAGTCGGAGACTGACCAATTTTGTGGGGTTGACTGGCTCTGCTTGGGCGTGAGCCCGGGTATTTACTGAAGCCTTCGGCGCCAACTGGCGGGAAGTATCGATAGTCGTACTATTTACTTAACACTACTCGCTCAATCTCTAAAACGTGCCGAGGGACTCCACTTGTGTGGAGGATAGTGTTCGCAGTGCATGCTGTCTCATGTGTACTGAAATAAAAACACACATACAAACAAAATTTTTGCATTCGGGCTTGATCGGCGTGTGCGATTGTGATTCTCCCCTTAACCGCAACGGACCCTTCGGGTCTCCTAATTTGGCCCAACCCGATTGACAACATCGAAAAGACATTTATGGAAGTCACTGTCAAATGACCGCGTACCAAGATCACAAGATATTTATCAATCGGATGCTTCGGCCCTCTTCCCTCTCGATTTTGCATTTGTTTCGATACCTCTATTGAAGTTTTCTTTGCTCCTCGTCAACAAAGCATTCGTTGTCGTCCATCTCTAAAGATCACCCATTACACGTCTTCCAATAAGAAGAAAAGACTGAGTTACCATGGATCAGGGAGACGACCCATACAAGCTTTTGGGTGTTCCCAAGAACGCCGACGAGAGCGAAATTAAGAAAAGCTATCGCAAATTGGCTCTCCAACACCATCCTGATCGGCAATCTGATGAAAATGCTCGGGCCAAGGCTCAGCACTTGTTCGCACAGATTGCAGGGGCGTACGAGATTTTGATGGACGAAGACTTGCGAAAGGAATTTGACCGATCGCAGAAAGAACAAGCCCAGGCCACGGGCTCTCCGCGTGGTTTCGATCAACAGAGCACAAACATCCAGTTCAACGACCCGTACGAAGTCTTCAAAAGAAATTTCAAAGACGAGTTTGGATTTGAATATCCAGGTGCCAAGTTCGACTTTGCAGAAGTTCCCGAGCATCGCCGTGTCAAGAACAGGGCCCAGAACACAAAACTGCTCACCAACGGAGAAACCGGTCAAGAACCCAACAAGAAAAACGGCAAGCAATCTGGTGGTGAATCGTCTGATAGACCCAAGAAGGGCGGTGGTATGCTAACTCTCTTTCGTGGAAACAAGGACAAACAATTGGCAAACAAGAAAAACGCCGAAACCCAACTTGCTACTACTGCACCCAAACAGGAAGCAAACAATCGCCCAACCTCGATGGAAACCAACACGAGAAAAATCGAGCATGAAGATGGCACTGTCGAAACAATCACGGAGATCAAAATTACTCGACCCGACGGAAGCACGGAAACTTGTCGAACTTCGGACAAGGCCGACAAACATCCTGGTTGGCAGGGCAAAAACAAGCCCAAAAACAAAATGCTAACGAACGGAGAGCAGCCCAAGGGGTTGCTGACGAATGGAGAGAAAAAGAAAAAGACACTTCTTCTTACAAATGGTAAAAAACAGGCGACGAACGCCAAGGCCGGGACCATGGTGCCGTATGGGAAGCCCCCCGAACAGCCCAAGAAGCGTGGATGGTTTGGCAAGGCCAAGTAAACTGGACTTCCCATTTCTAGAAGAAACAACACGATCACTTGCCACTGGATGAAGCTTTGGCTTGATGATGAAAGTATGTGGCAGTACCCAGCAGAGGTAGTATAAAATAATGCATAGACAAAATATTATCGATCGGCTCTCTTTCATATTTTTCATATTAAAAAATTGATCGTCGATCGACTCTGTGCATACAACTGGTGAACTTGAAATGAATACCATGGTCCAAATATGAAAGTCCGTTGTGGTGAAAAACAAAGAGAAGAGGAGTATGAATCGTTTGGGTGTGGTCGCTTGTAAAAGCGTTCGTAATTGTGAACTTAAATTTAGATGACCGATGAAAATTAACTCATCATATTGCAACAGAGAAATTGCTCACGCACAGGTGTCACCGAACTATCGTTTTGGGAGTCATGCATT